>OGYE01000765.1_pt1 | contig 21093 bp, 17 predicted proteins | sample 1576471 | NCBI WGS metagenome assembly OGYE01 (sample SAMEA3541532, study PRJEB24748) | human gut metagenome | biome: human gut; feature: human-associated habitat; material: faeces | place: China | collected 2012
GTTGGCAACGAACGCACGATCCCTGTCCGACAGGCTGGTTGTCAGCGTACAGAAGAACATTGCTCCGCTGAACGGATTGATGACGGGCAGGAATGTCGAAGAAGCGCGTGACGGCGTACGAACGAGTGCGCAGTTATGCGATGGAAAAGCTGGGAGCCTTTACAAAACAGGAGGCCGCAGAGGCCTGCCCGGGCTTTGGTACAAGCTCGATTGAAAGCGCGCTGAAAAAACTGACAGAGGAGGGTGTTCTGGAGAGGATCGGCGCGGGCAGAAAGACGCAGTATGTGCGCAGGTAAGGCTCCGGCAGGAGCTGAATGAATAATTCCCTCCCTGTTTCCACAGAATAACCATACTTCGCAGAAATCTGGAAGCAAAACCGGAACATGGAAAGGAAGGAAACCTTATGAAAGCAACCGGCATCGTGCGCCGCATCGATGAGCTGGGCCCGACTTCTCGGTCTTTTCGGTTTCGCCATTCTGCTCGATAGCCACCATCTGCAGGTCCCATTTCTTATCAAAAGGTCCCGAGATAGCCCAATCGTGCGGAACAGCTACCTGCTGCCACGCCTTACCATCACGGGAGAAGTCCCACGATGGCAAATTAATGACTTTTCTACTCTGTGCCTGGCACAGCGTAGTGAGTGCCAGGGCAAGGGTCATGAAAGTAATGCTTCTCTTGATCATATTGCTATTTAATATTCTTATTTATATGCATTGAATACGGCAGTTGGTTTGCCGCTGTTGTCGAACGCTCCCTTGGTATATGCAGACCAACCCAGAGTGGTATAGTTGGCTGGCTTCCAGTTGTTGTAAACTTCTGGTTCCCAATAGAAGTTACCCTCGCAGGTAGAGATTGCCTTGCAGCCATCCACCATCTTCTTCATCATTGGCGCAGCCTGGTCAGAGCCCCACCATATACCGATTTCAGAGATGATGACATTGCAGTTGTACTGTTCTGATAAAGTCTTAATATTATTCAGACAATTGGTGGTTAAATCCTGCCAATTGTTATCTTCTGGATAAAGTGACAGTCCAATGACATCCCACTTTCCGCCATTTTCTTTCAACTTATCGTAAAGCCAGGTAAGTCCACCGAGGTCCTGACCTTTATCTACATGAACGATGACCTTTGCCTGTGGATAAACTGCCTTTACGGCATCATAGCCAGCATTGACATAAGCAGCAAAGTTGGCTGCATTCTTAGATACCTGACCGGTTACAGCCTCATCGCTGTTGAAGAGCATTCCGTCGCGGGTTTCATTGCCCACCTGCACCCACTCTACGTTGGTTACACCTTTATCCTTCAGGGCAGTCAATACATCCTTGGTATGATCAGCCACAGCCTGTTTCATCTGTTCGGCAGTATAGCCCTGCCATGCAGCAGGAACTTTCTGGTTACCCGGGTCAGCCCAGGTATCAGAATAGTGGAAGTCAATCATCAGACGGAAGCCGAGCTGCTGAGCTCGCCAAGCCTTGACGATGACATCATTCTTGCCACACCAGCCACCTTCCGGATTTACCCAGACACGCAGACGGATAGAATTGGTTCCCTCTTCGCGGAGGAGCTTCATGCATTCTGTAGCCTTGCCATTCTGATTATAGAATTTCACACCATTCTTCTCCATCTCTGTGAGCCAACTTACATCGGCACCCTTGGCGAAGCCACTCATATCGTATGTCTTCTCCTTTTCGAGAATGGTATTATCATCATTGCTGCAACTCGTGCCCGTAATCGAAAACAAGAGTGCTGAAGCCAGCAATATGGCTTTTCCTAAAATATTCTTCATTATTTTACTCTTAGGTTGCGTTTTACGTTTAAAATTGTTTTCGGTTGCAAAAGTAGGGAAAAAAGAAGAAAACAGCAGATAGATTTAAGACAAAAATAAAGAAAAAACGGACAAAAGCAAATCTTTATCTAGCTTTTGTCCGTTTTGTCATTAAAGAGGCAGGAATCTTTAAATCAGTTCTATACCTTTACTCTGTTATAGGTACAAGTTTAATACCGAAGAGGTTGCATGTATCCTGCTTTGTAATAGTATGAGAACCTGCATCCAATGTTACAGTCATTGTCTTAGCTGTTGAATCAATAACTGCATTTACTTCAGCAGGCTTCTTTCCATCAATTTTGGCGTTCGTCTTGGTATCTGCTGAACTGAAATAAAGGGTCATTGTGACTTTCTTATCAACAGTTACTAAGATATTAGTTGCAGACTCCATCTTTACACAAGTAGAATATGAAGTGCCGTCAATAGTAGCAGTTCCCTTATTTGTAGCATAGTTACCTGAAACTGTTACTATGCTACTTGAAGGCTTAGAATCTGTGAATGTTACCAAAACAGTACCCTCGATAGGAGTTACAGTACTGTCACCTTCTGTTGTACCACCGGTAGAGCCACCAGTACTACCACCTTCGCCAGAACCACCAGTGCTGCCACCTTCAGCAGAACCACCTTCGCCAGTTGCATTGCTCTCACCGAACACCTTAACAACACCAGAAGTATAAGCGTCAAGAATGCTTGCCAAAGCAGGCCATGGCTGCTGATGACCATTTGTTACGACTGTTTCATCAGGAATAACGAAATCAATATCGCCATGATTCAAACGACCTGCGCCATAGAAGCCTTCTACAATAGAAGGAACATCTTCTGCCTTATCTGCAGCGTATGCATACATGAGGCTTGAGTTGGTATCGAAGTTGTTGTAAGAAGTACCACCTACCAAAGTCTTTACACTTACAGGAACCTGCTCACTTGGATCAGAAACCTCGTAAGCATCAAAGCTTGTATTGTTTTCTGCGTATGGGATATAACTGAAGTTATCTGGCTTGTTGGCAAATACATTGCCGTATGCCTTAATCAAACCACCTTTCTCACCAGAGAAAGTACCATCACCCTTGGCATCAGTACCCTGCAGAGAACTCATGATAGGACGCTTGGTTGCATCAAAGTAGTTTGACTCCATGAACACACTTGAACCACTGGTTGCACCAATACCATAAACATCATTGTGCTGATAGTAGTTGTTGTACATGTGAACACTCATAGTACGAATACGAGCCATACGAGAGTCAGAATGGTCGAACCAGTTGTGGTGATAAGTGATATAGTTAGGACCAGTTTCACTCTTCATACCACACATAGAAGCCTTACCATTATCCCAGAAGCGGTTGTAAGCTACAGTAACATACTTAGAATCGCCCTTGATGTCTACAGTACCGTCACCCTTAGCCTGGTCGGCAGCACTACCCTTTTTACCATAGAAGAGATCCATGTTGTGAATCCAGACATGGGAGTTATTGGTATCAAGAGACATGGCATCATCCAGGCAACGCATGATAGCAAAGTTACGGAACTCTACGCTCTCTGCCTCTCTAAGCAAGAAACCAAATCCATATACAGTAGCATCATCACCGACTCCTTCGAATGTCATATTCATCATAGCTCCCTTAACCTGCAAACCTTCTGCAGAACTTGAAATGTGATCCAAATCAGAAAGATTTACCTTACCGATGATACGGAAGGCGATTGGGGTTTTATCCTTACCCTTTGAATATGCATCAATAATAGACTGAAGACCTGTAATCGTCTCAAGCTTACCAGTATTAACGGTTGTAGAAACGGTCTTAGCTGTCTTGGCTGTAATATAGAGAACCTTAGCACCAGCCTTCAAAGTACCGTCATTATTGTAAGCACCTACACCAGCATACTTGAAATGAGCAAAGCCCTCACGGTTATAGCTTTTTACTACCAAGTTAGAAGCTGTATTGACACCAGTAATCTCTTTACCGTCAGCATTTACAGGAACAACCTTTACAGAATAAGTACCTTCCTTCAAACCGAGAACATCGGCACGATAGTAAGAAGCATACTGACGAATCAACTGAGCATCAATCTTCTTGTCATCTACATATACATTATAAGAAGAAGCGCCCTCGAATGGAGCCCACTTCAAGTAGGCAGACTCCTGCCAGCCCTTTGCCTCAGTAATCTGAATCACACCTGCAGGATTTTCAATATCACCACTCTCGCCCTGGTCAGCCTTCTTAGCAAAGCTGATAGCCTGAACAGAAGCATCATACTCATCATTTTCAGCACCTGACTTAGGAGTTATGATGGTCTTGTCACCTTCGAACTTCACACTTGTCAAGTCGGCTGTATTGTAATACTTCACATCACCAGCATTGGTGGTAACATACATCTGATTGACCTTGCTGTTACGAGCAACGGCATGGGTAATCTTAAATGTCGATGTCTGTGCCACAACAGCACTCAAGCTCATCAGGAGGAGTGCCAAAGTAAATACCATTTTCTTCATTGTTCAATCCTCCTTTTTTATTTGATGATTACTTTCTTACCATTAATAATATAAACACCCTTAGATAAACCCTGGAGGGAAGAACCTACACACTGGCCCTGAAGGTTATAAACCTTACCTTGCAATGCTTTCTTTATATCTTCTATCTGGCTGATGCCGGTAGTTTGATAAGTGAAAGAAAGGGTTACGAGCGACATGTCTGCCGGATCAGATGTATTATCTGAATACTGAAGAACAACATTGTCACCATCGAAGGTAATCTCTGAGACAGTCTTTTCTATGACCTGACCATCAATCTTAACCGTCTGTTTGCTGCCGGCAAATACTGCCGTAGACAACATTGCAGCCAAGAATAACAAATAAGCTTTTTTCATTTTAATGAATGTTTGTTAGATTTATTTTTTGGTTTGTTTTTGAATTGTACAATGCAAAAGTAGTGAAAAAATATCTATTATAAAACATTCTGGCTCATTTTTCTTACGCAAACGTTTTCATAAGTGTAAAATGGAGTATTATAAAAAAGGCATAAAAAAAGACTGAATCCTGTTACGAAGATTCAGTCTCATAAAGAAGTGGTACCACCAGGAATCGAACCGGGGACACAAGGATTTTCAGTCCTTTGCTCTACCAACTGAGCTATGGCACCAACTTTTACAAATCGCGATTTATCATTTGCGGGTGCAAAGGTAATACATTTTTCTGGTTCCTGCAAATTTTTCGGGAAATTTCTTTCAAAAAAAGATAAAAAAGTCTATTTTTGTTGGTATTATCCATTATTTAATGTACCTTTGCAGCAGAAATCGGGATTTAGCGCAGTTGGTAGCGCACGTCGTTCGGGACGATGAGGTCGCTGGTTCGAGTCCAGTAATCCCGACCAAAAGCCGTCTAATGTGCCTATACACAGGGGATTTGCCTTGGTCGTGGCCAAAATGGTCGGCGAAATTTCGGTATCACAAGAACTTAAAAATCCGTAAGCCTATGAAGTTTATAAAGGATTTTTTTTATATCAATTACCATGAACGGCGAGCATTACTCGTAATCCTGACCCTGCTCGTTGTCAGTACCACAATGATTTTCATTGTAGGTTCTAAAGAAACCATGCCCTCAGAAAAACAACAAGCCCATAACGATAGTATCATCAGACATGCCACGCGGCAACAGCCAGGCTATTATGACGAAGGACTTCAGTCGAGCGAAGTATTCGCCTTTGACCCCAATACGGCAAGCCAATCTGATTTCCAACGGCTGGGCCTGGAATCATGGCAAGCCAGAAACATCATCAAATACCGAAATAAAGGAGGTATCTTCAGGACACCTAGAGACTTTGCACGGGTTTACGGACTAACCAAGAAGCAATTCGAAAAACTGCTGCCCTTTATCAGAATTGGTAAAGACTACCAGCCGGCTGCCAACTTTTACCCAAGAGAAAGATACAACTACGGCTATCAAGAGACAGCTATAAGAACTAGAGATGAAAGGAAGAAAGACACTACCCAATACTGTTATCCACGGAAGCTGAAAGAAGGTCAGTATATCAACATCAATTCTGCTGATACAACCGAACTGCAGAAAATTCCCGGCATAGGCTCTTACTATGCCAGAAGCATCATCCGTTACAGAGAGCGGTTAGGCGGTTTCGTTTCCATGAGCCAGATACAAGAAGTGGAAGGCGTGCCCGAGACAGCCCTCCACTATATGAATATTGATGCAAAACATATCCGGAAAATGAATGTCAACCAGCTCAGTTTAGCCGAACTGCGCAAACATCCTTACCTGGACTTTTACCAGGCAAAGGAAATCGTTAACTACCGCAGAACCCACGGCCCGCTGAGAAGTGTGGATGATTTGCGTCTTCTCAAAGACTTTCCACCTGCCGAAATAGAAAGAATCAAGCCGTATCTTGCCTACTAGGGGCAAGATAGCCTGTCTGCAAGTTTGCCGGTTTTGTTAAATGACACCAAACTGGTGCAGGAAGATAAGGAAAATACAGATTGGACAGATGAAACGGATGGTGAACAGGAAGACAGGGAAGAGAGTTCCCTTCAGGGTTCCCCAGTTAGTAAACTCATCACGCACAATCTTCTTTGGCACATACCATCCCAGGAACAGACAGGTGATGAATGAACTCAACGGCATGAGAAGCTGGGCAGTAAAGTTGTCACAATTGCTCAGGAAATCCTTGCCGAAGAAACCCAAATCAGGTACGGCGCCCTGAGAGAGCGAACAGAATACGGCTATGATGCAGCAAACGATGGTCTCGAACCAGGCTCCCTTGGCACGGCTTATCTTACCCTCCTCATAAATAAAGGCGGTACCTATCTCGTGCATCGAGATGGTAGAAGTCAGGGCTGCCAATACAAGCAAAGCATAGAACAACACCGAAATCACATAACCGACAACCGGCATGTTACCGAAAGCCTGCTGGAATACGTTTGGCAAGGTAATGAAGATGAGCGAAGGACCGCTGTCTGGCTGCACACCTACCGAGAAGGCTGCAGGGAAGATCATCAAACCTGCCAATACGGCGATTACAGTATCAATGGTCACAATCTGAGTAGCCGACTTCAAGAGATTGGTCTGTCTGTTGAAGTAAGAGGCATAAGTACACAGACAAGCTGTACCCATACTCAAAGAGAAGAACGCCTGTCCCAGCGCTTCGAGCAACACGTTTTCATCTACCTTAGAGAAATCCGGCTTCAGCAGGAACTCCACTCCTTTCATCGCTCCCGGCAGAGAGCAGGAAGCAATCACGATAACTACCAACAGGAAGAAAAGCATCGGCATCAGAATCTTGGATGCTTTCTCTATACCATTGCGTACACCGCGCACTACCACCATGTGGGTAAGCAGGATAAAACCTACTGCCCATAAGGTAGGACGGATAGGATCGGCTGAAAAGGTCTGGAAATAGGTCTTCACATACTCCGCATCGCCATGAACACCGCCCATGATACTGGCATAGAGATACTGCAGGCACCAGCCAGCCACTACGGCATAGAAACCCAGGATAATCATAGAGGTGATGACACCCATCAAGCCCAAAGCCCCCCAAGCCTTATGCTTTCCCAAATTGGAATAAGCTCGGGCTGCATTAGAAGCGGAATGGCGGCCGATGATGAATTCGCTCATCATGCCAGGCAATCCGAGCAGAATGATACATACCAAATAGATGAGAATGAAGGCGGCGCCACCATTCTGACCTGCCATATAAGGGAAACGCCACACATTACCCAAACCGACTGCCGAGCCGGCTGTGGCAAGAATAACGCCCAACTTACTACCAAAATTTCCTCTTGTTTCCATTATCTAAATCTTTAATGTGTAGTGTTTGTTGTTTTCCGAAGAAACGGCAGATGCTACACCTTATTATATATAGTTATATCTGATTACAAATACTTTATCCGAAGACACCAAACTGGTTCAGGAATACCAGGAAGATGAGAACAGGACAAACGAACTTAATCAGGAAAAGATAAATACCGAAGAGACTGCCCTTCAAGGTTCCCCAGTTAGTAAACTCATCCTGTACGATCTGCTTAGGTACATACCAGCCCAGGAACAGGCAGGTAAGGAATCCTCCCAGAGGAAGGAATATCTGACCCGTAACGAAGTCGAACCAATCGAACAGCGCCTTTCCGAAGAACGAAAGCTTATCTGTTGCACCCAAAGAGAGCGAACAGAAGGCTCCGATGATGGCACAGGAAACCGTAACGATGGTAGCACCCTTCTTGCGGTCTATCTTCAATTCCTCGTAGAAGAAAGAGGTATTCACCTCATGAAGTGACATCAGCGAGGTCAGGGCAGCTACCGACAGCAATACGTAGAAGAGCAGCGAGATGATCCAACCCAATACAGGTAACGATGCAAACGCCTGATTAAAGACATTCGGCAAAGTGATAAAGATGAGCGAAGGACCACTATCCGGTGATACTCCTACAGAGAAGGCTGCAGGGAAAATCATCAGACCAGCCAGTACTGCTACCAGCAAATCGATGATAGAAATCTGCAAAGCACTCTTGAAGAGATTGGTCTGACGGCTGAAGTAAGAGGCATAGGTACAGATACAGCCCATACCGATACTCATAGAATAGAACGACTGACCCAAAGCATTCAGGAACACGTTTCTGTCTACCTTTCCGAAATCAGGTTTCAACAGGAACTCCACGCCCTTACCTGCATCCGGCAACAGACAAGCTGCTACCACAATAATCAAAAGCAGGATGAACAGGAGAGGCATCATCACCTTAGAAGCCTTCTCTATACCGCCGCGCACACCATGAATAATCACGAAATGACAAATCAGGAATATCGCTACCGTCCACATAACCGGACGCACAGGATCAGAAGAAAACTCCTTGAAGTAATTCGCCACAAAGGTAGGGTCACCATGCAGTTCGCCCATGATGCTGGCATAGACATACTGCAGACACCAGCCCGAAACCACCGCATAATAGCCCGTAATCAGGAAACCGGTAAGCACCTCAAGATAGCCTACCCACTTCCAAGCCGTACCATTAGAGAGTTTGGTATAGGCACGTGCGGTATTAGAGGCACCATGACGGCCGATGATAAACTCAGAAATCATACATGGAATGCCCAACAGGAGCACACTTCCGATGTATACCAGAATAAAGGCTGCGCCACCTTCCTGACCAGCCATATATGGGAAACGCCATACGTTACCCAAACCTACGGCGCCACCTGCTGTAGCAAGAATCAATCCAATCTTGCTACCAAAACTTCCTCTATTTGAATCTGTCATTTCTATCTTTCTATTACTAATTTCTTACTTTTTAATTTTTCTTCGTGCAAAATTATAAAATAATTCTGAAATATATGAATTATTTGAAAGCAAAAACACAAATTTAGTAATATTTATGCTATTTAGTCTGTTTTAGAACGCAGAAATGACTTTTTCGATACATTTTCTAACGATATTCAGCCGGCAAGGTATCACGCCACTTCGAGAAAGGATTGCCCAAGAGATGCGAATTGTAGAATCTCTTGTCGCCTGTTACCTCCATACCGATGAAATCAGGTTTCTCATAGGCTTCGGTCTCGCTTGCCAACTCCACCTCTGCCATGACCAGTCCTTTATTATCGCCATAGAACTCATCCACCTCGAAGGTATGACTGCCACTTTTCACAAGATAGCGACGCTTATCGATGACGCCTCCCTGACAAAGTTGCAGGAGATGCTGCGCCTCGTCCATCGTTATCTCCTTTTCAAACTCATAGCGGGTCATGCCGCCATTTACCGACTTGCCCTTAATGGTAAGGTAAGCCTTCTCATCCCGTGTGCGAACCCGCACCGTAGCCCCCTCGGCAGGAATATATCCCTGCTGGATATGACTAGAAGAAAAGGCGGCGCTTTTGTAAGCGTCGCCCTTCTTAACGAGGAATTTTCTTTCTATCTCTAATCCACTCATAGTCTTATACTAATCTTGTTGCATAGATGGCGAATAGCATACCGAGGACTATCAATCCTATAAATATCCACTTGATTACTTTCTCGCCTTTTGCAGCCTGTTTCTTCTGATAAGCCTCATGTTTGGCTCTTCTTAAATCTTTATTTCCACTCATAGTCGTATATTTTTTAGATTATTATTGTTGTTCGTCATCATTCGTAGGGAACTCCATCAGGTATGCCTTGATGAAATCATCTATCTTGCCGTCCATCACGCCATCTACATCCGATGTCTGATAGTTGGTACGGTGGTCTTTCACACGACGGTCGTCGAAGACATAACTTCTAATCTGGCTTCCCCACTCTATCTTCTTCTTACCAGCCTCAATCTTAGCCTTAGCCTCCAGACGCTTCTTCATGGCGCGGTCGTAGAGTTGGCTCTTCAAGAGCAACAATGCCTTGGCACGGTTCTTTGGCTGGTCACGGGTCTCGGTGTTCTCGATGAGGATTTCTTCTTCCTCACCTGTATCAGGGTCAGTATACCAATAACGCAGACGGACACCGGATTCAACCTTATTCACATTCTGACCACCGGCACCACTCGAACGGAAGGTATCCCAGGAGAGCTTGGCTGGGTCAACATACACCTCGATGGTATCATCTACCAGCGGAGTTACGAAGACACTGGCGAAACTGGTCATTCGCTTGCCCTGGGCATTGAAAGGAGAAACACGTACCAGTCGGTGCACACCATTCTCGCTCTTCAAATAACCATAAGCGTACTCGCCACCTTCAATGGTCATGGTGACGCTCTTGATACCAGCCTCATCACCTTCCTGCATATCGGTGATGGTTACCTTGTAGCCATGAGCCTCAGCCCAGCGCATATACATACGCATCAGCATCTGTGCCCAGTCCTGACTCTCGGTACCACCGGCACCGGAATTAATCTTGAGCACGCAGTCCATCGGATCTTCCTTCTGGCGAAGCATGTTCTTCAACTCCAGGTCTTCGATGGCTTTGATTGCCTTGGCATAATCGGCATCCACCTCTTCCTCGGTCACCATTTCGTCTTTATAGAAATCGAAGGCAAGCTGCAGTTCATCGGCATAAAGACGCACGGTCTTATAACCGTCGAGCCATTTCTGGATGCCCTTCACTTTCTTCATCTGCTCCTGTGCATACTTCGGGTCTTCCCAGAAGTCAGGAGCCTGGGTACGGAGCTGCTCCTCTTCAAATTCTACTTTCTTCTGGTCTATATTGAGATAGCGATGCAGAGCGTCAGCTCTGTCCATCACATCCTTCAACTGGTCAGCTGTAATCATTAACTCTTAACTATAAACTTTTAACTTTAAACTTTAGATTACTCCTCATACATCTTGTCAATCTCCGCCTTGTAGTTCTTGTTGATGATAGGGCGGCGAATCTTCAAGGTATTGGTCAACTCGCCCGACTCCATAGAGAAGTGGTGAGCCAGGAGGGTAATGCGCTTAATCTGCTCATAATAAGCCAGATGCTGCTGGAGAATCTGAATACGGTCCATCAGCATCTTCTGCACCTTCTCGTTAGCACACAAATCTTCACGGCAGGTGAAGGCGATATGATGCTCACGTGCCCAGTCCTCCACGAGACGGAACTCTGGAACGACGAGGGCTGATACGAACTTGCGCTGGTCGGCTATAACAGCCACCTGATCGATAAACTTATCTACCAGGAGCAATGATTCTACCTGCTGCGGAGCGATATATTTACCATTCGATGTCTTGAACAGGTCCTTGATACGCTCGGTGAGATAAAGCTCGCCATCCTTCATGTAGCCGGCATCACCGGTATGGAAGAATCCATCCTTGTCGAATGCCTTCGCATTGGTGGTATCACGATGATAATATCCCGGAGTGATGGTAGGACCCTTGAGGAGCACCTCATTATCCTCACCTATCTTTACCTGAATGCAGGAGATCGGGCGACCCACAGAACCCAGACTGCGTTTCTTGTCGAGATGATCACAGGATACGGTGGCAAGGCTCTCGGTCAGACCGTAACCCACCACCATATCGATACCGATGGCATGTACAAACTCCTCTACTTCCGGACTTACATAAGCACCCGCTGTAGGGAAGATATTCGGTTTTTCCAAGCCCAACTGCTTGCGAACCATGCTCAAAACGGTCTTGTTGATAATTCTATATTCCAACTCCAGAGCCAAAGGAGGACGCTTGCAGTTGGCAATATACTCGATATTACGTTTCTTACCTACCGACAAGGCATGGTAGAAGAGTTTCTTCTGGATAGGACCGGCATCATCCATCTTTGCCTTTACGGCGATATACACCTTCTCCCAGAAACGTGGCACACTACACATACAGGTAGGATGCACCTCTCTCATACTCTCCTGAATTTCATGAGGATAAGTATTGATGATGAGTTCGGCACCTTCGCTCAAGCAGAGGTAAGACCAGGCACGTTCAAAGATATGGGTAAATGGAAGGAAGTCGATGACACGGTCCTTGTCGGTAACAGGCACGCATTCGTCGTTTGCCTTCAAAGCAGCATAATACTGGCTATAAGTCAGCATCACGCCCTTACTGTCGCCCGTTGTTCCACTGGTATAGAGGATATCAGCCAAGTCATCCATACTTGCCTGCTTGTAGAGTTCCTCCACTTCTGTCTGACGAGGAAGATTCTCACCCAACTTCAGAAAGTCCTTGAAATAGAGGGCTGCAGGATCGTGTGTACTGATGCGTACGCTGGAATCGAAGATGATGATACGCTCCAGAGAAGGACAGAGGGCAAAGATACGGTGAGCCTTGTCATACTGCTCCTGTTCGCCTACAAAGAGAAAGCGAATCTGCGCATCATTAATCATATATTGAATCTGCTGCTCGCTGCTGTTGGCATAGAATGGCACAGCAGTAACTCTGATACCGTACGCACCGAAGTCGGTGTACAGATAATGCACACAGTTCTGCGAGAAGACAGCGATTTTGTCAAGAGGTTTAGCCCCAAGATTCAGGAGGGCATTGCTCACTTGTTTCACTCTTAAGGAAAAGAGGTTGAATGAAACCGATTGCCACTGGTCGCTGCCAAACTTTCTGAAAGTTAAAGCAGTTTTCTCTCCCCATTTCTTGGCGAGATCATGTACCAGTACCGAAAGATGACTATTAATCTGCATAAGCTTATATTTATATTCTGATGCAAAGATAATAGAATTTGTTAAGAACACAAAATAAAAAGATATTTTTTCCACTTTATCTGCTCTTTTTTTCGTATCTTTGCCCCAAAATCAAAAAATAGAGAGATTATGATGACACAAGAAGAATATGTAAGCGATGCCGTGGATTTGCTGAAAAAGCTCATCGCCACCCCATCTGTAAGCAGAAACGAGAAGGAGGCTGCCGACATCATGGAGCAGACCATCCGCAAATATGGTTTCGAACCTCATCGTGAGGCGAACAACATCTGGATTATCGACCCTCATTACGATGAGAGCCGACCTACCCTGCTGCTCAACGCTCACATCGATACCGTGAAGCCTGTGGCTTCATGGACACGCAACCCATTTTCACCGGATGTTGAAGAGGGTGTACTTTACGGTTTGGGCAGCAACGATTGCGGCGGCGGACTCTGTTCGCTCCTCCAGATATTCAGAATGCTGACCGCAAAGCCTCAGCAGTATAATCTTATCTATCTGGCATCCGCCGAAGAAGAGGTGTCGGGAAAGGATGGCATCACCCGTGCCCTGCCTTTGCTTCCGCATATCGACCTTGCCATCGTAGGTGAGCCTACCGGCATGAACCCGGCTGTTGCCGAAAAGGGACTGATGGTGCTGGATGTGATTGCTCACGGAAAGAGCGGTCATGCTGCCCGCAACGAGGGAGTAAACGCTATCTACGAGGCATTGGATGATATGCGATGGATTCGTGACTATAAGTTTGAGAAGGTAAGCGAATTCCTGGGACCTACCAAGATGACGCTTACCGTAGTGAATGCCGGAACCCAGCACAATGTGATTCCGGATAAGTGTACGATGCTTGTGGATATCCGCACCAACGAGTTTTACGACAACGAGGAGGTTTACGAGTTTATCTGCCAGCACCTGAAGAGCGAGGTAAAGGCTCACAGTTTCCGTCTGAAGTCATCCCGCATCGACCCGGCACATCCTCTTATCAGGAAATGTGTAGCCATGGGCATGAAGCCATTCGGCAGTCCTACCCTCAGCGACCAGGCTCTGATGCACTTCCCTTCGTTCAAACTGGGTCCTGGCGAATCTTCCCGCTCCCATTCAGCCGATGAATTTATCAAAATAAGCGAGATAGCTGATGCTATCGCCAAATACAAAGAGCTCTTAGATGGCGCTGCCATCTAAGAGCTCTGCTCAATTCATCTATATTATATATATATGTTTACCTGCAGAATTACTTCACTACCTGTTTAGTAGAGGCATTCTTGCCATTAATAGGAGTACCGGCAGTACCATCGTTGATAAAGAACTTAGCCTTGAGATATGCCGTAGGAATCTGAACCTTATACCAACCAGTCTTACCAGTATGAGAAGCAGATGCATCGAAAGTCATCTTGACTCCTGGCCATGCAGCAGAAGAGGTTGTGCCATTATAGAAGTAGCAATAAACATTCTCCCACTTAGAAGCGTTATCGAAGTAAACATACTCTGGATCAACGGTCTCATCTTCATGTACCTTGGTCACAGTATTGCTGTATGTTCCGTCAACATAGTAGCCGTGGTTGACAAACTCCACGTCAAGAGTTATCTTATTTCCATTACCATCCAAGAAAATGATTTGAGTAGGAGCACTTGTCTCGGTGCCATCATAAGTCCACTTGAAGACATTCTTTCCAGAAACGCTCTTACCTACAAGAGGCAACTTTTTATTGATAGCATCATTCCATTTACCAGCATGCTCAATTACAGGACTAACCTTGTCATTCCATACATATACGGCTGCTGCCGTATTGGATGTCTCCAAGAAACAGGAGATTTCGTCAGCCTTGCCCAAGGCTGGAACGTAAGCCTTCACTTTCTTGTAAGTTACCGAACCTGTTTCTGTCTTGCCTTCCTTGTCAGTTGCACCCCAAGTGATAGTGACATTCTTACCATAGGCAACATCAGCACCTACAGTAAACTGCTTGGCAGCAGTAAAAGTCTGCTTCTCACCGCCGTTCACCTGAATCCAGGCAGAAACAGCATTCAAAGGAGTAGCTGTCACGTTGAGCGTCTCATCAGAGAAGGCTGTACCATCAGCTGGATTGAAAACAACCTCAGGAGTCAGCACGATAGGACCAGCATTATAGATGACAGCAATACCTGACTCGCCAACATGACCAGAGATTGTAGAAGCATTGACAGTGAAAGCACCACCGCCTACCATATCCTTATAAGTACCAGACTTGAGCCACTTGCCGTCGCCAGCACCATTGGCTACAGTCACGTCACGGTCAGAACCACTTCCCAATACGATAATAGCGCCACTCTTACGAACCTGAGCACAAACGCCATTACCTTTTACATAATAGTTAGGCTCGCCGGCACAAACATTGTGCATGTGGTTTACCTGAGCCACTTCGGCATCTTTGAAGTGAACACTTCCCTTATCGCCAAATCTGATAGCTCCCTTATCCTTCTGGAAAGGACGAGAGAAATAAAGAGCGGTAGCTCCATTGTTTCCTGCTACAACTGCATAAGCACGGTCGATAACATTCTGGCTTTTATTCTTTGACTCACCACCATCGTTGGCATAAGTATCATGGCTTTCACCCCAATAAACCAACTTTTCTGTCTTTGCATTTCTCCGATTGAAATTGCCAACAGACTCGTTGATAGAACCACCGGCAAAGGAATTGGCAAAGCCGTTACCATAACCATTATCTGTAATGCTCATGTAGGTCTGATACTCTGGGAAAAGGACATTATCATTACCACCAGTACTGTCAAGGATCTCACCATAGTTGTACATCTCCTGATCCACCACATTCTGCATAAAAGAATCGCCTTCAGAAGGCAAAGCGATGTGCTTGATAGCATCCCAACGGATACCATCCACGCCACAGGCCTTCAAATCCTGGATGTATTGTTTGATGATGGCTTGCACAGTAGGATTGTTGGTATCGAGGTCCCACATACCAATCATGCCAAATGTAACCTGATGGCGGTCATTCCAGCTACCCACACCAAATCGTTCATGATAAAGACTCTCGTCCTTCAAGCGTGCAGCCACGTTAGGATGGTCGGTATGGTTGGCAACAACATCCACAATCACCTTGACACCATACTCATGAGCCTTAGCACAGAGGGCCTTCAGGTCTGCTTCAGTACCAAGACCGTTACCTATCTTAAAGTCGTATGGACGATAAACATCATACCAGACGGACCCTTTACCTGCTCTTTCGTGAACAGGAGAAGTCTGAACTGCAGTAAAGCCTGCCTTGGCGATATTAGGAATTTCTTCCTGGATATCTGCCAACGTCCAGTCGAAACAATGAAGGATGACACCATCCTGAATATTGTCTTTAAGACCATATTTGTTGTCTGCAAAGATGTTGGATGCCATGGTGAAGAGCATCACCAACATCAGAAGACCATAATTGATTGTCTTTTTCATATTCTGCTATTATTTTCTGATGATTACTTTTTTACCATTGTGAATATAGAGTCCTGGCTGAGCAGGCTTGCTGATACGGACACCTGTGATAGAATACCAGGCATCATCGGTTGTCTTCTTCACAGCTGTGATGGTAGTATTCTCTATGGCTGTAACAACCTTACCGTTTACATAAACCGTTTCTCCCTGAAGAGTTGAACCTGCTTCGCCATTATTGATGACGAAACAACCTGTAAGGAAATCAGCAGGAACCTCCAAAGAATAATAGCCTTTCTTGCCGTTATACTCAGCCTCTTCGTCGAGCTGCATCTTCACGCCAGGCCATTCTACAGAAGCCTCAGTTCCGTTATAAATATAGCAATATACATTCTTCAGGTTCTCTATTGTATTATCAAAGAACACCTTTACCTTGCCTGCAGGAGCAGTCTCAATGGTCTTGGTGAAATTACCTTCTACATAATATCCATGATTCTTGAATTCCAGGTTAGCGTCTACAAGTTTCTGCCCACCATCATGAGTAAAGATAACACCAGTAGGAATTTCAGTACCAACTGTATATGTCCATTTAAAGACATTCTTGCCATCTTTAGTTCCCATCTTGGTCATGGCATCTCCAGGCCAAGCAGCAGTAGTAAACTATTTAACCTTGTCATTCCAGGCCCAAATCTTGGCATTGTCATAACTTGTTTCCAAGAACACGGAGATTTCATTTTCCGTTACCACTGGTGTATAGTCTGCCGCAAGTGCTGAAACTGGAGCCATGAAGGTCATGCTCAGCAGCAATACCAGTGTACAAATCAACGTATAAAATTTCTGCATAAACAAAATGTATTAAGTTTGAATTATAAGATTTCGTCGGCAAAAATAAGAATACTTTTTGAAAAGCAGATGAAGAAAAGTTAAATAAATAGCATAAAAAAAAGACAATCGTTTGCACAATTTGCAAGCGATTGTCTTCTATTTTCTGACTTAACAACTGAACTTTCGCATATGGCTTAAGTACGGGCTGAAGACCCAAAAGCTCCAGAAGCAGCACGCCCTGGGCTAGGAGCTTCTGCCCTTTCAGGGCGTGTGGGGCAAAAACTTGCGAAACTTGAATCATTTACAGCAACCAGGCAGTAAAAATACTACCAGCTGCAACTATTCATACATTATCTGCTCAGCCAAGCCTCCGGATTGAGTTTGGCGGTCTCCTTGCGAAGCTGGAACTGGAGGATGTTTTCAGAGCCAACACTACCCAAAGCCTGACGGGTACTTACCTTCTGACCCTTATGAACGCTGACCGATTTCAGATTACAGTAAACAGAGATGTAGGCACCATGACGGACCAGCACGTTCCACATGCCACCATAACCGAAGACGGCACTCACCTCACCATCGTAGATGCTGCGAGCCACACAACCCGGCTTGCCCTGGATATTGATACCCTTATTGTCGAGCGTTACACCCTTCAAACCTTCTACATTATACTGACCGAAATGACTCACCACACGGTAACTGCCGCTGATAGGCATCGGCAATCTACCACGGTTAGCCTCGAATCCACCGCTCAACATGCGGTCTACCGAACTCAAGGTAGAAGCCTCCTGTGCCTCCTTCTTGGCAGCGGCAATCTCACGGGTACTGCGTTCCGCATCCATCTTCGCCTTCAACTCGGCAGCCTGTCTTTCAGCCTCCGCCTTTCTTGCAGCCTGTTCGGCAGCAGCCTCACGAGCAGCCTGTTCTGCGGCGGCACGCTTGGCAGCCTCGGCAGCAGCACGCGCCCTAGCCTGCGCTTTTGCCTTCGCCTTTGCTTCTGCCTGGGCAGCAGCCTCCTCCTGAGCCTTTCTTGCAGCCTCGGCAGCCAGTCTTGCTTCTTCGGCAGCCTTTCTGCGGGCAGCTTCGGCAGCAGCCTCACGCGCCTTGGCTTCGGCTATACGACGGGCATTCTCCCTGGCAGCAGCCTCGGCAGCAGCTTTCTTGCGAGCCAGTTCCTCGGCACGTTTCTTGGCGGCAGCAGCGGCAGCGGCCTTTCGCTTAGCCTCGGCAGCAGCACGGGCACGAGCCTTGGCTACTTCCTGAGCAATCAAGTGGTCAATCTGAGCGTTGATTGCCGCATCTTTCTGACGCTGGTCGGCGATGACAGCCTGAATGGTCTTCTGCTGTTTCTGCAGTCCCTGCACCATCTCCTGCTGCTGGGTCTGCTTACCTTCCAATGCCGTCTTCTCCTGCTTACCCTTATATAATAAGGTGTTCTTATGTCCCTTAACATGCTGCAACTGCTGGTGCTTCTCGTTCACCTGCTTCTGCTTTGCCTTTACAGCCTCGCCCTGCACCTTCTGATAGGAAGAATACTGGCGGATGAAGGAAAGGCGGCGATACATCTGTGTCAGATTCTTGGCACTGAAGATGAACATCAGCTTGTCCTGAACCGTATGATGACGGCTCATATAGCGCATGGAACGGATATACTTGTTCTTGCGGTCCTGCAACTGTTGCTGAAGCGTTTTCAACTGTGCCTGCAGAATGCCGATATTGCCGTCAATATGATGGATATCCTTCTGGATACCGTCAATCTTCTTCTGACTCTGGTCTATTTCTCCGTTCAGCGCCATCAGGTCTTCAAGACGTTTCTTCACATCCGCCTTATTTCTCTGCAAAGCCTGCTCCTGTTCTCTGATCTTCTTCCGGATAGAAGCGCGCTGTCCCTGCAAACCTCGGATAGAGGCATTGCTATAGGTTGCCGCCTTGCGTTCTGCTCTGGTTGGCGCAGCTGGTTTGTATGTCTTTCTGGCCGCATGACTTCTGCTGTTCGTCTTTCTGGCAGGAGTAGCAGCCTTCTTTTTCGCAGTTACGGCAGTCTTTCTCACCGGCTTCTTCTGGGCAGAATGCTTCTGCGCAAAAGGTGCGAGCGAGAAGGTGATTGCCATGATGAATAATAAGATTCGCTTCATTTCTTATATTAAAAACCCATGTTCTATAATTTCAAACTCTTGATGAGCATTTACATACTCAATATCTTGCTGAGCACATCTGTTGGAGAAATCTGCTTGTATTTGCTGGAAATCTCTGTCTGAGTACTCCACTTGCTGTCGGTCTTCACCTGATTCAATTCCAGACTGATCTTAGCCTCCTGCTTTTTCCTGGTAGCAGTAGTGGTCATCGCCAGATTCAGGGAGGCAGGGAACATCTTGACGCCTACACTCTTGAAGTTGCCGTAGTCGACGTGGAGATTGGAGGTGCCGTTCTGCGCACTCTTATAGACAACATCTGCAGCTGTGATACGGCCGGTAGTGCGGTTGGCTGTCCAAGCATAGGTCATATTGCCGTTCCTGAAACTAACCGGCACATTATCTCCTGCCACATCCAAGGTGGCATCAAACTTCTTCAGGTCTGATTCCTTCACAGTCCGTTCGCCCGGCAGGAGCAGCTGGTTCCAGAAGAGAGCCTGCAGAGAATAGAAGGAGATGCCCTGCTTCTTGAGGAAGTCTACCTGGGTATAATCTGCCTTGATATATTCCTTGTGAAGACGGTCGATGATAAGTACATGGTCGGGAGTAAACTCCAGACGGCCCACCTCTGTACCTAAGATAGGAATAAAGAGCTGGATGCGGATGATTTCATCCTTACGCATGCTCAGTTTGCCCGGCACGGTAATGTCCTTATCACCTGCCTGGAGAGTAAACGACATGTTGCCTACAATATTCCTGGTATACACCTGATTGTCTGAAACCTTCTGTACGAAAGCCAACTTCTTGAGCGTCTCACTCTGACGAGAGGCAGAACCCTTGGTGGCATTCTCTTTCTGATGACTGGCTGATGTGGAGCCAGAACCCTGTACATTCTTGCTGGTTCCGCAAGAACCGAGGAGCAGGATGCTGCAGGCTGCGGCAAGCAGCATCATCTTATTCTTCTTCATTGTATATTTCATCTTTCTTGATTTTTCTACTTATTCTTCTTACCTTTTCTAACTGACTTCTTCGTAGCGGCAGGTTTCTGCTTTGGCGCATTACGCTTCTTCAGTTCTTCTCCGGTAATATATTGTCTGTTCTTAATCTTCCATGCCAGCACCTCAGTCTGGTTCTCGCCGGTATAGGCTTTCTTCCAGAAATCCACGGATTCATCGGCCATACCATTCATATAATAGATATCTCCGGCATGTTCCAGAACCGTACTGTTATCTGCGGTGGAATCGCGGTTTTTGAGTGCCTGGTCTATATAAGTCTTGGCATCAGCATAGCGTTCTTCCATAAAGAGAATCCAAGCATAGGTATCCAGATAAGTACCGTTGTTCGGCTCTGCCTTGATGGTCTTGTAGCTCATCGCCTCAGCCTTATGCAGGTCAACACCCTTCTCGCTCAGATAGTAGGCATAGTTGTTCAGAGCCATCACGTTGTCGTCTTTCCATTGCAGGCAGGAATCGTAAGCCGCAAAGGCTTCCTGCTCTTCACCTTTCTTATGAAGGATATCGCCGGTTACGGCATAGAGGTCGGATACCAGGTCGGCAGGCGACTGTGCATTCACCTGCGCCAATCCGAGACGGAACTCACGGAGCGCCTCGTCTTCCTTATCTTTCTGATAATACGCCATTCCACCGAAGTAATAGAACACCATTTCTTCGGGATTATACTCCTGAGCCGCCTTACATTGCAGGGAAACCAGGTCATATTTCTTCTCGTTCCAGAGCATCTGTACAAGTTGCATTCTGGCATTCACGTTATCCGGAGCTATGGTAAGCACCTTTTCGAAGGCACGGCAAACAGAGTCGGCAGGCATC
>OGYE01000767.1_pt1 | contig 21075 bp, 16 predicted proteins | sample 1576471 | NCBI WGS metagenome assembly OGYE01 (sample SAMEA3541532, study PRJEB24748) | human gut metagenome | biome: human gut; feature: human-associated habitat; material: faeces | place: China | collected 2012
AAAATATTAAGACAGATCATGAGAATGCCCAATGCCAAAATGTTGATTGGCAATCATGAATATATGATGCTCAACGCCATCGGTCACTGTAAAGATGCAGCCGAAGAAAAGGAAAACACGAATTGGCGAGAAAAAAGGCTTTGGTACAGGAACGGTGGTATGATTACGCATGAGCAGCTCAAACATTACCGCAAAGATATCCGAGCCGAGATTTTCACTTTCATCCGCCAACTGCCGACAAACATTGAAGTCGAGGTCAACGGAGTCAAGTACAAGCTTGTCCATGCCTCTCCCGAGGAAAACTACATGAAATCCCCCTGGAATACTTATGACTACAAAAATAGCCGTGAATTTGCCATATGGGATAGATGGGATGAAACGCAACCGATTCCCGAAGGTTATGTACTGATCTTCGGCCACACGCCTACCTGCTACTTTCACGACAAAATGCCGTGGTGCATTTGGAAGGGCGATAATGCAATCGGCATAGACTGCGGCAGTGGCTATGAGTATGGACGCCTTTCGTGCCTCCGTTTAGATGACATGAAAGAATTTTACTCGGATTGCTGACACAGATGGTATCAGATAAAAGAAAAAGGAGTCACCAATGGGAACTTATTATGCAATTTATGCCGAGGTTCGTGTCGGCAATCAGCGCATGATGGGCGTGAAATATTTGATGCCTTTCTTTTTCCTCGGTTTCCTCGCAGGTGGCTACCTCGATCTCAGTCTGCTGGCGTTCGGTGGCGTCGGCGTGATCATGGCCCTGCTCTACATCCAGTTAAATCCACAGTGGCGTAAAGCTGAACCACATCCCCAGACCACCACTATCACCGCCCTTGACCAACTTGATGATTAACGGAGCCATCATGGAACAGAGAAAAATTACACGCAGCGATCTGGTGAGCATGTTTCTGCGCTCCAACCTGCAACAGGCATCCTTTAACTTTGAACGTATTCACGGGCTGGGTTTTTGCTACGACATGATCCCCGCCATCAAACGACTTTACCCATTAAAAGAGGATCAGGTTGCGGCGCTCAGGCGACACCTGGTGTTCTTCAATACCACGCCAGCCGTATGTGGCCCGGTCATCGGCGTCACTGCCGCCATGGAAGAGGCGCGAGCCAACGGCGCGGAAATTGATGACGGTACCATTAACGGCATCAAAGTCGGTCTGATGGGACCATTGGCAGGAGTTGGAGATCCACTGGTCTGGGGAACGCTGCGCCCGATTACCGCCGCGCTCGGCGCATCTCTGGCACTTTCGGGCAACATTCTCGGCCCCCTACTGTTCTTCTTTATTTTCAACGCGGTGCGTCTGGCGATGAAGTGGTATGGCCTACAGCTCGGCTTTCGCAAAGGGGTGAATATCGTCAGCGATATGGGCGGTAATTTGCTGCAAAAACTCACCGAAGGCGCGTCGATTCTCGGGCTGTTTGTGATGGGCGTGCTGGTGACCAAATGGACGTCAATCAACGTACCGTTGGTGGTTTCACAAACGCCTGCCGCCGATGGTGCCACCGTCACCATAACCGTGCAGAACATCCTCGACCAACTTTGCCCTGGTTTGCTGGCGCTCGGTCTGACGCTGCTGATGGTTCGTCTGCTCAACAAAAAAATTAACCCGGTATGGCTGATTTTCGCCCTGTTTGGTTTAGGGATTATCGGTAATGCGCTGGGCTTCCTGTCCTGATTCTTCGCCCCGGCACGACTGCCGGGGTCATCGCTCAACATGAGGTGGTTTATGAAAACAACAGCTCTGCGTCTTTATGGCAAACGTGACCTGCGTCTGGAAACCTTTGACCTTCCTGAAATGCAGGAGGATGAAATCCTCGCGACGGTGGTCACTGACAGCCTGTGCCTCTCTTCCTGGAAAGAGGCCAATCTGGGTGAAAACCATAAAAAAGTACCCGACGATGTGGCGACCAATCCCATCATCATCGGCCACGAATTTTGCGGCGATATTCTGGCCGTGGGTAAAAAGTGGCAGCACAAATTCCAGCCGGGTCAGCGTTATGTGATTCAGGCCAACCTGCAACTCCCCGACCGCCCGGATTGCCCCGGCTACTCCTTCCCGTGGGTAGGCGGCGAAGCGACGCATGTGGTTATTCCCAACGAGGTCATGGAACAAGATTGCCTGCTGGCATACGACGGCGAAACCTATTTTGAAGGCTCGCTGGTTGAACCGCTTTCCTGCGTGATTGGCGCGTTCAACGCCAACTATCATCTTCAGGAAGGTAGTTATAACCACACGATGGGGATTCGCCCGCAAGGGCGCACGCTGATCCTCGGCGGCACCGGACCAATGGGACTGTTGGCGATTGATTATGCGCTACATGGACCCGTTAACCCTTCGCTGCTCGTCATTACCGATACCGACAACGACAAATTGAGTTATGCACGCAAGCACTATCCATCAGAACCGCAAACACTGATTCATTATCTCAATGCCGCCGATGCAGCATTTGATACGTTAATGGCACTGAGTGGCGGTCACGGCTTCGATGATATTTTCGTCTTTGTGCCTAATGAAGGACTGGTGACTCTCGCCTCTTCCTTGCTGGCGACAGATGGTTGTCTGAATTTCTTCGCCGGACCGCAGGATAAGCACTTCAGCGCGCCAATTAATTTCTACGATGTGCATTATGCATTTACCCACTACGTGGGCACATCAGGCGGCAATACCGACGACATGCGCGCAGCGGTCAAATTGATTGAAGAGAAAAAAGTGCAGGCCGCAAAAGTGGTAACACATATTCTTGGGCTGAATGCCGCGGGCGAAACCACGCTTGAATTGCCTGCCGTCGGCGGCGGCAAAAAGCTGGTGTATACCGGGAAATACCTGCCGCTGACGTCACTCACGCAGATTCAGGATCAAGCACTGGCGGCAATTCTGGCGCGTCATCAGGGGATCTGGTCCGGTGAGGCGGAGCAATACCTGCTCGCCCATGCAGAGGCAATTTCCCATGATTAATCGCGCTACTTAACTCTGCATGTCGCTGGCTGGTCGCCGCGGCAACTTCGCGACCTGATGTGCGGCTGATTGCAGAAGTGGCACAATGTGCACGAGAAGGATAAAAAAACATCAGCGCCTTAAGGGGCGCTCAAATTGGTGGCAAAGTGCACATTGTTTATGCCGGATGCGGAATGAAGCCTTATTCGGCCTACATAATCTCGAAAATTCAATATATTGCAGTTATCTGGTAGGCCAGGTAAGCGTAGCGCATCAGGCAATCCTGTGTTTGTCATCAGTCTCAGCGCCTGTGCAATATGTGACATCGTGAGCCATGTCAGTAAGTGGTTAAATTCGCAGTGGTAGCATTCCTTCCGTGTTTTCTTACTAACCGGAGAAGTAATGGAACTGCTTTTATTGAGTAACTCGACGCTGCCGGGTAAAGCCTGGCTGGAACACGCGCTGCCGCTGATTGCTGAACAGTTGCAGGGGCGCCGTTCTGCGGTATTTATTCCTTTCGCTGGCGTAACGCAGACCTGGGATGATTACACAGCGAAAACGGCTGCGGTTCTCGCTCCGCTGGGTGTTTCTGTCACCGGTATTCATAGCGTTGTCGATCCCGTTGCCGCGATTGAAAATGCGGAAATTGTGATTGTCGGCGGCGGTAATACTTTCCAGTTGCTGAAACAGTGCCGCGAGCGCGGGCTGCTGGCACCCATTACTGACGTGGTGAAACGTGGCGCGCTGTATATTGGCTGGAGCGCAGGCGCTAACCTTGCTTGCCCAACCATTCGTACCACCAACGATATGCCGATTGTCGATCCGCAAGGTTTCGATGCGCTAAATCTGTTCCCGCTACAAATCAACCCGCACTTCACCAACGCGCTGCCGGAAGGCCATAAAGGTGAAACCCGTGAGCAGCGTATTCGCGAACTGCTGGTCGTCGCGCCAGAACTGACGATTATTGGTCTGCCGGAAGGTAACTGGATCACAGTAAGTAAAGGTCACGCTACGCTGGGTGGCCCGAACACCACTTATGTGTTTAAGGCTGGTGAAGAAGCGGTGCCGCTGGAAGCGGGTCACCGTTTTTAAGTGAATTGCCGGATGCATGATCCGGCATCTTGTTCATAGTGCCTGATGCGACGCTTTACGCGTCTTATCAGGCCTTCAGGGTCACGGTATTAATACTCGTCCCGTCCTTCATCTTCATCCGGCTGTTCCAGCACACTGTAAGCCACCGAACAAAACAGCGAGTTCAGACGCTGCATATCTCCCAGTAAGCCTAAATGTAGCGAACTGGTTTCAATACTCTGCACGTTTTGCTGATGCAGGCGATCGACGTGGGCGTGGGAATAGCGGCGATTAAGAATGCGAAAACGATGTTTGCTGCGGCGCAAACGACGGGCGCTGGTAACATCGCCAGAGAAGAAAACCGACATTGCCAGTTTTAAATTACTGAGCAATTGCTCATAGAGCGCATCCAGTTCCTTCAAGCCATCAAGCGAAAATGCTCGCCTTGCAGCCAGCGATTTGTCGGCAATTTCACTCCCCATGCGCTCGACGATATCGGAGGCCTGTTCAAGGTTGAGCGACATTTCGATGATCTCCGCCCAGCGGCGCGACTCTTCTTCTGCCAGTTCCTCTTTTGGCATCCGCGCCAGATACAGCTTAATGGCGGTATAGAGAACGTTGATGTCATCAGCCAGCTTACGCAGCTCTTTCTCCTGCCGTGGCTCGCCGTGCATCACTTTATTCAGCCCTTCCATCATCTGTTCCATGGCGTCGCCAATGCGCAGGGTTTCGCGGGCAGCGTTCGCCAGAGCAAGCGTGGGCGTATCCAGCGCGCTGACATCCAGATGTTTAGGCCGTAGCTGGGTATCCAGTTCCGGTTCATCGCGAATAATCGTTTTGCAAAACCGTGCCATCGGGTCAACGAATGGCAACATGACCAGGCAGCGTACAAGGTTGTAGAAGACGTGGAAATAGATCACCAATTCCGCTTTTGGCAATGGCAACTTCCCCATTGTCTCTGCCAGCAAATGAACAAACGGCAGGATAATCAGGCTACCCACCAGCTTAAACAGCAGGCTACCCAGCGCGACACGGCGGGCTGCGGCATTGGCGGCACTGTTGTTGAGCATCGCCAGCAGGCCGGAACCGAGGTTTGCACCAATCACCAGACAAAGCGCCACTGGGAAAGAGATAATGCCTGCGGCGGTCAGAGTCGCGGTCAGCAGTACCGCGGCAAGGCTGGAGTAGCTGATAATGGCGAACATCGCACCAATCAGCGCATCCAGCAAAATGTCGCCAGTCAGCGAGGCAAAGATCACCTGAACGCCGTTTGCCTGAGTGATCGGCGTTACGGCCTGCACAATCAACTCCAGCGCCAGTAAAATCAGCCCAAGACCAATACCGACGCGGCCCAGTTGCCCGGCGCGTGACTGTTTGCGTCCGAGGAAAAAAATCACGCCGATAAAAATAAGTAACGGTGACAGCCAGGATAAATCGAAGGTGAGAATACGCGCCATCAGCGCCGTCCCGACATCTGCACCCAGCACAATCACCAGCGCAGGCGCGAGAGCAACCAGATCCTGAGCGACGAACGAGGTCACCAGCATGGTGGTGGCATTACTGCTCTGCACCAGTGCGGTAACGCCGATCCCCGCGCAAAAGGCGAGCGGCTTTTTTTCGACGCTCCGGCTAAGGACAGTACGCAGACGCGCGCCGAAGACGCGCATTACGCCTGTTCGAACAATATGAGTCCCCCAGACCAGCAGGGCGACGGCAGAAAGCAGGTGAAGCAAAGTTAGCACGGAATCAGGTTCTCCTTTTTGTTATGCATTTTCCTGTTAAGATTTTTCTAATCACGTTGTTTTTATCCAGGCATTTCTCTTGTATGTACTTTCAGTATAAGAGATTTATACAAGAAAGCATTTAAAAAGGCATTTATATAAAAATCCACCTGTATCTGTTGCTATTTCTGTCACACTTTCCCCTGTCGTTTACACCAGATAATCGTTGTCACTTTTGTGACCTCTGAGAAGATAAACAACGAAATATTTAAGACCAGATCCTGTGAATAAAAATAATTAAGTAACAACGGTATTACGGAGATTGAACAGCTTACGGTAGCAAAACGCATAAACTCCTGAATCGCCAAAAAAGAGAAACTAAATAATTTTTGTCTTAAAAAACATTGCGCAGAAAAGAATAAAGAGAGCAATAATACTATTTGTAGCGTAACAGTGGCGACTGCATAAGCGTAAAAACCGCCTTCAACACCGATATCCTTAAGTAAAGAAAGTGAATGAACGATATCGGAATAAAAAGGGATACGACCATTACCAAGCGAGTAGAACAGATATGTGGCTATCGCGATAACATCCATGACACCCCAAAAAAGAAGAATGTATTTTTTATATTGACGTTGCATAAAGTAAATCCTTTTTACGAAAACAAATATTACCAGGAATTATTATAATTGCGGGCGTTTTTGGATTAACACTCCACCCGTATTTTTTAAACCTCTGTCAGCTATACCTTCACTAAATAAGACATCGATACGCCCTTTACTTTTATCGTGATACAGAATACTGCATGAGATACACCTTATACCCTCTTTGGATTTACGAAAATCTAACCAATAACGACCATCATAAAATACCCACTCCACACCTGTTTTTATATTAATCATCCAATCATTATAACCTGTTGGTTTTTTTCCTAATAGTTCAGTAACTTCGGACTCTGAACATCCTTCGAAAGCGAAAAAATCTATTTCATCAATTTTTATCATGTTCAATAATCCATTATTTATGACATTAAAAACCGGGGCAAATACCCCGGTGTTATCACTTACTCGGCATCATACCCCAGATTCGGTGCCAACCAACGCTCGACTTCGGTAACGCTCATTCCTTTACGGCGGGCATAGTCTTCAACCTGATCGCGCTGAATTTGCGCCACCGCGTAATACTTGCTGTCTGGATGACTGAAGTACCAACCCGAAACCGATGCACCCGGCCACATGGCGAAGGATTCCGTGAGTTTCATACCGGTATGTTTTTCCACTTCCAGCAGCTCCCAGATTGTGGCTTTTTCCGTATGTTCCGGGCAGGCAGGGTAGCCCGGTGCCGGACGGATGCCCTGGTAGTTTTCGCGGATCAGCTCTTCGTTGCTGAGGTTCTCGTTCGGCGCATAGCCCCAGTAGACTTTACGCACACGCTCATGGAGATACTCAGCAAAGGCTTCCGCCAGACGGTCGGCAAGCGCTTTCACCATGATTTTGTTGTAATCATCATGCTGTGCTTCAAAGGCATCAGCCAGTGCGTCCTCTTCCAGCCCGCCAGTCACGGCAAATGCGCCGATGTAATCTGCTTTACCAGAAAGCTTCGGCGCAACGAAGTCAGCGAGACAGTAGTTAGCGAAGCCGGTTTTTTCGGTCTGTTGGCGTAGATGGTGGCTGACATTAATCACATGGGTACGCGTTTCGTCACGGTAGATTTCAATGTCATCACCCACACGGTTTGCCGGGAACAGGCCCACCACGCCACGCGGGTTCAGCATTTTTTCGGCGCTTAATTTATCCAGCATGTCGTTGGCGTCTTTAAACAGCCGCTGCGCCTCAACACCTACCACTTCATCTTCCAGAATGCGCGGATACTTCCCGGCCAGCGACCAGGTCATAAAGAACGGCGTCCAGTCGATGTAATTACGCAGCGTTTCGATGCTGGCTTCGACTTCCTGCACACCGAGACGGTGCGCCACCGGCGGCGTGTAAGCCTGCCAGTCAAAAGCGAAGTCGTTATCACGCGCCGCTTCCAGCGTGACCGGTGGTGTGCGTGGTTTCTTTCGTCCGTGCTGAATACGCACGGTTTCGTACTCCTTGCGGGTACGAGCAACGAAATCATCGCGCTGAGTGTCGGAAAGCAACGCCGCCACCACACCAACGGTGCGCGATGCGTTCTGCACATACACCGTCGGGCCGCTGTAGTTCTGCTCGATTTTCACCGCCGTGTGCGCTTTTGAGGTGGTCGCGCCGCCAATCAATAGCGGAATGGTGAAGCCCTGACGCTCCATCTCTTTCGCCACGTTAACCATCTCGTCCAGCGACGGCGTGATCAGCCCTGAAAGGCCAATCAAATCAGCATTCACTTCTTTAGCGGTACGGAGAATTTTTTCCGCAGGCACCATCACGCCGAGATCGACAATTTCGTAGTTGTTACATTGCAGCACCACGCCAACGATATTTTTACCGATGTCGTGGACATCGCCTTTCACGGTGGCGATCACCATCTTGCCGTTGGTTTTACCCTGCTCTTTGCTGGCTTCAATAAACGGTTCGAGATACGCCACCGCCTGTTTCATGACGCGCGCCGATTTCACCACCTGCGGCAGGAACATTTTGCCCTCGCCAAACAGGTCGCCGACCACGTTCATGCCGTCCATCAACGGGCCTTCAATCACTTCAATCGGACGCGTAGCCTGCTGGCGGGCTTCTTCGGTATCCTGCTCGATAAACTCGGTAATGCCTTTGACCAGCGAGTATTCCAGACGTTTATTCACTTCCCACGAGCGCCACTCCGCCTGCTGGGTGTTAGCGGTGTCGTCGGTTTTGCTGCCGCGATATTTCTCGGCAAGCTCCAGTAAACGCTCGGTGCCATCGTCGCGACGGTTGAGGATCACATCCTCCACCGCGTCGCGTAGTTCGGTAGGCAGGTCGTCGTAAATCGCCAGTTGCCCGGCGTTGACGATCCCCATATCCATGCCATTGCGAATAGCGTAGTAGAGGAACACCGCGTGAATGGCTTCGCGCACCGGATCGTTGCCACGAAACGAGAACGACACGTTAGAAACGCCGCCGGAAATCAGTGCGTGCGGCAGTTCACGTTTGATGTCTTCACACGCGCCGATAAAGTCCTGTGCGTAATTGTTGTGCTCTTCAATGCCAGTTGCGACCGCGAAGATGTTCGGGTCGAAGATGATATCTTCAGCCGGGAAGCCAACCTCTTCGGTGAGGATTTTGTACGCCCGACGGCAAATCTCGATTTTCCGTGCGCGGGTATCGGCCTGGCCCTGTTCGTCAAAAGCCATTACCACTACTGCCGCACCGTAGCGACGCAACAGTTTCGCGTGATGGATAAAGGCGTCGACACCCTCTTTCATCGAGATAGAGTTAACAATGCCTTTGCCCTGGATACACTTCAGACCTTTTTCAATAACGTCCCATTTTGAGGAGTCGATCATAATCGGCACGCGAGCGATATCCGGTTCACCGGCAATCAGATTGAGAAAACGCACCATCGCCGCTTCGGCGTCGAGCATCCCTTCATCCATGTTGATATCGATAATCTGCGCACCGTTTTCCACCTGCTGACGCGCCACATCCAGCGCCTCGCTGTATTTCTCTTCTTTGATCAGGCGCTTGAACTTAGCGGAACCGGTGACGTTGGTGCGTTCACCCACGTTCACAAACAGGCTATCTTCGCCAATGTTCAGCGGCTCCAGGCCGGACAAACGGCAGGCTACGGGAATTTCCGGTAGTTTGCGCGGCGCTAATCCTTCTACTGCACGACTCATCGCTGCAATATGTTGTGGCGTGGTGCCGCAGCAGCCGCCGACGATATTGAGAAAGCCCGCTTCTGCCCATTCACGTATCTGTTTTGCCATCGTGTCGGCGTCGAGATCGTATTCACCAAAGGCGTTGGGCAGCCCGGCGTTCGGGTGGGCGGTGACATAGCATTCCGCAATACGCGACAGTTCCTGTACGTACTGGCGCAGTTCGTCTGGCCCCAGCGCACAGTTCAGGCCAAAGGTCAGCGCTTCGGCGTGGCGCAGGGAGTTGTAAAACGCTTCAGAGGTCTGCCCGGAGAGCGTGCGCCCGGAGGCGTCGGTGATGGTGCCGGAGATCATAATCGGCAGCTCAACGCCCAGCGCTTCAAACTCCGTTTTCACCGCAAAGACCGCCGCTTTGGCGTTAAGGGTGTCGAAAACGGTTTCAATCAGGATCAGGTCCGCGCCACCTTCCACCAGCGCTTTGGTGGATTCTCGATAAGCCGCCACCAGCTGGTCAAAAGTGATGTTGCGGAATGCCGGATCGTTGACGTCCGGAGAAATAGACGCCGTGCGGTTGGTCGGGCCGAGAACACCGGCAACGTAGCGCGGTTTCTCCGGCGTGCGGGCAGTCCACTCGTCGGCACAGGCGCGCGCCAGTTTCGCCGCTGCAAAGTTGATTTCCGCCGACAGGGATTCCATTTGGTAATCCGCCATCGCAATAGTCGTGGAGTTGAAGGTGTTGGTTTCGATGATATCCGCGCCCGCTTCAAAGTAGGCGTTGTGGATAGCGGCGATCACTTCCGGTTTGCTGAGCACCAGCAGGTCGTTGTTGCCTTTGAGATCGCATGGCCAGTCGGCAAAGCGTTCACCACGAAAATCGGCTTCGTTCAGTCGATAGCTCTGGATCATGGTGCCCATACCGCCGTCCAGCACCAGAATACGTTCATTTAACTGCGCACGCAGTTGTTCCACTTTGCTGCTCACACTTGCTCCCGACACGCTTAACCCAGATTTAATAAAAATTCAACAAACCATACTGGCATAAACGCATCTGTGGTAAAAGCGACCACCACGCAACATGAGATTTGTTCAACATTAACTCATCGGATCTGTTCAGCAACTATTGCATTCGCTGATAATAAAAATGAAAATGATTTCCACGATACAGAAAAAGGAGACTGTCATGGTCGCACCCATTCCCGCAAAACGCGGCAGAAAACCCGCCGTTGCCACCGCACCAGCGACTGGACAGGTTCAGTCTTTAACGCGTGGCCTGAAATTACTGGAGTGGATTGCCGAATCCAATGGCAGTGTGGCACTCACGGAACTGGCACAGCAAGCCGGGTTACCCAATTCCACGACCCACCGCCTGCTAACCACGATGCAGCAACAGGGCTTTGTCCGTCAGGTCGGCGAACTGGGTCACTGGGCAATCGGCGCACACGCCTTTATGGTCGGTAGCAGCTTTCTCCAGAGCCGTAATTTGTTAGCGATTGTTCACCCTATCCTGCGCAATCTAATGGAAGAGTCTGGCGAAACGGTCAATATGGCGGTGCTTGATCAAAGCAATCACGAAGCGATTATTATCGACCAGGTACAGTGTACTCACCTGATGCGTATGTCCGCGCCTATCGGCGGTAAATTGCCGATGCACGCTTCCGGTGCGGGTAAAGCCTTTCTGGCCCAACTGAGCGAAGAACAGGTGACGAAGCTGCTGCACCGCAAAGGGTTACATGCCTATACCCACGCGACGCTGGTGTCTCCTGTGCATTTAAAAGAAGATCTCGCCCAAACGCGCAAACGGGGTTATTCATTTGACGATGAGGAACATGCGCTGGGGCTGCGTTGCCTTGCAGCGTGTATTTTCGATGAGCACCGCGAACCGTTTGCCGCAATTTCAATTTCCGGGCCGATTTCACGTATTACCGATGACCGCGTGACCGAGTTTGGCGCGATGGTGATTAAAGCGGCGAAGGAAGTGACGCTGGCGTACGGTGGAATGCGCTGACTTTTTCTGGCGGGCAGAGGCAATATTCTGCCCATCATACCTGAGTGGCAATAGAATAAGGGTGTCTGTTAATCGCATTGACGCCAAAATAACTTAATGTCATACACTTCACACACTTTTATTAACTCAGCATTATTTTTAAACATCAAACCACTTAATTATTAACAAAATCGCAAGATCTCATTCCACCGAAACTTTTACGGCTGCATTATGAGATTGAGCGATTTATGATATTTCTTTAGTTGTAATCATATTAAATTTTTTCACTGTTCTGATAGTTAAAATTTAAGACATCAATAAACAATGAGATATTTAAATGATTACTCGTATTCCTCGTAGTTCTTTCTCTGCAAATATTAATAATACAGCCCAGACAAATGAACACCAAACCCTGAGTGAATTGTTTTATAAAGAACTTGAGGATAAATTTTCTGGCAAGGAGCTGGCGACGCCTCTATTAAAAAGCTTCTCAGAGAACTGTAGACAAAATGGTCGTCATATCTTTAGCAACAAGGATTTTGTCATTAAATTTTCCACGTCCGTCTTACAAGCTGATAAGAAAGAAATTACGATAATTAATAAAAACGAAAACACGACACTCACTCAAACCATTGCTCCAATATTTGAAGAATACCTAATGGAAATTTTACCTCAACGCTCAGACACTCTTGATAAACAAGAATTAAACCTAAAATCAGATAGAAAAGAAAAAGAATTCCCAAGAATTAAACTTAATGGTCAATGTTATTTTCCGGGGCGACCCCAAAACCGTATAGTATGCCGACACATTGCTGCACAATATATTAATGATATTTATCAGAATGTTGATTACAAACCCCATCAAGATGATTATTCTTCAGCTGAAAAATTTCTCACTCACTTCAACAAAAAATGCAAAAACCAGACTTTGGCGTTGATTTCCAGCCGTCCTGAGGGGCGTTGCGTTGCTGCCTGCGGTGATTTCGGGCTAGTTATGAAAGCATATTTTGACAAGATGGAATCAAATGGCATCAGTGTTATGGCAGCCATATTACTGGTGGATAACCATGCTTTGACGGTCCGGCTAAGAATAAAGAACACAACTGAAGGATGTACCCATTACGTGGTTTCGGTTTATGATCCTAATGTAACTAACGATAAAATAAGAATCATGAGCGAAAGCAAAGAGGATATTAAACACTATTCTCTGATGGATTTTATGAATGTAGATTATAGCCTCCTGAAATGGTCAAATGATCATGTTATTAACCAATCTGTTGCAATAATTCCAGCACTTCCGAAAGAACAGCTATTGATATTAAAAGGATCTGTGGATGAAATAACCCCTCCATTATCACCAGCAACGATGAATTTGCTAATGGCAATTGGTCAGAATCACCAACTTACGCAACTGATGATTCAGCTCCAGAAAATGCCAGAACTACATAGAACAGAAATGTTGACTGCCTATAATAGTATTAACTTCCCCGGTTTATATTTGGCTATAAATTATGGCAATGCGGATATCGTTGAGACTATTTTCAATTCATTGTCAGAAACAGGATATGAAGGGTTACTCTCGAAAAAAAATCTCATGCATATTCTGGAGGCAAAAGATAAAAATGGTTTTTCTTGATTATTTTTAGCGATATCACGTAAGGATAAAAATGTTGTAACCTCGATTCTGAACGCCTTACCTAAACTGGCCGCAACACATCATTTAGATAACGAACAAGTGTATAAATTCCTGAGTGCCAAAAATAGAACGTCCAGCCATGTTTTATACCATGTTATGGCGAATGGTGATGCCGACATGCTGAAAATTGTTTTGAACGCGTTACCTTTGTTAATTCGCACATGTCATTTGACTAAAGAACAGGTACTCGATCTCCTGAAGGCAAAGGATTTTTATGGTTGCCCAGGACTATACCTGGCGATGCAAAATGGACATAGCGATATCGTGAAAGTTATTCTCGAAGCATTGCCCTGTCTGGCCCAGGAAATTAACATTTCAGCTTCCGATATTGTAGATCTTCTGACCGCTAAAAGTCTTGCGCGCGACACGGGTTTGTTTATGGCCATGCAGCGCGGACATATGAACGTTATTAATACTATTTTTAACGCATTACCCACTCTTTTTAATACGTTTAAATTCGATAAAAAAATATGAAGCCCCTCCTCCTGGCAAATAATTCTAATGAATATCCCGGTTTGTTTTCAGCGATACAGCATAAACAACAAAACGTTGTAGAGACGGTTTATCTTGCTTTATCTGACCATGCACGCCTGTTTGGATTTACTGCTGAAGATATTATGGATTTTTGGCAACACAAAGCGCCACAAAAATACTCTGCCTCTGAGTTGGCTTTTGAATTGGGTCACCGGGTTATTGCTGAATTAATCCTTAATACATTAAATAAGATGGCTGAAAGCTTTGGCTTTACGGATAACCCTCGATACATTGCGGAGAAAAATTATATGGAAGCTTTACTCAAAAAAGCATCTCCCCATACCGTACGCTAAATCTTTGCCTGCGCCGATACGCATAAACATCTTCCACATGCCCTTCACGTATGCGGTTTTGTAGTGCGCGCCAGTAATCAGCGCGGAACAAGTCGGCGTGCATCTCTTCAAATAGCGGACCAATACGCGGGTCGGCACATAACCAGTGACGGAACTCTTCCGGGAAAACATCACCCGGCGAGACGCTGTACCACGGTTCGCTGGCAAGTTCGTCTTCCGGGTAGCGCGGCAGCGGGATGTCGCGGAAATTCACTTCCGTCATGTAGCAAATTTCATCGTAATCATAAAACACCACGCGCCCGTGACGGGTGACGCCAAAGTTTTTAAATAACATATCCCCAGGGAAGATGTTGGCAGCGGCAAGCTGGCGAATGGCATTGCCGTACTCTTCAATGGCGTCGCGCAGCTGCTGACCTTCCACTTGTTCCAGCCAGATATTGAGCGGCACCATCCGTCGTTCGATATAGAGATGGCGAATCACAATTTGTTCGCCGAGATCGGTGATTTTTTCCGCTGCTTCCTGGAGCAGTAATTCCATTAATGCCGGGGAAATATGCCGCTTCTCCAGCACAAAGTTTTCAAACTCCTGGGTGTCCGCCATTCGGCCCACGCGATCGTGCTCTTTCACCAGTTGATAGCAGGCACGAACGTGAGCGGCAGACATCTCTTTCTGCGGCGCGAACCTGTCTTTGATGACTTTAAATACCCGATCAAAACCCGGCAACGTAAACACCAACATCACCATTCCACGAATACCCGGCGCTTCAATGAACTGCTCATTACAGCCCTGTAGATAAACGAGATATTCGCGGTAGCTTTCGGTTTTAGCGTGCTTCTGGCAGCCGATAGCCATATACAATTCAGCGGTGGTTTTACCTGGCAGAATTTCCCGTAGCCACTCGACCAGCGCTGCGGGCAGCGGTGCATAAACCATAAAATAAGAACGCGCAAAGCCAAAAACAATGCTCGCTTCGGCGGTCGTCGTCAGGCAGGTATCAATAAATAACTCGCCGTCGTCCGTCTGGTGGATCGGCAATAAAAATGGCAACGTGCCGGAAGGCGTTATTAGTTTGCCCACCAGCCAGGCTGCCTTATTGCGGTAAAACAGTTCGTTCGCCACCTGTAAATGACTTTCCGCGAGGTTGTCTGTCCCCAGCGTTTCCGTCAGATGGCGAACGATGTAATGAATGTCACGGCTTTTATTCTGCCAACGCAGACGCAGCGGCAGATCGCTGATAACGCGCATCAGCAGAGATTCCCAGCCGTGATCGGGGTGAAAGTCTTTCGCCAGTGGGCGTGGAATGGTACGAAAGCGGCGCTCTGGCTGGGAGCTAAAGATAAAAAGCCGCTCGGGAGTAAGCGAGCGGTGGTCAAATAACCGACAGTACACGGAGTTGAAAAAGCTCTCCGCAATCTCGAAGCGCGGGTAATCTGGCAACAGCCGGGTGTAATGCTCTTTAACGCGCAGTAAAAATGCCGCGTCCGTGCTTTGGCCGTTAGTAATGCAGCGCAGTTGCTCCACGACCAGACCCACGTGATGATCGTAAAGATGAATACGGTTTTTCATCGCCTGCTGGACAGCATGCCAGTCGGCTTGCTCGAAACGCTGCTGCGCCCCGGAAGTCACTTCGAGGAATCGACCATACTGAGCGTCGAAACCTTGCAAAATGGTTTGTGCAATCAGTAATTCCAGGCCACGCGGCATCGCCTCTCCTTAATTCGCCCCTCGCCTTACGGAAAGGGGCGTTGGTTGTTAGAACTGCGATTCTTCAGTGGAGCCAGTCAGTGCGGTAACCGACGACGTGCCGCCCTGAATAATGGTCGTCACTTTATCGAAGTAACCTGTACCCACTTCCTGCTGGTGAGATACGAAGGTATAGCCATCTTTCGCGGCGGCAAATTCCGGCTGCTGCACTTTCTCAACATAGTGCTTCATACCCTCGCCCTGGGCATAGGCGTTTGCCAGGTCAAACATGTTGAACCACATGCTGTGGATACCTGCCAGGGTGATGAACTGGAACTTGTAGCCCATATCCGACAGCTGCTGCTGGAAGCTGGCAATAGTTTTGTCGTCGAGGTTTTTCTGCCAGTTGAACGACGGCGAGCAGTTATAAGCCAGCAGTTTGCCCGGATATTTCGCGTGGATGGCTTGTGCAAAGCGACGCGCCAGTTCCAGGTCCGGCGTGGAGGTTTCACACCATACCAGGTCAGCATATGGCGCATACGCCAGGCCACGGCTGATCGCTTGCTCAATACCCGCATGAGTACGGAAGAAGCCTTCACTGGTACGCTCGCCAGTAATAAATTCGCTGTCATGTGGGTCGCAATCGGAGGTAATCAGATCCGCCGCATCGGCATCGGTACGAGCAACCAGCAGGGTTGGAACGCCCGTCACATCAGCTGCCAGACGCGCCGCGACCAGTTTCTGAATAGCTTCCTGAGTTGGCACCAAAACTTTGCCGCCCATGTGACCACATTTCTTCACTGATGCCAGCTGATCTTCGAAGTGAACTGCCGCTGCACCGGCTTCAATCATCGCTTTCATCAGTTCAAAGGCATTCAGTACACCGCCAAAACCGGCCTCCGCATCGGCGACGATCGGCAGGAAGTAATCGACATAGCGCGGATCGCCCGGCTCAATGCCCGCGGACCATTGGATCTGATCCGCACGGCGGAAAGTATTGTTGATCCGCTCCACCACCGCTGGCACCGAGTTTGCCGGATAGAGCGACTGATCCGGATACATGCTGGCCGCCAGGTTAGCGTCCGCCGCTACCTGCCATCCCGACAGATAGACTGCTTCAATACCCGCTTTCGCCTGTTGCAGCGCCTGACCACCAGTCAGTGCACCGAGGCTGTTGATGTAGCCTTTTTTCGACTCGCCGTGCAGCAGACGCCACATTTTCGCCGCGCCCAGTTGCGCCAGGGTGCATTCCGGATTGACTGAACCGCGTAATTTCACCACATCTTCCGCGCTGTACGGGCGAGTAATGCCTTCCCAACGCGGTTGAGTCCACTCTTTCTGTAATTCTTCAATTTGTTGTGTACGGGTTTTCATGTGCAGATGCTCCATAGTTATGTGGTGGTTTACGCTAACAGGCGGTAGCCTGGCAGGGTCAGGAAATCAATTAACTCATCGGAAGTGGTGATCTGTTCCATCAAGCGTGCGGCATCGTCAAAACGCCCATGGGAGAAACGTTCTTCGCCCAGTTCGCTGGCAATGACTTTCATCTCTTCGCCCAGCATCTGGCGGAACAAGGCTTTAGTCACCGGTTTGCCATTGCTCAACGTTTTTTGATGATGGATCCACTGCCAGATTGAGGTACGGGAAATTTCAGCCGTCGCCGCATCTTCCATCAGGCCATAAATCGGCACACAGCCATTGCCAGAGATCCACGCTTCGATGTACTGCACAGCCACGCGAATGTTGGCCCGCATACCTTCTTCGGTGCGTTCACCATCACAAGGTGCCAGCAGCTGATCGGCAGTAATCGGCGCGTCTTGTTCGCGCATCACCTCAAGCTGGTTTTTGCGGGAGCCGAGAATATCGTTGAATACCGCCATTGCCGTATCAGCAAGGCCCGGGTGAGCGATCCATGTGCCATCGTGACCGTTATTGGCTTCCAGCGATTTATCCGCTTTTACTTTGTCGAGCACCTGGTTATTGCGCTCTTCATCTTTGCTTGGAATAAACGCCGCCATGCCGCCCATCGCAAAAGCACCGCGTTTATGGCAGGTTTTAATCAACAGGCGTGAGTAAGCATTCAGGAAGGGTTTATCCATCGTCACTGCCTGTCTGTCTGGCAGGACGCGATCGGGATAGTTTTTCAATGTTTTGATATAACTGAAGATGTAATCCCAACGACCGCAGTTCAGACCAACAATATGGTCACGCAGCGCGTGAAGGATTTCATCCATCTGGAACACGGCGGGCAGCGTTTCAATCAGCAACGTCGCCTTGATGGTGCCGCGCGGCAGATTAAAGCGATCTTCTGCATAGCTGAAGACTTCGCTCCACCAGGCCGCTTCCTGCCAGGACTGGGTTTTCGGCAGATAGAAATAGGGACCGCTGCCCTTTGCCAACAGTGCCTGATAGTTGTGGAAGAAATAGAGCGCAAAATCAAACAGGCTACCGGGGATTGTCTCACCACGCCAGGTGACATGTTTTTCCGGCAAGTGCAGACCGCGTACCCGACAAATCAAAACCGCTGGATTGGGCTTGAGCTGATAAATTTTGCCTGCTTCATTGCTATAGCTGATGGTGCCGTTAACCGCATCGCGCAGGTTAATTTGCCCATCGATCACTTTGTTCCAGTCTGGTGCCAGTGAATCTTCGAAATCGGCCATAAAGACTTTCACATTGGCGTTGAGCGCGTTGATCACCATCTTGCGCTCTACAGGTCCGGTAATCTCTACGCGACGATCTTCTAAGTCCGAAGGAATCCCGCGAATTTTCCAGTCAGCATCACGAATGGAAGCTGTTTCCGAAATAAAATCAGGCAACATTCCGTTATCGATATCCTGCTGCTGCTGAATACGCGCTGCCAGAAGTTTATTGCGTTGTGGCGTAAAATGCGTCACCAGCTCAGTCAGAAATTCTACCGCTTCGGCAGTAAGAATTTGCTTCTCCTGCTCGCCATACGGCCTTGTAAAAGCCAGTTCATCGATTGTTGTTGCCTGTTCAGTCATCGTGCAGCTCCTCGTCATGGATCCGAAAACTTCCCCACTGTGAACGAAGGATCGTTGTGCGCTTTTCGTTCAGCACAACTAAGACTACTCATTTAAAATGCAAAATCAAAAACAATTTCCATTTTAATTAAAAATACATGTTAACTTACTGATAACAATATAAATAAAATTTATTCACTTGCTGAGGTGTGTTTCGGAAATAAAAAAGGCACCCGAAGGTGCCTGAGGTAAGGTGCTGAATCGCTTAACGATCGACTATCACAGAAGATTAATCCAGCGTTGGATTCATGTGCCGTAGATCATATGGCGTGATCTGGTAGACGTAATAGTTGAGCCAGTTGGTAAACAGCAAATTACCGTGACTACGCCAGCTCGCTCGCGGTGTATTTTGCGGATCATTGTGCGGGAAATAGTTATACGGTACATCCGGGTCTAGCCCGGCTTCCACATCGCGGAAATATTCCTGCGCCAGCGTTTGCGCATCATATTCGGGATGGCCCGTCACAAAGGCAATGCGCTTATCTTTGCTGGCAAACAGATATGCATCCCCTTCTTCCGTCTCTGCCAGAATTTCCAGATCGGTATAATCACGAATCAACGCTGCCGGAAAGTCAGCATAGCGCGAATGCGGTGCCAGGAATGAATCATCAAAGCCACGCGTCAGAAGCGCATGAGGATGGAGAATATGATGCTCGTAAACGCCAGAGAGTTTGTCGGTGCGGGTTTGCTTAGGAATACCATAGAGGATATTGAGCGCGGCCTGTACAGCCCAGCAGACAAACAGCGTCGAGGTGACGTGATCTTTCGACCACTCCAGCACCTGTTTGATCTGCGGCCAGTAAGCGACATCATTAAACTCCACCAGGCCCAGCGGCGCGCCGGTAACTATCAGACCGTCAAAGTTTTGTTCCTGAATATCTTCAAAGTTACAGTAGAAGTTATTCAGATGCTCTGCGGGCGTGTTGCGCGATTCACGGGAATCGATGCGCAAAAGCTGAATATCGACCTGCAAAGGTGAGTTTGAAAGCAGGCGCAGAAACTGATTTTCAGTTTCGATCTTCTTCGGCATCAGGTTAAGGATAAGCACCTTTAGCGGACGAATTTCCTGACCAGACGCGCGAGAAGTTGTCATCACAAAGACGTTTTCTTCACGCAAGAAATTGACGGCGGGTAGCTCGTCCGGCACACGAATCGGCATAACCTGATTACCTCACTACATACGCTTATACGTTTAGACATCCAGATAGCTGAAGATAACCAGAAAATTTACCAATGTCGAGCCTGCATGTTGAAGGTGAGAAAGTTTCAAGGAAAAGGCTACGTTAGAATATAAGAATGACGAAAAGGAGAGAAAATGGTTATTAGTATTCGACGCTCACGGCATGAGGAGGGGGAGGAACTCGTTGCGATTTGGTGTCGTTCTGTCGATGCCACTCACGATTTTTTATCAGCAGAGTATCGGGCCGAGCTGGAAGAGCTGGTGCATTCCTTTCTGCCGGAAGCACCGTTGTGGGTCGCGGTTAATGAGCGGGATCGGCCGGTTGGGTTTATGTTGTTAAGTGGGCAGCATATGGATGCGCTGTTTATCGATCCTGATGTGCGCGGCTGCGGCGTGGGTCGGATGCTGGTGAAGCATGCGCTCTCAATGGCCCCGGAACTGACAACCAATGTTAATGAGCAAAATGAGCAGGCGGTTGGGTTCTATAAGAAGGTGGGTTTTAAGGTTACGGGACGCTCTGAGGTGGACGATTTGGGGAAACCGTATCCATTGCTGAATCTGGCATATGTGGGGGTGTAGGCGGTTTTTTTCTCATCCCGGTGGGCTGAACTTTAGGTTTCGTACCCACCAATGGTGACATGATTATTTCTGCTTAAACATTGCCAGGACCGCACTATCACTGAGTACCACTGATTGCGCATGGATGTGGAACTGGCGATATTTCATTAACGTTGCCCCTGCGACCACTTCATGAAGAATGCGTTCCTCAACCTGTGACAAACCGCCCTCATTCATTTCCAGCGCGCTCACAACAATATCCATACGTTTTGCTGGCAAAAAAGAATGCCAGGTTGAACGTGGGTGGAGTTGCAGAACAAGATCTTGCAGAACTTTTTCTGCAACAAAGAAATTGGCGATTAACAGGCGCTGGTTACTGAAGGCAGCATCTCCTGACACTTCACGTTTGCTTTCAAGATCGCGAACAGTAATTTGATTACGACGAATTTGGATATACAGAACTGACATGAGATTCCCTTCATCATGCAAATAATTGATATGCAAAAAACCCCGGCCTTATTGACCGGGGTTTTTCTAATTTGATGCCTGGCAGTTCCCTACTCTCGCATGGGGAGACCCCACACTACCAT
>OGYE01000776.1_pt1 | contig 20941 bp, 18 predicted proteins | sample 1576471 | NCBI WGS metagenome assembly OGYE01 (sample SAMEA3541532, study PRJEB24748) | human gut metagenome | biome: human gut; feature: human-associated habitat; material: faeces | place: China | collected 2012
TCGCCAAGCTGGTAATAAGAATCGCCCTCTATGTCTGATTCCGAAACCTCTGCGATATCGCCAAGCACATGCGCCGCGTATGGCGTGGTGTACTGCCTGACACTGCGACGCTGGACATAAAAGCCGGGGAAACGGTAAATCTTTTCTTGAAAAACACTGAACTCTTTCTCCGAAAGCTGGCTCATGAACATCTGCTGGGTGAACGGAGAGTAGCCTGGATTCTTGCTTTTGTTCTTGATTTCGGCCATGCGGGCGTCGAAGAATTCACGCGATATGCCAAGCGAACGACAGAACTCAAGCGTATCCAAACGGCCCTTCTCCTCATTCATCACGACCATTATGTCATACGCATTCTGGTTGTAGACCAACAGTTTGCCGTTGCGGTCGGATATGACGCCGCGTGCCGGATACTCAACTTTTTTCAGGAAAGCGTTGCTGTCAGCGTTTTTCTTGTAATCATCACTCATTATCTGCAAGGTGAAAAGGCGTATGATGTAGACAAAAATTATGACGACAGCCACGCCGCCAACGACGTATCGCCTGTTTCCAAGTCCGTAATCATTGTCCATAAAAAGCCTCCTTGCATCCTAAAAAACGCCTCTTACTTTTTCCCAACATTATCGATGGCGATGATAAGAATGGACGTAAGCAACATGCTTCCGCCTATATTCTTAGCCCATTGCAGCCAGTTGAAGAAACTAAAAGCCTCAACCGAGAAAAACACAAGGCAGAAAACACACAAATGACAGTATAATAAACGTAACGAGCCATGCCAAGCGACCTTATGGCCGGCTTCATGTCGTCAGGGCTGTCGCGTTGCACAAACAGCTCGAACACGTATGGCTGTATCAGGCCAAGGAATGTGGCCGACGAGGCGGCTACTCCGGGCGTGTTTGAGAACACGTCAACGCAAAGCCCCAACGCGAAACTCCACAACAGGACGCCCCACTTGGGATAGCCACGCCTGAACGACATGATGAAATATATGTACAGCAAAGGCGTTGCGCAGCCAAAAAGGTTTACACGATTTAGCACCAACGCCTGAACCACGCATAAGACAATGAACGTAAAAAGAAGCCTTATTATTTCCATACTCATTCCTTGCAGCTTCTAATCCTGCTTCAAACTCAATGAATCTTGGGCATTGCGCAACAAGTCGATGCGTTCCTCCATTGCCGTATTGTCTATCACGCAAACATCCCTGAGATTGCCGAAATCCACCGCCAAACGCACCTGGACACGGTAAGAAAGACCGTCACGTGAATTGTAAACGTGAAGAATCTGCCCCGCAATTATTCCGGGAGGGAATATCGATGAATAGCCGCTTGTCTCGACAAGGTCGCCCAAACGGAAGTGCGCATGGCGCGGAATGTCGTCAACGTAAGCCAAATCCGCCGCGCCGCCAGTCCAATGCAAATATCCGTAATACCCTCTATTGCGTATCGTTACGCTGATGTTCGACTTGGAATTAAGCACTGGTATGACAATCGCATAATGCTCTGAAACCATATAAACCACACCGACAACACCATTGCCGCATGCCACCCCCATGTCCTTGCGAACTCCGTCGGCACGCCCCTTGTCAATGGTTATGAAGTTGTCGCGCTTGTCACAAGAGTTGGCAACGACCTTTGCGGGTATCAACTTGTAATCTTTCAACACCTGCTCATGCGTGCGGACAAGCCACGTGGAGTCGCCAGTCTCAGAGTGAACCTGCTCTGACAGCTTCCTGACAGTCTGCTCCAGATACAGGTTGCGCTTGTTAAGCTGCTCGTTGATTTTCGTCAAACTGAAATAGTTTTTTATGTCGGCATCAATCTCGTAGACCTTCCCAGCCACGACATTAGCCGATGAAAACCACACGCTGCCCTGGTAACTGTTGAACTTGAAGAGCAGCACGAAACTGACAACTTCAAGCGCAACAAAGACAAACCAATGATTGTATTTTTTGAGAAATTCAATCAGGTTACGCATCGTTTACCTCATCAGGAAAGAGAAACGGTCAACGTTCTTCAGGGCGATGCCCGTTCCTTTGGCTACACTATGCAACGGGTCATCCGCAACGTGGAACTGAATCTTTATCTTGTCAGTGAGCCTCTTGTCGAGTCCACGCAACAAAGCACCACCACCGGTAAGGTAAATGCCGTTCTTGACGATGTCGGCATAAAGCTCAGGTGGAGTCTTCTCCAACGCTGAAAGCACGGCGTTCTCGATTTTGGCGATGGTTCGGTCAAGGCAGTGGGCGATTTCCTGATAGCATACAGGCACCTCCATAGGCAACGCAGTCACCTTGTTCGGCCCATGCACCACATAATCTTCCGGTGCCTCCTCGCCAAGGTCTGTCAAAGCAGAACCCACATGTATCTTTATCCTCTCGGCCATACGCTCGCTCACCTTAACATTGTGCTGCTTGCTCATATACTCCTGAATTTCAGCCGTGAGGTCGTCGCCGGCGGTACGTATAGAATTGTTCGACACGATGCCGCCAAGCGAAATGACAGCAATCTCGGTGCTACCTCCACCAATGTCCACAATCATGTTGCCTTCAGGAGCCTCAACGTCAATGCCTATTCCGATAGCCGCTGCCATTGGCTCGAATATAAGATAGACGTCACGCCCGTCGGCATGCTCGGCAGAATCGCGCACGGCACGCAGCTCGACCTCGGTAGAACCGGAAGGAACGCCGATAACCATACGCAACGAAGGAGAGAACAGGCGGCTGCCTGTGTGAACCATCTTTATCAGCCCGCGCATCATCTGCTCACAGGCTGTGAAGTCAGCAATCACGCCGTCACGCAGGGGGCGCACGGTGCGAATGTTGTCGTTAGTCTTCTCATACATCATCTTGGCCTTTTCGCCTACGGCAATCATCTTGTCCGTGCGGCGGTCCAAGGCCACAACCGACGGCTCGTCAACAACTATCTTATCATCACTGATAATGATGGTGTTGGCCGTTCCGAGGTCCATCGCAATCTCTTGGATAAATGAAAAAAATCCCATAATTCTTTAAATCACAATTCACAAATCACAATTCGCTATAGGGCAATCACAACAATCCTTTTCCCTCGACCCACAACCTACAACCTGAATGCGGCACGCTCTACACGCTTGCCGCACCGACGGACGACAGATTATAAATCAAGAATTGAACCAGTTGTGTATCGCCGTGTCATAATGGCTGCTTACGCCGAAAGCACGTGTGGCGAACATCCGGCGGTCTTCAATGTCGGTCTGCGCGCCCTTCTTGTTGAGAATGTCAAGCAACACGCCATACTCGGCTTTGCTCGGAACAATCACAACATCCTTGAAGTTCTTCGCCCCGGCGCGTATCAGCGAAATCCCGCCTATGTCGATTTTCTCAATTATGTCAGCCTCAGAAGCTCCGCTCGCCACTGTCTGCTCAAACGGATAGAGGTCAACTATCACAAGGTCGATTTCAGGTATGTCATACTGAGCCATCTGCTCTTTGTCGCCTTCGTTGTCGCGGCGCGCCAATATGCCTCCGAATATTTTGGGATGAAGCGTCTTCACGCGGCCACCGAGTATCGAGGGATAAGAAGTAACGCTCTCAACCGTCTGGCACTCATAGCCCAACGACTCGATAAACTTCTGCGTTCCTCCTGTTGACAAGAATTTCACACCTTCAGCATTGAGCTTCGCGAGAAGCTCGTCAAGCCCGTCCTTATGGAATACAGAGACGAGCGCGGTCTTGATTTTTTTAGTTCCGGCCATACCTTGTTATATAGTAATTGTTTTTAGAGTGCAAAGATAATGCAAAATTTCAAATTAGCGACACGAAAGAATAAATACTTTTATTTTTTGAATTACAGCCATTGAAGAAACGTGCATACGCCTGGCATACCCAACTAATGCAAAGAGAACCGCGAGTTGAAAAACCGCCCAGTCCGCCAACGGCGTCCGCAAGGCCGCCTCCAATCCACGACGCATAAAACAAATACCCCGCAACACAAAATGCGCTGCGGGGAACTTTCCGTGGGCTCAAATTCCGTGTGAACAGCAATGTGCTCATACCGCGTCAGGATACAGAGACTCTTGTAGAGGAGGCACTCAAGGTGATAGAGCCGGGTATGAGAGTGCTTGATATGTGTACAGGAAGCGGCTGTATAATTATAAGCATCTTAAAGAACACGACTAATGTGGACGGTGCAGCCTGTGATATCTCAAAGCAGGCGCTTAATGTGGCAAAGGAAAACGCAAGGCTTAACGGCGTGTTTGTTGATTTTGAGAGAAGCGACCTGTTTGAGCATGTCGATGAGATGTATGATGTGATAGTATCCAATCCACCATATATAAGAAGCGACGAGATACCGCATCTGATGCCGGAGGTGTCGGTATTTGAGCCGCATGAGGCTCTTGACGGCTCTGAGGATGGACTTTTATTTTACAGGCGCATCATAAAGGATTGCAGGGCAAATCTAAAGCCACAGGGCAGGCTGCTTTTTGAGATAGGCTGTGACCAGGGCAGACAGGTGTCAGAGATGATGCAGTTTGCCGGATTTAGCGATGTACATGTGATAAAGGACCTGGCGGGAAATGACAGGGTAGTATCGGGAGTGTTTGACAGCAAGGAGGAAAAACATGTTTGATAAGTTAGAAGATCTTATACACCATTATGAAGAGCTGATGAATCTGCTCAGCGAGCCGGATGTGGCAAATGATGCAAACAGATTTAAAAAGCTTATGAAGGAGCAGAGTGACCTTGCTCCTATAGTTGAGACATATAAGAAATATAAAGAGTGCAAGCAGAATATCGAGGATTCACTGGCTATTTTGGATGAGGAATCAGATGAAGAGATGAGAGAGCTCGCAAAGGAAGAGCTTAAGGATTCAAAGGAGCAGGTGGAGGAGCTTGAGAAGGAGCTTAAAATACTTCTTCTGCCAAAGGACCCTAACGATGACAAGAACGTAATCGTCGAAATCCGTGCCGGTGCAGGCGGAGAGGAAGCAGCACTTTTTGCAGCGGAAATCTACCGTATGTATGTGCACTACGCAGAGAACAGAGGCTGGAAGGTGGAGACACTTGATGCCGATGAGACAGGAATTGGCGGCATGAAGTCTGTCGAGTTCATGGTAAAGGGCTCAGGTGCATACTCTATCCTAAAGTATGAGTCGGGAGTACACCGTGTGCAGCGAGTGCCTGAGACAGAGTCGCAGGGACGCATCCAGACCTCTACATGCTCAGTTGCTGTAATGCCTGAGGCGGAGGACGTGGATGTCAAGATTGATGACAAGGATATCCGAATTGACGTAATGCGTGCTTCCGGAAACGGTGGACAGTGTGTCAACACAACAGATTCAGCAGTCCGACTGACACATTATCCAACAGGTATTGTCATCTACAGCCAGACTGAGAAGTCACAGATACAGAACAAGGAAAAGGCTTTTGCACTTCTTCGTACAAAGCTCTATGACATGGAGCTTCAGAAGAAGCAGGATGCAGAGGCAGAGGAGAGACGAAGCCAGATCGGTACAGGAGACCGTGCTGAGAAGATTCGTACCTACAACTTCCCACAGGGACGTGTGACAGATCACAGAATCAATCTGACACTCTATAAGCTTGACAAGATTCTTAACGGAGATATCCAGGAAATAATTGATGCCTGTATCGCAGCCGACCAGGCGAAGAAGTTAAGCAACATGGAGCACGATGCATAAATATTTGGTATAAAAGAGTCTGATAAAATCAGGCTCTTTTATTTTATAAACTAATATGATATAATTGTGAGTAAATATTTATACAGAAATGAGGAATAATATGAAATCCATTAAGAAAAAACCGATTATGATTTTGCTTATGGCAGCATTAATGGCCACATTCATTGTTGGCTTATGCGCATGCGGCAAAAGCGACAGCAAAAAGGTCGCTTGTGTGGACGATCTGGAGGGCGCAAAAATAGGTGTCCAGCTCGGTACCACAGGAGATATCTATGTATCTGATTATGAGAACGACGGTTCAGGCACCAAGGTAGAGAGATACAACAAGGGTGCTGATGCAGTCCAGGCATTAAAGGTCGGCAAGATTGACTGCGTAGTTATTGATGAGCAGCCGGCACTTGCCTTTGTAAAAGAAAACAAAGGACTTAAGATACTGGACGAGGAGTTTACCAACGAGGACTATGCATTCTGCCTGAAAAAGGGTAATACAGAGCTTCGCGACAAGGTAAACACTGCGCTTGAAAAGCTGCAGCAGGATGGAACAGTTCAGAGCATCATCGACAACTATATCGGCTCTGAAGATCAGGTGGGAAAGACTCCCTACGTGAAGAAGGACATTGACAGGTCAAACGGAACACTTAAGGTAGGAACCAATGCAGAGTTCCCTCCATATGAGTACTATGAGGACAACAAGGTCACAGGAATTGATATGGATATCATGCAGGCCATAGCCGATGAGCTTGGCATGGATATGCAGGTAGAGGATATGCAGTTTGACGCAATCATTGCCGCTGTATCATCAGGCAAGGTGGATGTCGGGGCAGCAGGCTTTACAGTGACAGAGGACAGACAGAAAAATGTTGATTTTACCGATACATATATCACCACAAAGCAGGAGATTATCGTAAAAGACAGCCAGTCAGGCTCTTCAATCGGTATAAAGGAAAAGCTCTATGACAACTTTGTCAAGGACAATCGTTACATGTATATCGTAAAGGGTCTTGGCAATACAATAGTTATCACAATATTTGCCGTAATGCTTGGTATTGTGCTGGGATTTTTAATTGCGATAGTCAGAACCAGCCATGACAGAAACGGCGGTCTTGCCATATTAAACGGAATTTGCAAGGCATACCTGACCATCATCAGGGGAACACCTGTCATGATACAGCTTCTTATTATATACTATGTAGTACTTGCATCTGTGACCAACAAGATACTTGTAGCAGTCATTGCTTTCGGCCTCAACTCAGCTGCATATGTGGCAGAGATTGTGCGTTCAGGAATCATGTCTGTAGATATAGGACAGTTTGAGGCAGGACGAAGCTTAGGACTCAATTACAGACAGACCATGAAGCTTGTTATCATACCGCAGGCTGTCAAAAATATACTTCCGGCGCTGCTTAACGAGTTTATCAGCCTCCTAAAAGAGACATCAATCAGTGGTTATATTGGTATGATGGATCTGACAAAGGGTGGAGATATCATACGAAGCAACACATACGAGGCATTTATACCGCTTATTGCTGTAGCTCTTATTTATCTGGTTATAGTGATGCTTTTAAGCCACGGAGTAAGCAAACTTGAGAGGAGACTGAGAAGCAATGAAAGATAATAACGTGATACTAGAGGTAAAAGACCTGCACAAGAGTTTTGGAGAGCAGGAGGTATTAAAGGGCATAAGCACCGAGGTGAACAGAGGTGATGTAATTGCCATCATCGGGCCGTCAGGCTGTGGAAAGTCTACATTTTTACGCTCCCTCAATCTGCTCGAGACACCTACATCAGGACAAATCCTTTTTGAAGGAACAGACCTGACAGACAAGTCGACAGACATCAATGTGACCAGACAGAAAATCGGCATGGTTTTCCAGCAGTTCAATCTGTTTGCCAACATGACAATAAAAGCAAATATCATGCTCGCACCGGTGAAGCTTGGTGTGATGACGAAGGATGAGGCATCAAAGAAGGCAGATGAGCTTCTCACCAGAATAGGTCTCCTCGATAAGGCAGATGCATATCCGGCGCAGCTTTCCGGAGGACAGAAGCAGAGAGTGGCAATTATCCGTTCACTTGCTATGAATCCTGATGTCATACTGTTTGATGAGCCTACATCGGCACTTGACCCTGAGATGGTAGGTGAGGTGCTTTCAGTAATGAAGGAGCTTGCAGAGGCAGGCATGACAATGGTAGTTGTGACACATGAGATGGGCTTTGCCAGAGAAGTGGCCAACAGAGTGATGTTCATCAATGAGGGTACCATAGCTGAGGAGGGCACACCTGAGGAAGTATTTGGTGCACCAAAGAGTGAGAGATTACAGGAATTTTTGTCAAGAGTGTTATAGGAGAAATAAAGCATGGCATCAAAATACTATGCGGTAAAAAAGGGAAAGGTTCCCGGGATATATTTCAACTGGAATGATTGCAAAGCAATGGTTGACGGATATCAAGGAGCAGTGTATAAAAGCTTTAAGACCATAGAAGAGGCAGAAAAATTTATTAACGGAGAGAAAACCATTACGGGAATGAAATCATCCGGCGAAAATAGTACGTATGCGTTTGTCGACGGCTCCTTTAACAAGGTTACACAAACCTATGGCTATGGAGGCTTTCTTGTGACTGACCATGAAAAATACGTGCTGCAGGGGGCAGATAATGATGCCGATATGGCCACAATGCGCAACGTAGCAGGAGAGATAAAGGGCGCGGAGGCTGCCGTAAAAAAGGCTATAGAGCTTGGAATTAAGGAACTGGTCATATACTATGACTACATGGGCATAGAGATGTGGGCCACAGGGGCCTGGAAGCGAAACAAGGCAGGCACTATAGCTTATCACGAATACATCATGTCAGTTAAGGATAAAATAAAGCTTACTTTTGTAAAGGTAAAAGGACACTCAGGGGTAGAGGGCAACGAAGAGGCAGATAAGCTCGCCAAGCAGGCTGTGGGGATACTGTAGCAGTTTCCCACATAAAAGAAACAAAAATATATCATAACAGGAGAAAAAGATGAGCATATTCAATGTAGAACTCAAAAAAGTAGTAGATGACACATATGATATTGAGATAGGCTACAACCTCTCAGACACCCTTGTATCTGACCTGGAAAATAGTCTTGTGGGCAAGATAAAGAAATTTGCAGTGATTACAGATACAAATGTGCGTGATCCTTATGCTCTTCCAATCTGTGAGAAAATAAAGCATGCGGGATACTCAGTGGATTTGTTTGTTTTCCCGGCGGGTGAAAAGAGCAAGTCACGTGAGACAAAGGCAAAAATAGAGGATGCCATGCTTAAAAAGGGGTACAGAAGAGACTGCTGTATCATTGCAGTCGGTGGCGGTGTGGTAACCGACTTATCAGGCTTTATTGCAGGAACCTACGGCAGAGGAGTGCCGTTTATCAACTATGCAACCACCCTTCTAGCGGCGGCAGATGCATCGGTAGGTGGAAAAACAGCAATTGATACACCTCTTGCTACCAACACCATAGGTCTGTTCAATCAGCCCCAAAAGGTATATATAGATATAGCAGCCTGGAAGACACTGCCACAGCGCCAGATGGCAAGCGGTATGGCAGAGACCATCAAGCACGCATGCTTAGGCAGCGAGGATATGTTTGAATTTATAGAGGAAAATCTGGATGATATATATTCATTCAAGAAATTTGCATGTGAGTATATTGCGGAAAACAACTGCCGTATCAAGTATAATGTGGTCATGAAGGATGAGAGAGAAGCCGGTCTTCGCGAAACCTTAAATCTGGGTCACACAGTAGGTCGTGCCATTGAGACGGTCAGCGACTATAAGCTGCTGCACGGAGAGGCACTGTCAATTGGAATGGCAGCACAGGCACTCATGTCAGCCCGTCTTGGCTATATGTCAGAGGAGCAGGCAGAGCGCGTGATAAAGCTCTATGAGAGAGCCGGTCTTCCGACACGTATACCGGACTATATAGACAGGGAGGCCCTTGTTAAAAAGCTTTACACCGACAAAAAGGTGAGAGACGGCAAGCTGCGCTTCGTGCTCCAGAAGGGCATAGGAGCTACTGTTGAGTTTGCACCGGGAGTGTATGCAAAGCCTATAGAGGAAAGTCTGGCACGAGAGATTATAATGGAGCTGTAGATTAAATAATTACAACCCCATGTGTAAACTCATTTTGCTGTGAATGACACAGTCTGCCATACAAATCAGCGGCAAAAATATCCTTGGAAATAAGCTCGTACGGAGCATCAGCGATTTTTGTAATAATAGGCACTGATGCTCTTTTTTTGAGGAGATGCATAAGCTCTCCTGATGATTTTTTGAAACCGAGTATGCGCAGATAAGGATTATCCATACATATGTTAAAATCATTATTTTCAATACCAAGTAAAATATGCGTGAGAACCCTTGAAATACGCGTATAAGTCAGATTTTTACTCTTCAGTAAGTTACAAAACTGCGTAAAATTTTCATATTTATAAATGTTTTTAACTATCTTTGCAGAAAGCTCCTTTGTGCAGTCTGAATATTTCTCATATCCCTCATTTCTTTCTGAAATCAGCCGATAGTAGAGTAAATCGGAAATAGCATCAGGAAACACAATATGACCATTTGATATACAATATGTAAGAATTTTAGCACAATCTGCAGGCATCAGTGTATTGAGAACAGTTAAATTCCCAAATTGACTTGTGTTAGATGAATTAACAGTCAAATGATTAGCTGTATTGTATACAGTTGAAATCACCCCGCGCACAGCCGTAGCGGAAGAAAACTCACTTGTCGAATCCGTGCTGTGATATCCTTCCCCGACGCGCTGAAGAGGAAATCCCGTAATATCACAGTCCATCAAAGCCTTCTCATACTCAATGGCCAGAATATTATTGGGTGAAGCTATGAAAGCATCTAATTTCTCTAAAGAAATATCATAGTTATCTTGAAAATATTCACATAGAGCTCTGCTCCTGGCCGCAGGAAAGCTCATCCCACCCTGAATCAGCCGGGCAAGAGAGGCGGAATACTCAGCAGGCGGATTCTTAAGCATGCCAGCCACAAGCTTTGTAAGTTCATGGTCCACAGACTCCACACCATAGCACAGCATGTCTACAATACCTGTGTTTTTGAGTACACTGACTCCGCCACCGGCAAAAAACTCGGCAGAAGCAGTGGCGAAGACCGCTGGAAGCTCAAGCACCAGGTCGGCACCGCTCAAAAGCGCCATGCGTGTGCGCTCGTATTTGTCAATGATGGCAGGCTCACCTCTTTGCACGAAATCACCGCTCATTACTACGACGATATAATCAGCAGATGTCTGCCTTTTAATCTGCTCTAGCTGATATTTGTGACCATTGTGGAATGGATTATATTCGGTAATCACACCTGCGACCTTCATGTTTGCTGCTCCTTTAATCGATAGTGTATTTTTTAGAGTTCAAACCCATAATACCACAAAAACACCCTTGTCGCATTTGAAAAATAAGTTTATACTAACAATAGTATTGTAATTTTAAACCAAAGGAGACAAAACAATGAATGTATTAGTAATTAATTGCGGTAGTTCATCACTGAAATACCAGCTCATCAATTCAGATTCAGAGGAGGTACTTGCAAAAGGACTCTGCGAGAGAATCGGAATCGATGGCAGACTCGTATATCAGAAAGAGGGGCTTGATAAGGAAATCACAGAGGCACCTATGCCAACACATAAAGAGGCCATCCAGATGGTACTCGATGCACTTGTAAATCCAAAGACAGGCGCAGTAAAGTCACTTGCACAGATCGATGCAGTAGGACATCGTGTAGTGCACGGTGGCGAGAAGTTCTCAGACTCAGTAGTCATCACAGAGGAAGTAATCGCACAGGTAGAGGAGTGCAACGACCTCGCACCTCTTCACAATCCTGCAAATATTATCGGAATCAGAGCATGCCAGGCACTTATGCCAAACGTACCAATGGTAGGAGTATTTGATACAGCCTTCCATCAGACAATGCCTGAGAAAGCATATCTCTACGGCCTTCCATATGAGTATTATGAGAAGTACAAGGTAAGAAGATACGGCTTCCACGGCACAAGCCACAGCTTCGTATCAAAGGAGGCAGCAAGCTACCTTGGAATGGACTTAAACAACTCAAAGATTATCGTAGCACACCTTGGAAACGGAGCTTCAGTCAGCGCAGTATTAAACGGTAAATGCGTAGATACATCAATGGGACTTACACCACTTGAGGGACTTGTAATGGGAACACGTTCAGGTGATATCGACCCATCAATCATGGAGTTCATCGCAAAGAAAGAAAACCTTGATATCGATGGTGTGATGAATGTACTCAACAAGAAGTCAGGAGTAGCCGGCATGTCAGGAGTATCAAGCGACTTCAGAGACCTTGAGGCAGCTTACAATGAGGGCAACGAGCGTGCCATCGCAGCAGTAGAGGTATTCAGCTACAGGGTAGCAAAATACATCGGAGCATATGTAGCAGCAATGAACGGAGTAGATGCTATCGCATTCACAGCAGGAATCGGTGAGAACACAAGCTTCGTAAGAGAAAAAATCATGGCATATTTAGGTTACCTCGGCATAAAGATTGACTGTGTAACAAACGACAAGACACGCGGCGTGGAGGCACTTATTTCAACAGCAGACTCAAGCGTAAAGGTATGTGTCATCCCTACAAACGAGGAGCTTGCAATCTGCCGTGAGACAGTAAAGCTTGTCGGTTAATAAAAAGCAAAAAGTTGTGGATAAATTATAAAATTTTGTTGACAAACACCACTCCAATATGTATAATTGGTTAGGTGTGAATAGGAGAGAACTATGATTGATATATCAACCATTGTAAAATCTATCAATAAAGAGACAACAATTGAGACGGAGCTTACGCTCACATCATTTGAGTCGCGTTTAGGAGATTATCCTATTCTGAAAAAGCAGCCGATATCACTTCATATCTCAAACGTGGAGAATGCAGCAGTGCACATCACGGGAACAGTAGATATAGACATAGCGATACCGTGCAGCCGATGCTTGGAAGAAGTTCCAACAAACATGCATTTTGACATTGACAAGACTCTGAAAATCACAGACGGAGCATTAGTCGATGAAGAGATGGAGGAAACTGACTACCTGATTGGGTTTGAACTCGATGTAGATAAACTTGTCTACGCCGAAATTCTGGTGAACTGGCCAATGAGAGTTCTGTGCAAAGACGATTGCAAAGGTATTTGTAAAGTCTGCGGGATGAACTTGAATAAAGGCACCTGCAGTTGCGATAGTTTTGTACCGGATCCAAGAATGGCAGCGTTCCAGGATATATTTAACAAGTTTAAGGAGGTGTAAACAAATGTCAATTTGTCCAAAGAATAAATCTTCTAAGGGAAGAAGAGATAAGAGAAGAGCAAACTGGAAAATGTCTGCTCCTACTTTAGTAAAATGCAGCAAATGTGGAGAGCTTATGATGCCACACAGAGTTTGCAAGAACTGCGGATCATACAACAAAAAAGAAATCATTCCTCAGGACTAATAGTAGAAAACCAGTAAAATTAAGGATTGAACGATATCGTTCAATCCTTTTTTGATTGATTTTATCCCTTTTTTATCCCATAATAAAATGAAGGTACTTTTTGCTTGTATATAGCTTGCAGGGATGTTATTATACTGTGTGGATATTTAAGTATCCGGTAATTATGATGATAGAAAGAAGGAAGTAATATAATGAATATAGACGATTTAGTTGAAATCTATGAGTGTCCGCTCTGTGGCGGTGCCGGGATTCTTGAGGAGGACTGCGGCAGCTCATATTATGTGACATGCCTTGAGTGCGGATGCCACTCAGTAAATATTGATTTTAAGTCTGACGATGACAGACTTGATGCAGCAAAGCGCACTGCTGATTTATGGAACTGTGGCAAGGTTATTTCAATGAGTCCGGGAGAATAATGGAAGCCATATAGAGTAGTGAATTGGTTATTGATTTATACCTATGATTATAGTATATTTTATTTAATCAATTAGTAGTTTGCTTTTTAGCAGGCACAGGGAGGTCACAATGCAAAGTACAACAAGGGTCGCACTCGATGCAATGGGTGGCGACAATGCACCCGCAGAGGTAGTAAAGGGTGCGGTAGATGCGGTTAACAAAAGAAATGATATAAAGATATTTCTTGTGGGACAGAAGGTACCGGTAGAGAGGGAGCTTTCTTTGTATACATATCCTAAGGAGCAGATAGAGATAGTAGATGCGCCTGAGGTTATAGAGATGGCAGAGCCACCGGTTGGGGCAATCAGACGAAAGAAGCAGTCATCAATCGTTGTTGGCATGAATATGGTCAAAAATAAAGAGGCTGATGCATTTGTTTCGGCAGGAAGCTCAGGTGCTGTACTTGTCGGAGGACAGGTAATAGTCGGCAGGATAAAGGGCATACAAAGGCCGCCTTTGGCACCGCTTATTCCGACTGAGAGGGGCGTATCTCTGCTCATAGACTGTGGAGCCAATGTGGATGCCAGAGCTGAGCATCTGGTACAGTTTGCTAAGATGGGCTCTATCTATATGGAGCATGTTGTCGGCGTGAAGAATCCAAAGGTTGCACTGGTCAATATCGGTGCAGAGGAGGAGAAAGGTAATGCCCTGGTAAAGGAGACCATGCCGCTTCTTCGAGAGTGCACAGATATCAATTTTGTCGGAAGCATTGAGGCAAGGGATATTCCAAAGGGAGATGCCGATGTTATAGTCTGCGAGGCTTTCACGGGCAATGTCATATTAAAGCTCTACGAGGGCCTTAGCTCCACACTTATCGGAGTCATAAAGAAGGGTCTCATGAGCACACTAAAGAGCAAGATAGGAGCTGCACTTGCACTTCCGGCTCTTAAGAATACGCTAAAGTCATTTGATGCGACCGAATACGGCGGAGCACCGCTTTTAGGATTGAATGGTCTTGTGGTAAAGACCCACGGCAGCTCCAAGGCAAAGGAAATCACTAACTCTGTTTTCCAATGTGTTACATTTAAGGAAAAAGAGATTAATGATAAAATTAAAGAATATATTATTAATAAGCCGGCTGATTAGATAGCAGTACTGCTGTGTGATTGGTCACTATAAACAGGAATGAGAGGTATTAAAAATGGAATTTGAGAAGCTTAGAGACATTATTGTCGAGGTACTTAACGTGGACGAGACCGAGGTTACTATGGAGTCAACCTTCATTGATGATCTTGGCGCTGACTCTCTGGATGTATTCCAGATTATCATGGGTATCGAGGAAGAGTTCGATATCGAGATTCCTAATGAGGAAGCAGAGAAAATCGTCACTGTAGGCGATGCTGTTGAGCAGATTAAAAAAGCTGTAAGCGAGCAGTAGTATGTTTAACTAACGAAAAGCCCTTTATTATGAGGGCTTTTCGTTATACTCACGGAACATGTAAAATGGATAGATATAGAAATAGAGGAAAAATTATGGCAGATTTAAATGAATTTCAAAGCAAAATAGGCTATACGTTCAAGAATCGGCATCTGCTTGAGCAGGCACTGACACACAGCTCGTATGCCAATGAAAAGCACATGAAAAAGCATTCTGATAACGAACGCCTGGAGTTTTTGGGGGATGCTGTTTTGGAAATAGTTTCAAGTGAGTTTTTGTTTATCAATTATCCGCAAAAGCCTGAGGGTGAGCTTACCAAGCTGCGCGCAAGCATTGTTTGTGAGCCGACTCTTGCACTTTGTACAAAGCCGCTTGACCTTGGGAAGTACCTGCGTCTTGGCAGGGGCGAGGATCATACAGGTGGCAGAAAGAGAAAGTCAATTCTTTCTGATGCGCTTGAGGCAGTGATTGGAGCAATTTATTTAGATGGTGGTTTTACTAATGCAAAGGAGTTTGTGCTTAGGTTTATCATGACTGATATTGAGAATAAGCAGCTCTTTTATGATAGCAAGACTATCCTTCAGGAGCTTATACAGGGCAGACACGAGCAGCTTTCCTATGAGCTTATTGATGAGAGCGGTCCGGACCATGACAAGCAGTTTACAGTTGCGGTGCTTGTGGACGGCGAGCGTGTCAGCGAGGGAGAAGGCCATACAAAGAAGGCGGCGGAGCAGCAGGCTGCATATCAGGCACTTCTTTTATATAGAAACAGGGAATAGGAGTTTTTAATGTATTTAAAGAGTTTGGAAGTACAGGGCTTTAAGTCCTTTGCCAACAAAATTGTTTTTGAGTTCCACAACGGCATCACAGGTATTGTAGGGCCAAACGGCAGTGGAAAGAGTAATGTCGCCGATGCGGTCAGATGGGTGCTCGGTGAGCAGAGCGCAAAGCAGCTTCGTGGTGCCAGCATGCAGGATGTTATTTTTGCAGGTACAGAGAACAGGAAGCCGCTTGGATACGCGTATGTCGCAATCACACTTGACAATTCAGACCATTCGCTTGCGATTGATTTCAATGAGGTTACGGTTGCCAGACGTGTTTACCGCTCGGGTGAGAGCGAGTATCTCATCAATGGTAATCCGTGCAGGCTCAAGGAGGTTTCGGAGCTTTTCTATGATACCGGTATCGGTAAAGAGGGCTATTCCATTATTGGACAGGGTCAGATTGACAGGATTCTAAGCGGAAAGCCGGAGGAGAGGCGAGAGCTGTTTGATGAGGCTGCCGGCATTGTAAAGTTTAAAAAGAGAAAGCTTACAGCACAAAAGAAGCTCGATAATGAGCGGGAGAACCTTGTGCGTGTCAATGATATCCTGACAGAGCTTGAGAGACAGGTAGGTCCGTTACAGAGACAGTCCGAGAAGGCTCATACATATCTTAAAAAAAGAGAAGAGCTGAAGAACTACGATGTCAACATGTTTTTGCTTGAATCAGCGCGCATTGAGACTGAGCTTAAGTCAGCTGATGAGAAATACGCTATTGCGGATGACGAGCTAAAGGAGACCAACGCCACATACGAGAGCATCAAGGCAGAGTATGAGAGGCTTGGGAACGATATGCAGCAGATGGATGAGCGTATCGAGTCTCTTCGAGAGAACATCACAAGCACTTCATCCACCAGACAGAAGCTTGAGAATCAGATAGAGCTTTTAAAGGAGCAGATTCACACGGCCGAAATGACGGATGAGCATTTGCAGTCGCGTCTTTTAGCTATCGAAAAGGAAAAGGCTGAGCGTCTTAAAAGCAGGAAAGAGTATGATGACAAAAAAGCTGCACTGGAAGCTGATATAGAGCAGATGAAGCTGAACGAGCTTCTTGCGGTAAACGAGCATGAGGCTGTGCTTGCAGAGGTTAACCGTTGCAATGACGGGCTTGAAAAGGGCAAGAATGAGCTTATCGCCCTGCTTCAGGAGCGAGGCAGTATCCAGTCAAGGCAGCAGCGTTTTGCCACTATGCTTGAGCAGATTAATATCAGAAAGGCAGAGCTTACCAAGCGGCTTTTAGATAGAAAGACAAGGGAAGCCGGGCTTGATGATATATTGGATGAGGCTAATAAGAAGCTTAATGCTGTCAATGAAGAGATAGCCGGTTTAAAGGAAAATGAGTCGGCTCTTTTGGCAAAGGCTAGGGAGTGGAGAGATAAGTCCAGAGAGAATGCCCGCCTGATGGAGGAGGCTTCCACAGAGTATCATAAGTCTGTTTCCAGGCTTGAGTCACTTAAAAACATTGCCGAGCGCTATGATGGCTATGGCAACAGCATCAAGCGTGTTATGGAGCAGAAGGCTAAAAATCCGGGGCTTCTCGGTGTGGTTTCAGATCTTATCCAGGTGGATAAGCGCTATGAGATTGCGATAGAGACAGCCTTAAGTGGCAATATCCAGAATATCGTCACTGAGGATGAGGCTACAGCCAAAAAGATGATTGGCTTTTTGAAGACCAATCATTTTGGACGAGCTACGTTTTTACCTCTTACAAGTGTGCGTGCAAACAGAAATACTAAAAATGAGGCGGCACTCGGCGAAAATGGTGTGCTTGGCATTGCAAATAAGCTGGTGAAGTGTGATCCGAAGTTTGATGAGGTTGTTGCTTATCTGCTTGGCAGGGTGATAGTGGTGGACACAATTGACAACGCCATTGCGCTTGCAAAGAAAAATCACTACTCACTCCATATCGTGACTGTTGAGGGCGAGTATCTGGCACCGGGAGGCTCTATGTCCGGTGGTGCGTTTAAAAATTCATCCAATCTGCTTGCGAGAAACCGTGAGATTGAGGAGCTTGAAAAGAAAGTTGATCAGACAAAGATAAAGCTTAAAGAGCTTAGAGCCAGAAAGGATGATATTGCAACAGCTATTGCGCTTGGCGAGGAGGATATAGCAGCCACAAAGACACTGCTACAGGAAAAGTATATTGAGCAGAATACAGCACAGATCTCTGTTGACAGGGCAGAACAGCAGAAGAAGGAGAGTGCGAATGTCTACGAGGATCTGCGCACAGAAAATGCGGAGATTGAAAAACAGCTCGAAGAGATAAATCAGGGCAAGAAGGATATTGCAGCGCAGCTTGAGGCATCAAAGCAGCGTGAGGAGCAGCTTGAGAAGGAAAACAGCTCATACAGTGAGATACTTGAGAAGCAGGGAGTACTTGAGCAGGAGGCTTCAAGCAAGGCCACTGCCATTTCACTTGAGCTTGCAAATATTACAAAGACAGCAGAGTTTGCTATAGAAAATATTAATCGTATCAATTCAGAGATAGAAAAATTAGATGAGCAGAAGGCAAGCCTTGTGGAAGGTGCAGCTACTGCAAAGGATGATATTAAAAAGAAGCAGGCTGATATTGATGCAATCACACAGACCATTCTGGCTTCAAAGGACAACAATTCAAAGCTTGATGAAGAGCTTAAGGAGAGTCTTGTCGAAAAGGAAAAGATGTCTGAGAATTACAGAGGCTTTTTTGCAAAGCAGGAGGAAGTTTCAAAGAAGCAGGCTGATCTGGATAAGGAGCTTTTCAGACTGAACAGCCAGAGAGAAAAGCTTAAGGAGGCTTCAGAGACTCAGATAAACTATATGTGGGATGAGTATGAGCTTACTCCGCATGCGGCAGCAGAACTTAGAAATGATGCATACGATGACCTGTCTTCATTAAAGAAGCTGATTGCAGGCATAAAGGACGAAATCAGACACCTCGGAGATGTAAATGTCAACGCGATTGAGGAATACAGGGAGATTTCAACACGTTATGAGTTCTTAAAGGGACAGCATGACGACCTTATCGAGGCAGAAAAGACGCTGGTTGGCATCATAGACGAGCTTGACAGTGGTATGAGAAAGCAGTTTACGGAGAAGTTTGCCGAGATTCAGAGAGAGTTTGACAAATCCTTTAAGCAGCTTTTTGGTGGTGGACATGGTTCACTCGAGCTTGTGGAGGATGAGGATATATTGGAGTGCGGCATCAGAATCGTCGCACAGCCGCCCGGAAAGAAGCTACAGAATATGATGCAGATGTCCGGTGGAGAAAAGGCCCTCACCGCTATTGCACTTTTGTTTGCCATTCAGGCACTTAAGCCATCGCCGTTTTGTCTGCTTGATGAGATTGAGGCGGCGCTTGATGATTCAAACGTTTCGCGCTATGCAAATTATCTGAACAAGCTTACAAAGAACACACAGTTTATTGTTATCACACACAGACGTGGTACGATGGCGGCAGCGGACAGACTATATGGTATCACGATGCAGGAAAAGGGTGTTTCTACACTCGTTTCAGTAAATCTGATAGAGAATGATCTGACACAGTAGAATTTTATTTATGGAGAGTTGAAATGGAAGAAAAAGAAAAGAAGCCGGGCTTTTTTAAGAGGCTCGTTTCAGGACTGACAAAGACAAGAGACAATATCGTTTCGGGTATAGATTCGCTTTTCAGTGGATTTTCACACATAGATGATGATTTTTATGAGGAGCTTGAGGAGATTCTCATCATGGGAGACCTCGGAGTGAGAGCTACAGAGAGTATCATCGAGGATCTGCAGAGGAAGGTGAAGGAACAGCACATCAAGGAGCCGGCAGAGTGCAAGGAACTCTTGATTGAGAGCATCAAGGAGCAGATGAAGGTGGAGGAGACCGCCTACAGATTTGAAAATGAAAAATCTGTTGTGCTTGTAATCGGTGTCAACGGAGTAGGAAAGACTACCACTGTCGGAAAGCTTGCAGGAAAGCTTAAGGAACAGGGCAAGAAGGTAGTTATTGCAGGTGCTGATACCTTCAGGGCGGCAGCAGGAGACCAACTGAAGGAATGGGCAAACCGCGCCGGAGTTGATATGATTGGCGGTGCCGAGGGTGCTGACCCGGGAGCTGTTGTATATGATGCAGTTGCTGCTTCTAAGGCCAGAAACGCAGATGTGCTTCTCGTGGATACAGCCGGAAGACTCCACAACAAAAAGAATCTGATGAATGAGCTTGGAAAGATTAATAAAATCCTGGAGAGTGAGTATCCGGATGCGTACAGAGAGACACTCGTGGTGCTTGATGCGACTACAGGCCAGAATGCACTGGTTCAGGCGAGAGAGTTTTCTGATGTGGCAAAGATTTCGGGCATCGTGCTTACTAAGATGGATGGTACGGCAAAGGGCGGTATCGCTGTAGCGATACAGTCGGAGCTTTCAGTGCCGGTCAAGTATATCGGAGTCGGTGAGACAATCGATGATTTGCAGAAATTTGATTCGGACGAGTTCGTGAATGCATTGTTTGACACCAAAACGGAATAATTTGCGAATAATGCGTGGGTGGTTCTGAATCGTTATATCAAGGAAAGGGAGAACATAATTTCTCTTATAAGAGTACCTTGACTCAATTGTTGGATTTAAGAGAATTTAACAATCCGCCGGATACCGATTGGAATGTATATACTTCAAAAGCTCCTGACTTGTCTAAATTTATTCAGACTTCCGGACATGTAACATTGTGGGAACTTTTGCCGGCTGATTCGCAGATGTGGACTTTGGAAAGCGATAGCCGTGGATTTAAGATTAAAAACAATTCTACGGGAGCCTACTTAGGCATTCGCGACGTAAAAGACAGTGTCACACAAACGTATACAAAGACGTTGGTAGAATATAATCCCAATAATGCAGATGAAGATCCTGCATCAATCGTTTGGTCTATCAGCGACGTAGGTGGATTGGTAAGTATTATTAATGTTGATTACAATTTGGCATTAGAGTCTCAGTTGGTTCGGACGAAAATGACCGATCTTGAAAAATTGCATGCCAATATTACCAACGATGAGGATGCATTTAAAAACGTCTATGTTTTAGGTATTGGTACTTGGAAAGGTTCTTCCGCTCAGAAGTGGAATCTGCGGTCTTCAGCAGATTTGCAA
>OGYE01000777.1_pt1 | contig 20928 bp, 18 predicted proteins | sample 1576471 | NCBI WGS metagenome assembly OGYE01 (sample SAMEA3541532, study PRJEB24748) | human gut metagenome | biome: human gut; feature: human-associated habitat; material: faeces | place: China | collected 2012
AGATAGTTATCTGCTTCTATTTTTTTGAAATCATATAATTCGTAAGTTAATTGTCCGCTATCTTCCTCTGAATGTAAGGAAAAATTACGAATGGATTGTAAAATGCGTTTAGGCGCTACGTAATAACCACTTCGTGGTTTTGAGATAATTGTTTTATCTTGAAGTAACAGATTCAAGGCTCCACGAACAGTTAAGCGTTGTACATGAAACAGCTCTGCCAGCTTTCGTTCCGAAGGCAGTTTGTCACCTGGAAGATAGTGTTCTTCCTTTAGCATGTATTTGATTTCTTTTGATAATGCAACATCTAAAGTTAATAAATTTTTTTTCATAAGAACTCCTAATATTATAATTTACTTGTAAATTATAATCAAATTATACGTTGTCAGTTCTTAAAAAGCAAATGGAAAGGAAAAAAGAAATGAATAAATAAAAAATAAATATAAAAACTGGTATAGTAAACTTGAAATGCGTTTCATACCAGAATAAAAGAAATATATGCATTGTGTATAAAAAAATGCATTTATATTTATAAAAATACAACAATATTCAATATTTTTTTCGTGAAATATTGAAAAAAATGAAAAAAGTGGTATATTAAATTTAAAAATAGTCACCAATACAAAAGAAGGGAAAGGGAAAACACTATGTTGAAATTTAATGAACAGAAACAGATTGAAAGTGTGAATGGAGCGCTTGCTCTGAGAAATCAAATTAATGAATTGATTGATGGAATTTGTAAAGAAGGATACAAGAATATTTGTTGGCTCGGTATCGGTGGAACATATGCATCTTGCCTCCAGGCAGAGGTTCATATGAAAGAAAAATCAAAACTTTCATTTTTTGTTGAAAACGCAGCAGAGTATTTGACAACTGGAAATAAAAAAGTTGGAGAAGGAACTATTGTAATTATTTCGTCTGTTACAGGAACAACTTCTGAAATCGTAGATGGAGTAAAAAAAGCACAGAAGAGTGGAGCAAGGGTGATTGGTTTTATTGATGTTGCTACTGCAGAACTTGCAAAACTTGTAGACTATGTGATTACATATCCTGCCAATGAACAATTGAAATTTTATATGGTAGCAGATAGATTTATGTACAATGCAGGAGAATTTCCAGAATATGAGGATTTATACAAGGAGTTGGATCAGTATTTGGCAACTGCACTTGTGGAAGTTGAAAAGGAAGCAGATGCTTTCGGAGAAGAATTTGCAAATCGTCATAAGGACGACAAAATTCATTATTTTGTTGGGGCTGGGAACCAGTATGGTGCCACATATTCTTATGCAATGTGTTATTGGGAAGAACAGCATTGGATTCGTACAAAATCTATCCACAGTGCAGAATTTTTCCATGGAATGTTAGAAATAATTGACAAAGATACACCAGTTACAGTATTTATTGGGGAAGATTCTCAGAGATCATTGAGCGAGCGCGTTGCAAACTTCTTGCCACGCATTTGTGGAAAATACAATATTATTGATACCAAGAAATTTGAATTAAAAGGAATTAGTCCAGAGTACAGAGGATATATATCACATTTAGTGATGCATGCGGTAACACAGAGAATTGATGTACATATGGAAAAAGTCAATTGTCATCCTATGGAAATCAGAAGATATTACAGATGTCTGGACTATTAAGGTGGCAAAATGGACAGAAAGATAAGAGTAGCAGCAATAGGAGATAATTGTATTGATTATTATGATTCATTGAATGAATCTTATCCAGGGGGAAACCCAGTGAATGTTGCTGTATACATAAAACGATTAGGTGGAGAAAGTTCTTATACAGGTGCTGTTGGAACTGATTCATTCGGAAAAATCATGATAAGTGCAATTCAAAATAAAGGAGTCGATACTTCTCATATTCAAGTGCTGGATGGAAAAACCGCAGTTACACATGTTGACATTGTAGATGGAGATAGAGTGTTTGGAAAATATGAAGAAGGTGTTTTGGCAGACTTTAAGCTAAGAGAACAAGACATTTCCTTTATAAAGAAACATGATTTAGCGGTTACAGGAATTTGGGGAATGATTGAAGATGAGCTTCCACTTATTTCGAAAGAAATTCCAGTTGCATTTGATTTTGCCAATAAATTTGCAAATCCAATTGTTGAGAAAGCGATTCCATATGTGACATATGCATTCTTCTCTTTTGACGAGGAATCACGCAATGAGTTTAGACAGAAATATCATAGCATGGGCTTAAAAGAAAAAGAAAATTGTACGGAACAATTAAAGGAATTCATGAAAGCAATGCAACAAAAAGGACCTAAAGTCATTATTGCAACATTGGGGAAAAATGGAAGCATTGGGTATGATGGAAATTCTTGGTATCGATTTGGAATCATAGAGTGTAAAGTTGTTGATACAATGGGTGCAGGCGACAGTTTTATTGCCGGATTTTTATATGGGATTTTGAATGGATTGAATGTTCAAGATTCGATGGAAGCAGGAGCTCGGAATAGTGCGGTAACAATAGGGTATCAAGGGGCATGGTAGAAGGAGAATATAACGAATGAGAAAAAAAATAGTGGCAATTTTATTGATAGCTACGATGGCAATGGGTATTGCAGCATGCGGAGGTTCAGGGGACAAAAAAGACGATAATACAATTACAGTATGGTGTTGGGACAAAACATTTAATATTTTTGCAATGGAAGAAGCTGCAAAAATTTATCAAGAAGATCATCAAGATGTGAAAATTGATATTGTCGAAGTTGGAGATGTAGATGTACAGTCTAGACTTACTACGGCTGGTACATCAGGAGATCTAAGCACATTGCCAGATATTTTTTTGATGCAAGACCAGGCATTCCAAAAAAATGTATTATCTTATCCAGATGTATTTACAGAAATTTCTGAAAAGAAAATTGATTTTTCAGAATTTGCTCCTGGTAAAACAGATTTTTCTGTTGTAGATGGAAAACACTATGGAGTGCCTTTTGACAACGGAGCAGCAATTGCTTGTTATCGTACAGATATTTTGCAAGAAGCTGGAATGACTTTAGAAGATTTTACAGATATTACTTGGGATGAGTGGATTGAAAAAGGCAAAGTAGTACTGGAAAAAACAGGAAAACCATTATTGACAACGACAGCAGGCGAATGTGATTTGCTTACGATGATGTTACAGTCTGCAGGAGCATCTTTGTTTAATGAAGATGGAACAACGAATATTGCAAAAAATGACACTTTGAAGAAGGTAATTGATACATATTGTAAAATGAAAGATTCAGGTGTGTTACAGGAAGTAAATAACTGGGATGAATACACTGGCTCAATGTTGAACAGTGAAGTTGCAGGTGTGATTAATGGGTGTTGGATTATGGGAACAATTCAGACAGCTGAGGATCAGTCAGGAAAATGGGCTATTACAAATATTCCAAAACTTACAAATGTAAAGGGTGCCACAAACTATTCAAATAATGGAGGTTCTTCCTGGGCAATCTCAGGGAATTGTGGAAACGTAGAGTTAGCAGAAGATTTTCTTGCATCTACATTTGCTGGAAGTACAGAGTTATATAATAATATTCTCTCTTGTGGAGCAATTGCTACATGGACACCAGCAGGAGATTCTGATGCATATGCAGTACCGAATGAATTTTTCTCTGGTGATGCAGTGTTTGAAAAAATAGTTGACTATTCAACAAAAGTTCCTTCTATTATTACGGGACCATATTTCCATGAAGCAAGAGACGCAATCTCTGTTGCGACAACAAATATTACAAATGGTGCAGATTTAGAGAAAGAGCTTAAAAAAGCGGAAGATACTGTTAATTTTAATATGGGACAGTAAGAGAGATTCCTATCATACAAGGGGATGGAATGTAGAACCATCCCCCTTATGGATAGAGAGGAGGAGTTTTTGTGTCTAACAAACTAAGAAAAATGACGTTGGAAAAAAAGCATAATTTAACAGGATGGGCTTTTTTGGCACCAGCAACATTTTTGATTGCGGTGTTTAGTTTTTGGCCAATGATCAAAGCGTTAGTTTTATCTTTTCAGACGGGGAAAGGTAGAAATATGCAGATGGCTGGATTTACAAATTACATCAGAATGTTTCAAGATGATGTATTTATTCAGTCAATAAAAAACACATTTTTTTATTTCATTCTTCAAGTGCCCATTATGCTTGTAGTAGCGTTGGTGTTAGCTTGTATTCTAAATAAAAAAGACTTACGGTTTAAAGGATTTTTCCGAACAATGATTTTTTTGCCGTGTACAACTTCATTGGTTGCGTATTCAATTATTTTTCGGTCTTTGTTTGCAAATGATGGATTAGTAAATTATGTTCTAGTGAATTTGGGAATTTTGGATAAACCATATAATTTTTTGACACAACCATTTGCGGCAAAAATGGTTATCATATTGGCTCTTTTGTGGAGATGGACAGGATATAATATGGTATTTTTCCTTTCTGGATTGCAAAACATTGAATATTCAGTATACGAAGCTGCAAAAATTGATGGAGCATCAGCAATACAGACATTTTTTAAGATTACTGTTCCATTATTAAAACCAACTATCTTGTTAACAGCAATAATGTCAACAAATGGAACATTACAGTTATTTGATGAATCAATTAACTTGACCGATGGAGGTCCTGCGAATGCTTCAATCTCTATGTCACATTACATATATAATTTATGTTTTAAGTATGTGCCGAATTTTGGATATGCAGCAGCGATGTCCTTCTTTATATTACTGTTGGTTGCAGTATTAGCATTTATACAAATGAGGGTGGGTGATAAACGTGATTAAAAAAATGAAAAATATAGGAATGTATGCATTCTTGATTTTGGTTACTTTTATTTCAGTATTTCCTTTGTACTGGATGGTAAGTGCATCCACAAACAAAAGTGTGGATGTATCAAAAGGTGTATTATCGTTTGGCTCTCATTTGGGAGAAAACTTGAAAAATCTGCTGGCAAATCAAGATGTAGGGGCTGCATTGGTCAATTCATTTAAATATGCAATATTACTTACAATAGTTTCGATGGTGATATGTTCCTTGGCAGGATATGGATTTGAAATTTATCATGATAAAGCAAAAGATGCCGTGATGGATGTGATTCTTCTTGCAATGATGGTTCCATTTATTACGATATTGGTCCCATTGTTTCAGATGGTTGCAAAAATGAAAATGTTAAATAGTACGTTGGGATTCATTTTACCAACGATATCAACCCCATTTTTAATCATGATGTTTCGGCAGAGTGCAAGATCATTTCCTCGTGATATTATTGAAGCTGCCAGATTAGATGGACTTTCGGAAATTAGAATCTTCTTTCAGATGTTTATTCCTACAATGAAATCAACATATGCAGCGGCTATGACTATTACATTTATGAATGCTTGGAATAGTTATATGTGGCCGAAAGTAATCATGACACAATCCAAGAGCATGACAATGCCAATGGTTGTAGCAAATCTGACAGAGGGATATGTAACAGACTATGGAATGCTTATGTTGGCAGTCTTAATATGTACATTGCCTACCGCCTTAGTATTCTTTATTTTACAGAAGAGTTTTGCAGAAGGTATTACTGGAGCTGTAAAATAATAAATGATATCTATAAAGAAAGGGATTAGAAATGGAATATAAAAAAATAAATATGCCAGGTCTTCTGCATGGTGGAGATTATAATCCTGAACAATGGTTAGATAGACCGGATATTCTTGAAGAGGATATCCGGTTAATGAAATTAGCGCATGTAAATAATGTTTCACTAGGAATATTTTCGTGGGCATTTTTAGAGCCAGAAGAAGGAAAATATCAGTTTGACTATTTAGAAGAAATTATTAACCGTTTATATGACAATGGCATCTATACAAATCTAGCTACACCAACAGGTGCAATGCCAAATTGGATGACTCAAAAATATCCTGAAGTAATGCAGACAGATGAAAACGGGATACAGAATTTACCAGGAAAAAGGCATAATTTTTGTTACACGTCTGCTGTTATGAGAGAAAAAACTAGAAAGTTGGATTTGAAATTATCAGAACGCTTTGGAAAACATCCAGGAGTAATTCTTTGGCATATATCAAACGAATACGGAGGAAATTTTAGGGATGCTTCTTGTCATTGCGAAGAATGTCAAAAAGCATTTCGGAAATGGTTGAAAAAAAAATACAAAACATTGGATGCATTGAATCATGCATGGTGGAGTGCGTTTTGGAGTCATACTTATACCGATTGGGAACAGATTCATTCACCTTCTCCGAGGGGAGAGGATGAATTACACGGTTTGAAATTGGACTGGAAAAGATTTGTGAGCGAACAGTTACAGGACTTTTGTAGAGAAGAGATTCGAGCTGTTAAAACATATTCGGATCTTCCAGTTACAACAAACATGATGATGTATTTTTCACCATTGGATTATGATAAATGGGCAGAGGAGTTGGATGTGATTTCTTGGGACTCTTATCCGAGTTGGCATACAAAAGAAGATGAAGTACCGATTGCTGTGTGGGCAGCCTTTATGCATAACCAGATGAGAGGATTTCAGAAGAAGCCATTTTTGATGATGGAATCAACACCATCACTTGTGAATTGGGATGAGGAAAATAATGTAAAAAGACCGGGGATGAATTACTTATCTTCAATGCAGGCAATTGCGTTAGGTTCGAATAGTGTTCTTTATTTTCAATGGAGAAAAAGCAGAGGATCGAGTGAAAAGTTTCATGGAGCGGTTGTTGATCATGATGCGTCAGAAAAGAATAGAGTTTTTCAAGAAGTTGCTTGGATTGGCAAAGATCTAGAAAAGCTAAGCAGTCAAATACTAAGTACATGTAATAGGGCGAAGGTAGCTATTATTATGGATTGGGAAAATTGGTGGGCTCTTTCTGACGCACAAGCAATATCGAGAAAATTTGATTATACGGAAGAACTTTTAAAATATTATCGGGTTTTTTGGGAAAAAGGAATTGAAGTTGATATAATTTCCATGGATCGAGAGTTGTTAGATTATCAGCTTGTGGTTGCTCCGACCTTGTACTTGCATAAAAAAGAGTATATTCATAAAGTAGAAGCATACGTGGAAGCAGGTGGAATATATGTAACAACTTATTGGAGTGGAGTAGTAAATGAAACAGATTTATGTTTTATTGGAGAGAGACCACATGAGAGATTGCTAGGATTATCAGTTGATGAGATTGATGTGGGGAATGAATATTTTCCAAATACTTTCTCCTATAAAGACGGTGTATATAAAGCCGGTGTGTTAAGAGAAGTTGTGACACTTCAAACTGCAAAGCCGTTGGGAACATACTTGCAAGATTACAATGTAAATACTCCAGCAATTACAGAAAATGCGTATGGCAAAGGAAAAGCTTACTATGTTGCTGTTCAACCAGATCTGGAATTTTTGAAAGAATTTTTGGGCGATGTAATTGAGGAAGCAAATGTGGAAGCAAATTTGACGGAAACATTGCCTTATGGAGTTACTGTTTCAAAAAGAAGTGGAAAAGAACAGAAAGATGATGTATATTTTCTTCAGAATTTTAACAGACATCCTGTGAAGATGGTTTTGAATGAATGTTATACAAATTTGATTACTGATGAAATCCTTACAGGTTCAATAATACTGCAAACATATCAATGTATTGTGATGCAAAAGAAATAAGATTCCGTAATAGGGAGGAACTCACATTGAAATCAAAGGCAAAGACATTTTTAATTGATATTTTACTTGATATTGTAGGTGGTTGTTTCATTGCGATTGGAGTCTATAATTTTGCAGTGGCATCTGGATTTCCGGTAGCAGGTATATCAGGTATTGCAATCGTGTTTTATTATTTTTGGAAAATTCCAATTGGTACAATGACGACAATTTTGAATATTCCAATTATTTTAATTTGTTACAAGTTGTTGGGAAAACAATTTTTTTTAAGATCAATAAAGACAATGTTAATTTCTAATATACTGATGGACTGGGTTGTTCCATTGTTTCCAATTTACCAAGGTGATATGATGTTATCTTGTATTTGTATGAGTGTATTCTCAGGAATCGGATATGCATTAATTTACATGAGAGATACCTCTACAGGTGGAGCAGATTTTGTTTTGATGGCAATACACAAGGCAAAGCCACATATTTCTGTAGGAAAAATTATCATTGTTATGGATTTTATTATTGTAATTATTGGTGGAATTCTGATGCATGGAAACATTGATAAGATTATTTATGGATTAATTGGAACGTATATTCTATCATTTGTCGTAGATAAGCTAATGTATGGCGTTGATGCTGGAAAACTTGCTTTGATTGTAACAGAAAAGGGACCACAAATTGCGGCAAAAATTGATGAGCTATCACAACGAGGGGCAACTTTGATTAAGGCAGAAGGAAGTTATACAGGACGTGAAAAAGAAGTATTAATGTGTGCATGTAACAATAAAGAAATGCATACGATTCAAGAAGCTGTAAAGAAAGTAGATTCATCAGCGTTTCTTGTTACAATGGAATCGAATGAAGTGCGTGGAAAAGGATTCAAGCCAATATAATATAAAAATTAAGAAGTTCTAGCATGGATCGGTATAAGATTGGATCCGGAACATTATCTTTGATTATGGAACGTTATCACGCGGGAGGAATTCCGATTGAAGAACTCCAGATGATGCCACCAAAAGAGGTGGAATTACTTTTTTATCCTCAGAAAAATATTAAAAAGAAGGATATTCCACTTCCAGATTTCCAGTACTACTATGATAGGATTCATGCAAATTAAAATCAATTAAGGAAAATAGACGGATATGAGCAGCAGGACAATGAAAAAAGGTTTTGTCCTACTGCTTTTTCGGTTAATAAAATTTCAGATCTGTGAAATAATGTGAGTAAAAAGAAAAAACTAGGAGGACACATTATGAGCGGAATGAAATTTGAAAAAGAAATCTTTATGAAGTATTTGATCGAGCGGGAAGCATCGGAGGCAACAAAGAAGAAATATATGACAGATGTAACGACTTTTTATTCCTATGCAGCAGAAGCGGAAGAAATAGATAAGGAACTTCTGCTTGCTTACCGGGAGTGGCTGATGCAGCATTATGCAGTAAGCAGTGTAAATTCGATGCTTGTGGCACTGAATCAGTATTTACTTGCTGTTGGGCTTGGAAAATGGAAGCTCCGCAGAGTCCGTGTACAGGGCTGTAATTCAAAGATGATGGAAAGAGAACTGCAGAAATCCGATTATATCAAACTGGTGCGGAAAGCAAAAGAGCAGGGAAAGGAACAGCTTGTAATGATTATGGAGACGCTTGCGGGGACAGGAATCCGTATCAGTGAGCTAAGATATTTTTCAGTTGATAGTGTTCAAAGAGGGATCGTGAAGGTGTGGAATAAAGGAAAATACAGACCGGTTATTTTAACGGATCAGTTGAGAAAAAGACTGTTGTATTATATAAGAAAAAACAAAATTCAAAAGGGAAATGTGTTTATAACGAGATCGGGTCATGAAAAAGACCGGTCGAATATATGGAGAGAATTAAAACAGCTTGCAGTAAGTGCGGGGGTGGAAACCGAAAAAGTATTTCCGCATAATTTCAGACATATGTTTGCAAGAATTTTTTACAGAGTTACTGGAAATCTGTTGCAGCTTGCGGATATTCTGGGACACAGCAGTATCGAGGTGACAAGGATTTATGCTTCGGATGGAATTATGGAATGGAAAAAGAGCATGGAAATGTTAGAGATGCTTGTAGAATGACGACATAATGTTAATTATGTTGTAATATAAATCGTCCAAACTCAGTCCAACTATATTCTAGTCTGTATTACAAAGACTGTCAACATTAAAAATCGTTACAAAAATACAAAACAGTCCTTTCACTTTAATTATGTAAAACATTTATTTTTTCCTTTTTATTTTCATATTTTCGAGTCAAAATACCTATATCGAAAACTACAACATAATTAACATTATGTAGAAAAGAGGGAACATATGGAAAGAGATATATTTGATGATATGATAAAGAGAGTGGAATGTTCATATGTATCCGATCTGAGATACAACAAAAAAATAGTAGAATCCAAGCTGAAAACGATGGATTTAAGTTTATATGATGAGAAGCAGCTGGAAGAATTTGCACAATATGTATTTAACTGTGGATGGAGTGAAATTGGCGGTAAGCTTGATAAATAAAAGATAAAATAATGAAAATGGATGCGGGATATGATAAAATGAATATCATATTCCGTATTTTTTGTGTATACGATGAGCCAAGTGCAGATTTGTGCTTGCACAAGGATCTGCATTTGTCGAATGTACATCACCTGGCTGTTAAGCGAGATGGTGTACAAAGTATACAAATCGAGCAGGAGTCAGCCTGCTCGATTATTTACAGAGAGGAGACAGCAGGAATGTCACACATCATTTTCCATATAGATGTCAATTCAGCCTACCTTAGTTGGACGGCAGTAGAACAACTGAAAAATGGTGCCGATGTGGACATCCGTACGATCCCCGCGATCATCGGCGGTGACAGAGAATCACGCCATGGGATCGTATTGGCGAAATCTCCGTCGGCAAAGAAATTCGGAATCCGGACGGGAGAGCCGGTGGTAAATGCGTTCCGCAAGTGTCCGAATCTTCACATGGATCCGCCAAATCACAGGATGTACAGGGAGTATAGCCGGAGACTGATGGATTTCCTGAAAACCTATACACCGGAAATCGAGCAGGTCAGTGTGGACGAGTGCTATATGGATTTTACCGGAATCGCACAGCGTTTTTCTTCGCCGGTGGAGGCTGCGTATGAAATCAAAGCCCGGGTTTATGAAAAGTTTGGGTTTACCGTGAATGTGGGAATTTCGACAAACAAGCTTCTGGCAAAAATGGCATCAGACTTTGAAAAGCCAAACCGTGTCCACACTCTTTTCCCGGAAGAGGTCAAGGAAAAAATGTGGCCGCTCCCGGTGAGTGAGCTTTTTATGGCAGGGAAGTCCAGTGTGGCGATTCTGGAAAAGCTGGAAATCCGGACAATTGGTGAGCTTGCGAAGACAGATCCGAAGCTTCTGGAATTCCATTTGAAAAGTCATGGGAGAACGCTGTGGGAATTTGCGAATGGAATCGGTGATGCAAAGGTGCAATCCGAGGAAACCGCTGCAAAGGGTGTCGGTAATTCCACCACACTTCCAAAAGATGTGGAAAAGGCAGAGGATGCAAAAAAGGTTCTATTTTCTCTGGCAGAAAGTGTGGGAAAGAGACTAAGGAAAGCAGGGCAGAAAGCCAATATGGTTAGTGTGGAAATACGCTACAGTGATTTTCAGAATGTATCTCACCAGAAGCAGCTTGGCAGAGCATCCGGTGCAGATCAGGTGATCTACGAGGCGGCCTGCAGTCTGTTCGATGAGCTGTGGAACGGTGAGCCGATCAGATTGCTTGGTGTTCGCACAGCGAAGCTTGTGGATGAAGATGAACCGGAGCAGTTAAGCCTGTTTGACCTGCAATTCGAGGTGAAATCTGAGAAGCCGAAGAAGAGCATGGAAAAGCTGAAAAAGCTCAGTGCGGCAATGGGAGAGATCCGCGGAAAGTATGGGGCGGATGCGGTGATACGGGGCAGTGTTCTGGAGCAGAGAGAAAAAGAGAAGAAATATGAAAAGAAACAGTTCTGAAAATTTCCCGGGAAACTTTCAGAGCTGTTTCCATGCCTTGACACCTAAAGAATCCCTGGAGTATAATGAGATGATATGTAGAAATATAAGGGGATAGAAAGGAGCTTCTTTAAACAATGGAATTTAAAGACAGAGAATTTATTCCGGTACTGCTTGGTGGAGATATCAATACTTACAGTGTTGCCCGCGCATTTTATGAGCAGTATCAGGTGAAGACATATATATTTGGAAAGTTTGCAACAGGACCGAGTTACGGAAGTAAGATCATCGAATATCATCCGAATCCGAAGATTGATACGGACGATTATTTTCTTCAGACAGTCAATGGATTTGCAAAAAAGCATAAAGACAAAAAGATTATGCTCATCGGATGTGGTGACAGTTATGTGGCGCTGATCAGTAAGCATAAGGCAGAGCTTGAGAAAAATATTATCGCACCATATATCGATTTTGATCTGATGAACAGTCTGCAGCAGAAAGAGACTTTCTACAAGTTGTGCGAAAAGCATGGGGTAGATTATCCGGGAACGATTATTTACGATCAGTCCATGGGACTGGATTTTGAGATGAATTTCCCGTACCCGGTAATTTTAAAGCCGTCTGACAGTATTTCTTACTGGGAGCATCCGTTTGCAACCCAGAATAAGATCTACACGATCAAGGACAGAAAAGAACTGGAAAAAGTAATTCGGGATATCTATGGGGCAGGTTATATAGATAAACTGATCATCCAGGATATGATTCCGGGAAATGATGAATATATGCGTGTTCTGACTTCTTATTCTGACCGGAATGGAAAAGTTAAAATGATGTGTCTGGGACATGTACTCCTGGAAGAACACACACCACACGGACTTGGAAATCATGCAGTTATCATCACAGAGCCAAACGAAGAGCTGATGATGAAGGTGAAGAATCTGCTGGAAGATTTGCACTATGTAGGATTCTCCAACTTTGATATCAAGTATGACAGGCGTGATGGCAAATACCGTTTCTTCGAGATCAACACCCGCCAGGGACGAAGTAATTATTATGTGACAGGATCTGGATTCAATGTTGCAAAATATGTAGTAGAAGAATATGTTTACGGAAAAGAACTGCCGCTTGAATTTGCAAAAGAAGAACATCTCTGGATGACAGTACCGAAGGCAGTTGCTTTCAAATATATCAAAGAAGAAGCAAACCGTGAGAAGATGAGACGCCTTCTTAAGGAAAAGAAGATGGTCAATCCGGTATTTAAGAGAGGTGATTTTAAACCAAGACGTTATCTTGCTATGGTGAAGAATCATCTCAGACAGTTTGGTAACTTTAAGAAATATTACAGCTAAGAGAAGCTGAAACAGGGAGAATGATATGCTGAAAAAATTAGGTGTTATCGGCGGAATGGGACCGGAGGCGACAAGTTTTTATTATGCAAGAGTGATCGCGAGGACAAAGGCGGAGAGTGATCAGGAGCATATCAACATGATCATTTTAAGTCATGCGACAATGCCGGACAGGACACAGGCAATCCTTACAGGAAATAAGCTTCCGTTTCTGAAAGCGATCACACAGGACGCAAGAGATCTGGAGATGCTGGGAGTGGAAAATATTGCGATTCCGTGCAATACCTCGCACTATTTCCTGGAAGATATCCAGAAATCTACAAGTGTTCCGATCATCAATATGGTAGAGGAGAGTGTCAGATATGTAGTAGAGGCTCATCCAAAAGTGAAGAAGATCGGGATCATGGGAACAGATGGAACGATGCAGGCAAAGACTTACCACCGAGCCTGCGAAAAATTTGGAATCACACCGGTAGTTCCGGGAGAAGCCTGCCAGAAAGATGTGATGTCGCTGATCTATGATGATATCAAAAAAGGAAAGCCGGGAGACAAGAACAAATTTGACCGTGCTTATAATGATCTGAAGGCAAAAGGCTGTAATGCAGTCATTCTTGCATGCACAGAGATTTCGGTATTCAAAGAATATTATCAGGTACCGGCAGACTGCATGGATGCAATGGATGTTCTGGTAAGAGAATCCATCATCAGATCCGGCGCAGAGTACCGGGAATAATACCGGAAAGAATATAAGGGAGATAAATACCAGATGGAAAAATACACATTACAGGAGTACGCAAATCTGTTACAGAACCTGCGTATGATGAAAGAATTTTATTCAAATGGGGAAGAAGAAAAAAACGTAGGATATCTGACCTATGATTCCAGAGAGGTGACGGAAGGAACATTGTTTATTTGCAAAGGTGCGGCATTTAAGGCTGAGTATCTGGATGCAGCGATCGAAAAAGGTGCGATTGCTTATGTCAGCGAAGTAAAATATGAAACGAAAGAAGATGTTCCATATTTTCTGGTAGACGATATCCGTAAGGCGATGCCTCCACTTGCAGAGAAGTTCAATAATGCACCGTGGAAGAAACTGACGATCACCGGAATCGGCGGAACAAAAGGAAAATCCACTTCCGCTTACTATATGAAAGCAATCGTGGATGATTATATGGAAGCAACCGGCGGAAAGGAAAGTGCAGTCCTTTCTTCAATCGATATTTATGACGGAGTGATCAAGAAAGAATCCCATATTACTACGCCGGAGTCGGTAGAATTGCAGGAGCATCTGCGCCATGCCGTAGAAAGTGGTATTACATTTGCCGAGATGGAAGTATCTTCACAGGCGTTAAAATACAATCGTGTCGATAACATGCAGTTTGATGTGGGAATTTTTCTGAATATTTCAGAGGACCATATCAGTCCGATCGAGCATCCGGATTTTGAAGACTATTTTTCGTCTAAACTGAAAATTTTCGGAAAATCACGTTACGGAGTTGTGAACATGGATGCAGATTTTGCAGACCGTATTCTGAAAGAGTCAAAGGTCTGTGAGAAGGTGATGACGTTCAGTACAAAGAATCCGGAAGCGGATGTTTATGGTTATGAGATCCAGAAAGACGGACATGAAACGGTATTTATGGTAAAAACAGAGCTGTTTGATGAAGAATTCCGTCTGACGATGCCGGGACTTTTCAATGTGGAAAATGCACTGGCTGTCATTGCGGCATCCATTCTTCTTGAAATCCCGAAGGAGTATATGCACAGCGGTCTTTTGAGGGCAAGATCCAGCGGACGTATGGAGCTTTATGGAAGTGCAGATAAGAATCTGATCGCTGTTGTGGATTATGCACACAACAAGCTTAGTTTTGAAAAGCTGTTCTCTTCAATTAAAGATGAATATCCGGATTATAATATCGTATCGATCTTCGGATGCCCAGGAAAGAAAGCATTTATCCGGAGAAGAGACCTTGGAACGGTAGCTGGTCAGTATGCGAAAAAGGTTTATCTGACAGCGGAAGATCCGGGATATGAGCCGGTAGAGCAGATTTCCAAAGAAATCGCACAGTATGTGGAAGCACAAAACTGTCCGTATGCCATGATCGAGGATCGGGGAGAGGCAATCAAAGCAGCGATGGATGAAGCAGAGGGAAAGACTATTTTCCTGATTACCGGAAAAGGAAATGAGACAAGACAGAAATATGGCTGTGAGTATCTGGACTGCAAATCAGATACACAGTATGTTAAAGAATATCTTGCCGAGTATGATAAAAAGCATCAATAGAGACTGAGAGATGGGTGGGTGTTCCTGCAAACGCACAGGATGCGTTAAAACGAAAGCAGGAAATCCACCCATTTTATATATTTTCATATCCGGTGTGACGTTTGATGGGAAACAGCATATTCTGAAAACAAAGAGTCCAAAAAGAGGAGCCTTATGAAGCTTTCGGTTCTGTTTAAAAGGATTCAGCATGCGGTGATCCAAATGCCGGAATTAGAAGAAGAGATGGAAATCCGGGGGATTACCTGTAATTCCCAAAAGGCAGAAGAAGACAGTCTGTTTGTCTGCATTCAGGGAAGCCGGGCAGATGGACATGATTATATAGAAGAAGCCTGCAACCTTGGGGCATCCTGCATTCTGATAGAAAAACTGGTATCTGGGGGAAGGATGCTGAAGTTTCCGGAAAATGTTGCCGTCGTTCTGGTAAAAGATACACGGGAAGCTCTTGCCGGGATCAGCAGGATCTGGTTTGGAAGTCCTGCTGATAAGTTGAAAGTGATTGGCGTGACCGGCACAAAGGGGAAAAGTACGGTGGCAGTGATGATCTGGGAGATGCTGGAAAGTATTGGCCAAAAATGCGGACTGATCGGTACGATCGGCCACCATCTTGGAAATGAAGTGGTAACTTCGCAAAATACGACTCCGGATGCCTTTACCATTCAGTCGTATTTTGCTAAAATGGTAGAAGCAGGTTGCCACTATGCGGTGATGGAGGTATCTTCACAGGGAATAAAGCAGCATCGGATCGATGGAATCTGGTTTGAAATTGCGGTATTCACTAATTTCGGGGAGGATCACATTGGACCAGGCGAGCATGCAAGTCTTGGGGAATACCGATATTACAAATCATGTCTTTTTGAACAGTGCAGGATTGGAATAGGGAATCTGGATGATGCACAGTGCAGCTATATGTTCCAGAGAAAATGTTGCACGAAATACGGATTTACCTGTCGGGAAGAAGAAGGGCAGGAAAGAGGATTTAGAAACAGTCATGTACTGACAGCAGAAAAAATCAGTTTTCTGATGGAAGGTGGAGAACTTAAAACGGTATTTTATGCAGATGATAGAAAATATGAGCTTGCCCTTCCTGGAAAATTTAATGTGTACAATGCACTGGCTGCTTTACAGACGGTGAGCTGTCTTGGATTTGAAAGAGAAGAAGCAGGAGACGTGTTAAAGCATCTGGTGGTAAGAGGCAGGATGGAACGGGTAGATGCAGGAGAAAATATCCTGTGTTACATTGATTACGCGCATAATGCCATGAGTCTTGCAAAAGTGCTTAAAATGCTGAGAATTTACGAACCAGAACGTATTTTACTGGTGTTTGGATGTGGAGGCAACCGTGCCGGAAGCAGAAGAAGCGGGATGGGAAGAGTGGCAGGAGAGCTTGCGAATCTGACGATCATCACTTCAGATAATCCGAGATGGGAAGAGCCGGCGAAGATTATGGCAGACGTTGAAGAAGGCATCAAAGAAACTTCCGGAGCCTATCGGATGATCCCGGATCGGGAAGAGGCAGTACTCTTTGCGGTAGAAATGGCAAGACAAGGGGATATCCTTCTGATTGCGGGAAAGGGACATGAAAATTACCAGGAGATCCAGGGAGTTAGGTATCCGATGGATGACCGGGAACTGGTGCGAAAAGCCGTCAGGCTGGCTGCACAAAAGAGACAGAAAAAGGAACAGACAGAATGTACGCAGACATTATTATAGATATTACACATGAAAAACTGGATAAAGTATTTCAGTACCGTGTACCGGAAGAACTGGAAGGAGATTTACGAACCGGTGCAGGCGTCATTGTGCCGTTTGGACGGGGGAACCGGGAAACGAAGGGGTATATTGTCGGTTTTTCGGAAACATGTGATTATGATGCGGAAAAAATAAAGGATATTCTGCGCACAGATACATCAAGTGTAGCGATTGAGGCAAGGCTGGTTGCACTTGCAGCGTGGATGAAAGAATATTATGGAGGTACGATGATCCAGGCATTGAAAACGGTGCTTCCGATCAAGCGTACCGAGCAGCAGAAGGAACAGCGGATTTTAAAAAGATGTATTTCCAGAGAAGCAGGCGAAAAGAAGCTGGAAGAATATCTTCACAAGAACCAGAAAGCGCGGGCAAGACTGATGGCAGCACTTTTGGATGATGAAGAGGTAGAATATTCTCTGATCAGCCAGAAGCTGAATATCACGCTGCCGGTGGTGAGAGCTCTTGAAGAGCAGGGGGTTCTGGAAATCAAAAATCATAAGATTTACCGTAATCCTGTGAAAGAAAAAGAGCAGCAGCGGCATTTTATTACCTACACGGAGGAGCAGGAAAGAGCAATCCGGACGTTTGAAAACGATTATAAAAAAGGGATCCGAAAGACCTATCTTTTATACGGTGTGACCGGAAGCGGCAAGACAGAGGTCTATATGGAAATGATCCGGCAGGTGGTAAAGGAAAAACGGCAGGCAATCGTGCTGATCCCGGAGATCGCATTGACTTACCAGACGGTGATGCGCTTTTACAGGACATTTGGGGAACGCGTTTCCATCATGAATTCCAGACTTTCAGCGGGAGAGCGGTATGACCAGATGATGCGGGCGAAAAAAGGAGAGATTGATGTGATGATCGGTCCAAGATCTGCGCTTTTTACCCCGTTTCCGAGTCTTGGGCTGATCGTGATCGATGAGGAACATGAGGCAGCTTATAAAAGTGAACAGGTTCCCCGGTATCATGCGCGGGAGACGGCAATCGAACGCGCAAGCCTGGAAGGGGCAAGTGTGGTACTGGGATCGGCAACCCCTTCCATGGAAGCATTTTACCGGTGCGAGCTGGGAGAGTATACGTTGCTGGAATTAAAGAGGCGGACTGCAAAAGCAGAGCTCCCGGAGGTCTACACGGTGGATATGCGTGAAGAACTGCAAAAAGGGAACCGTTCTATTTTAAGTGACAGGCTCCATGAGCTGATGGAAGACCGTCTGAAAAAGAAAGAACAGATCATTTTGTTTCTGAATCGAAGAGGGTATGCCGGATTCCTTTCTTGCAGGTCCTGCGGATATGTAGTAAAATGTCCTCATTGTGATGTTTCACTGGCAGCGCACAATAATGGGAAAATGGTGTGCCACTACTGTGGATACGAAGAAACGGTTGCAAAAAAATGCCCGTCCTGCGGCTCCCCTCATATCGGAGGTTTCCGCGCAGGAACACAGCAGATTGAAGAACTGGTAAAAAAGGAATTTCCGCAGGCAAGGGTACTTCGGATGGATCTGGATACTACAAGATCCAAAGAAGGACATGAAAAGATTCTATCTGCATTTGCAAATGAAGAGGCAGATATTCTTGTCGGAACACAGATGATCGTAAAAGGACATGATTTTCCAAATGTGACCCTGGTTGGCGTGCTTGCTGCAGATATGTCCTTATACTCGGATGATTTCCGGTCAGCAGAGAGGACATTCGAGCTTCTGACGCAGGCAGCGGGAAGGGCCGGAAGAGGGGCAAAAAAAGGAGAGGTCGTGATTCAGACCTACAGCCCGGAGCATTATAGTATCCAGACGGCAGCACGTCAGGATTATCAGGCATTTTATACAGAAGAGATGAATTACAGGGAACTGATGGGGTATCCGCCGGCAGAGCATCTGATGGCGGTACTGGTAGCCTGTGAGGATGAAGCACTTCTGGAAAAAGGAATGCACTATCTCAAATTATATGCAATGCGGATCACGAAGAACCGCAAGGTACAGGTGATCGGTCCGGCAGCTCCGGCAGTCGGAAAGGTCAAGGATGTGTACCGGAAAGTTTTGTATCTGAAGCAGGAATCCTATGAGATCCTGATTGAAATGAAAGATAAAATGGAACAATATATTGAATTGAACCGGGGATTTGCAAAGATGCGGATTCAGTTTGATTTTGATCCGATGAGTGGATTTTAAAAGAAAAGGCAGGAGGAAGAACAAATGGCAATTAGAAAAATCAGAGAAATAGGCGATGAAGTACTGACAAAGGTGTGTAAGGAAGTAACAAAGATGACACCAAGAACAACAGAACTGATCGATGATATGTTAGAGACCATGTACGAGGCAATGGGGGTAGGTCTTGCTGCACCACAGGTTGGAATTCTCAAAAGAATCGTTGTTATCGATATCGGAGAAGGTCCGGTTGTCATGATCAACCCACGCATCGTAGAGAGCAGCGGAGAACAGACCGGGGAAGAAGGATGCCTTAGTGTACCAGGTAAATCCGGTATTGTTACCCGTCCGAATTATGTAAAAGCAGTAGCACTTGATGAAGATATGAAAGAATACGAGATCGAAGGCGAAGGACTGATGGCAAGAGCAATCTGTCACGAACTGGAGCATCTGGACGGTCATCTTTATGTAGAAAAAGTAGAAGGCGAACTTCACAGCACAGAATACGAAGAAGCCTAGGCTGGAAGCGGGAGGAAGATAAGATGAAGATAATATTTATGGGAACTCCTGATTTCTCAGTCGGAACACTGGAAGCACTGGTAGAAGCAGGACATGAAGTAGTGCTCGCTGTCACACAGCCGGACAAGCCAAAGGGCAGAGGCAAAGAAATGCAGTTCACTCCGGTAAAAGAATGTGCACTTGCACATAATATTCCGGTCTATCAGCCAAAGAAGATCCGGGAATCTGAATGTATCGAAGAATTGAAAAAATATCAGGCAGATGTCTGCGTAGTCGTGGCATTTGGACAGATCCTTCCAAAAGAGATTCTGGAAATGACACCGTACGGATGTATCAATGTCCATGCATCCCTTCTGCCGAAATACCGCGGTGCTGCACCGATCCAATGGGCGGTCATCAATGGAGAAAAAGTATCCGGTGTCACAACGATGCAGATGGATGAAGGACTTGACACGGGTGATATGCTGGAAAAAGTAGAAATCACATTAGATAAAAAAGAAACAGGAGGAAGCCTTTTCGATAAACTTTCCGCAAAAGGAGCCGCACTCTGCGTCCATACCCTTGCAGAACTGGAAAAAGGAACCATTACTCCACAAAAACAGGGCGAAAGCACCACCGAATACGCAAAAATGCTCAACAAAAAATCCGGTGAGATCGACTGGACGAAAACAGCAGTAGAAATCGAACGCCTGATCCGCGGCTTAAATCCATGGCCAAGTGCCTACACCCAGTGGGAAGGCAAAACGATGAAAATCTGGGAAGCAGAAGTAGAGGATGTTGTAGAAACCATAGATACTCATGAGCCCGGAACGATCACAGAAGTCACAAAACACGGCTTTAAAGTTCAGACCGGTGAAGGCAGACTAGCCATCAAGTCCCTCCAGATCCCAGGCAAAAAACGCATGGAAGCCGATGCCTTCCTACGCGGATACCACATAGAAGAAGGAGAAAAATTAGGTTAGAATTACAATCCTAAAAATTTGAGTTTTGCAAATTTAACAAATATTTTTTGACTAGACATATCCGGCACCAAAAAACGTGAACCCTTATTCAACAAGGAGGTCATTAACAGCTAAAGATAAATTATAAAATCATATAAGTGGATATTGAGTTTTATAAGATATTAGACTAGAATATTATTGAAAGGAGTTGATACTTTGAGTAAATATTATTCTATACACGAATTTTCAAAAATTATAGGCGTATCTGCTCAGACATTACGAAATTGGGATGCAAATGGAAAACTTCATCCGCATCATACTACAGTAAGTGGCTATAGATATTATTCTG
>OGYE01000790.1_pt1 | contig 20771 bp, 17 predicted proteins | sample 1576471 | NCBI WGS metagenome assembly OGYE01 (sample SAMEA3541532, study PRJEB24748) | human gut metagenome | biome: human gut; feature: human-associated habitat; material: faeces | place: China | collected 2012
AGCTTCTCTTTTTCTGCATCTGTTTTCTCAATCCAATCCAGCAGGTTTTGAGTTTCAATCAGGAGCATGGCCATATCGAACAGGGATCTGCGTTCAGGTGCGGTTTCCAGTAAGGTAGAGGTTTCGAAGAGACCCTCCAGCACCTCGATACTCTCCAGCCCAGACCAGTTCAGGAGCAGTTCCTGCCTGATATGCTCGGCTGACTCCCCATTTTCGATGCGGCCCATGACTGCCTTTTCCTGCTCAATGAGAGCAAGCTGTTCTGAGGTTTCCTCCGCAGTCAGTCGCCATGCTTTCCCGATTAGGCTGACTGCCTGCTCATAGGGCGCAGTTTCTGCTCCGCTTCCGGCCAGCGACAGCATAGCAGCGGCCTCCAGCGCCAGCTTCTCCTGCAGCTCTCTGGCTCTTGTTTGATCCATTTTGTTGCCTCCTATTCATTTGATGTTTTGGCGGTTTGCCCGACAACACAATGCCACGCTCTGGTTTGAAAAGCTATTCACCACTACCAATAAAATACAGGCCGAAAAACTGTGGGAAGCGGCAAAGGCTGCCGAATGGTGCTGCCTACATCCGGATCTCCATTCCTTCTTCTGCCTGCGTTTGCAGCAAAGCGGCCCTTGCTTCCTCCAAGCTTTGACCATTCTGCTGGCGGCAGTAAGCGTCCATCTTTTCCCACAGCTGGACCTGTTCCGTGGGAGAAAGACGATAGGAAAACTCAAACTCATGTCCATCAGTACAGCAGAGGCGCACGGTCAGTGCGCTGTCCATCCGCCCGGTTTTCCAGTCAAAACCGGTAAACTTAGGATCCTTAAGCTCCTTTGGCGCGAAAATAGCCTTTTTCATGAGGCTCATGTAGGCCTGCTTACAGTCATCCTTGGTCTTTGCAAATGGTATGATATAAGCCGGCTTGTGCTCCTTCTGCATGCGGCTGTAGAGCACAGTTGATGCACCGCAGAAGCTGCAGAAGCCAGCTGCGGTATCGTCTGTGCTCAGGATTTCTCCTCCGCACTGAGGGCATGTGAAAATGGTTGCTTCGAAGTCCTTCTGGACCTCGGCATCAGAGGTTTTGTCCTCGTACGCGTAAGGGTCGAAAAGTGAATGACAGTATTCACAGGCTAACTGGCCTGATTTGATGTCAAACTTCACATTTCCACCGCAATTTTTACATGCGAACATTTTGTTTCTCCTTTCTATTCCCTTTTACTTTTTTATCTGCTTGAATAAATAATTCCTTCCAGATTGACGGATGGAAGAGGATGAGCAGTGGAAACAGCTCGAGTCTTCCGGCAAGCATGTCAAACATCAGTATATATTTGGAGAAATTATTAAAAAAGCCAAAATTGCATGTCGGACCGACCAGAGAAAGACCCGGTCCGATATTGTTAAATGTAGCTGCAACAGCCGTGAAATTGGTAGTGAAATCATAGTTTTCAACGGAAACAAGCAGCATTGAAACAACAAAAATGACGGCGTACGTCATGAAATAAACATTTATTGATCTGATAACATCATGGTCTACAGGCTTGTGCTCAAAGGTGAGCTTTTTCACACTCTTTGGGTGAATGTAGCCATTTAATTCCTTGCCTATTGTCTTTACAGCGATGACAATACGCGATACCTTGATACCTCCGCCTGTGCTTCCTGCACATGCGCCAATGAACATCAAAAGCACAAGCAGTGTCTTTGAAAGCTCAGGCCATCTATCGAAATCGGTGCTCGAGAATCCGGTTGTCGTGATGATTGAGCCAACCTGAAACGCAGCCTTTGTAACTGCATCGAACACGCCGGTGCACATATGCGCGATATTCACGCTTATGACTACAACGGATGCTATTATGATACCGAAATAGTATCTGACCTCCTCCACCTTAAGTGCGTCACGGATGTGACCGAAGAAAAGCAGGTAGTAAGCGTTGAAATTGACACCGAAAAGTATCATAAATATGGTAACAACCCACTGCAGATAAACATTGTAGCCGCAAAAGCTGTCGTTTTTGATACCAAAGCCTCCTGTTCCGGCTGTGCCGAGAGAGGTACAGATGGCATCGTAAAGAGGCATTTTCCCGAAAAGCAGGAAAATAATCTCCATAGTCGTAAGACCAAAGTATATTATGTATAAAAGCCTGGCGGTATGCCTCATCTTTGGAACGAGCTTTCCAACCGAAGGCCCGGGGCTTTCTGCGCGCATCAGGTTTATATTGCTGCCGCCTGAAAGCGGGATGATTGCCAGAAGAAAAACAAGCACACCCATACCGCCAATCCAGTGCGTAAAGCAGCGCCAGAAATTCATGCAATAGGAGAGTGATTCTACCTCAGGCAGGATGCTCGCTCCTGTCGTGGTGAAGCCGGAGATGGTCTCAAAAAGAGCATCTGTGAAGCTTGGAATCTCTCCTGATATGTAAAACGGCAGACAGCCGAATATACTCAGTACAATCCAGCCCAGTGCGGTTGTAGCACAGCCCTCCTTCAGGTAAAAGGTAAAATCCCTCGGTTTTTTAGCTGAAAAAATAAAACCGATAGCTATGCTTATGAGTGCAACAATCAAAAAGTAGATGCCGCTTTTTTCATAATAAATACCGGCAACAATACATGGCAGAAGCAGCAAAAAGCCTTCAAGCTTTAAAATATATCCCAGAAGATATCGAATTACTGAAGTGTTCATATCATTCCCCCACTATTCCATAATATCCTGAAGATTCGTAAAGCCGGTATGGGTTGTTATAATCATGACAGTGTCATTTTTTTGTATGCAGTCATTACCTGTAGGAATGATAATTTTGCCGTTTCGGTTGATGAAGCAGATGAGCAGATGCTTTTTGAGCTTTAGGTCTCGAAGCGGTATGTCTGTCACATTTGAGTTTTCTGATACAAAGAACTCAATTGCTTCAACTCTTGAGTCGTACATGTGGTAGAGAGTCTCTATATTGCAGTTCATAGAGTTTTTCTTTGCACGGACATAGGCAATTATGGCTTCTGATGTGATGTATTTTGGCGAGATTACACTGCCAAGGTCCAGGCTGTTTATGACATTGGTAAAAGTTATACGATTAAGCTTTGTTATGACCTTTGCATTGGAAACCTGCTTCGCATAGAGCGTAAGCATGATGTTTTCCTCGTCTATACCGGTAAGAGGTACAAATGACTGGCAGGTCTCTATACCCTCTTCCTTTAAGAGTGCCTGTTCTGTTCCGTCACCGTTTATGATGACAGCATCCGGAAGCAGTATGGAAAGTTCTTCACAGCGCTCGAAGCTATTTTCGATTATTTTGACCTTTATGCCACGTGATATGAGCTGCTTTGCCAGGTAATATGCGGCTTTGCCGCCTCCGATAATCAGTGTATTTTTTACGCTGTGTGTGTTGACTCCGATGTGGCTGAAAAACTCCTTTGTATGTCTGCGTTCGCCGACAAATGACAGCTTATCGCCCTTGCGGAGCACAAAATCACCTGATGGGATAGTGACCTCATCATCTCTCTCGACTGCACCGATAAGTATGTTGGCATGGTGCCTGGTGCCCAGATCCATGAGCTTTGTTCCGTCGAGGATGCTGCCCTCGGGAATCTCATACTTGATGAGCTGTGCCTGACCGTGAGCAAAGTTTGTCACTTCAAGGCTGGACGGCAGATGAAGAATATGAGCCATCTCAATAGCTGCCTCAAGCTCAGGGTTGATAATGAGTGCAAGACCAAGCTTGTCGCGCAGATATTTGGCCTCCTGGCTGTATTCAGGCGTTCTGACTCTGGCTATAGCAGCACAGTTGCCGACCTGTGTGGCAATGGTACAGCATAGCAGATTCAGCTCATCAGAGCCTGTGACTGCGATGATTAAGTCGGCATCATCAATACCCGCTTCCTGCAGTATCTTGTAGCTGGCACCATTTCCTACAATACCCATTACATCATAGATATTGGATACCTGGGAAATCCTCTCCCTGTTTTTGTCGACAATTGTTATGTCGTGCCCCTCCTTGCCAAGCTGCTCAACGAGAGTACGGCCTACCTTGCCGCATCCGACGATGATAATTCTCAGTCCCTGGGAGGGAACCACTCCTTTTTTGAACATTATTTCCTCCGTATATAAAAATATAATGATATGAGGGTCAAAAGGTATTTTGCCCCTCATTTATGATTGTGTGGTGGATAGAATTATTATGACTATCATATATCAATGGATTATAACATAACGCATATATATTTCATAGAGAAAAAAGTCCCAAAAATATGAGATTGTAATAAAGTGCAAAAAGTGATAAAATTGATTTTAATTGTAGTATTTGAATAGCTGTTTGAACAGCAATATAAGAGATAGATTTTTGGAGCTTTAAGTAATGATGGGATTTTTAAAGGCAAACTACCATACGCACACCTATAGGTGCCAGCATGCATATGGCAGCGAGCGCGAATATATAGAGGCGGCTATCAGAATGGGTATTGCAGAGCTTGGTTTTTCAGACCATGTGCCGTGCCCCTTTAAGGATGGCTATGTGTCGGGCATCCGGATGACGATGGAGCAGGCACCGGAGTATGTGTATGCCATCAGGGAGCTTGGGAAGGAGTATGCATCCGACATAAAGCTCTACGTTGGCTTTGAGGCGGAGTACATACCGGAGTTTTTCAAGGAGCAGAAGGCTATGTTTGACAGGCTTGGCTGTGATTACATGATAATGGGCCAGCATTTTATGAAATCAGAGCAGACAGGCCCGTATACAGGCACACCGACAGATGATGAGAGCCGTATACGCGAGTATGTGGATACTGTTATAGAGGGCATGAAAACAGGCATGTACAGCTATTTAGCACATCCTGATTTAATAAATTATCAGGGACTTGATTCTGTCTACGAATGGGAGATGACGAGGATGTGCAAGGCACTTAAGGAGCTTGACATACCGCTTGAGATAAACATGCTTGGTATCAGTGCAGGAAAGCACTATCCGACAGAGCGCTTCTGGTGTATACCGCATGACATCGGCAACAAAGTGATACTTGGGCTTGATGCACATACAGTGGACAATATATGTGATGTGGAAAGCTATGAAAAGGCACTTGATATAGTCAGAAAATATGACCTGAATCTTATTGACCGGATTGAGATATAGTTACTTACAAAATATCAAATACCAAAAGTGAGGAATGCTATGATTATTACAGAAGAAAAATATAATGAGGAATTAACAAGATATGTTTTGCCTTTTATCAGGCTTAATTTTGAAGATGGCTATATGAAGAGTGCAGATGGCACACGCATACATTACGGCTATGTGACGACACCTGTAGCAAAGGCTGCCATAGTCATATCACATGGATTTACAGAGTGTATGCCTAAATATTATGAGATGATTTACTATTTCGCAAAGGCTGGATACTCAGTATATATGGTGGAGCATCGAGGACACGGCTTTTCGGAAAGAAGTGTATCAGATATGAGCATGGTCACTGTAAACAGTTTTGACGATTATGTGAGTGACCTTGATATGTTTATCCGCGAGATTGTGATGAAGCGTGAGGGGCGCAGACCGCTTTACCTGTACGGTCACTCTATGGGAGGCGCGATAGCTGCCCTGTATCTTGAGAAGCATCCTGAGGTATTTACAAAGGCAGTACTTTCAAGCCCTATGATAGAGATGCTTTATGGCAATTTTTCAAATTTTGCCGTGGAGGCGATACTGTTTGTTGCAAGTGTGCTTAACTGGAACGATAAATATCTGCCGAGCCAGACACAGTATACGGATGAGTATGATTTTGAATCGAGCTGTTGTCTGTCAAAGGCGCGCTATGACTACATATACAAGTGCAAGGTGGAGGAGGAACGCTATCGTACAAATGGCGCCACCTACAGATGGTGCAGGGCCGGGCGCAAGGCATCCAAATATATAAAGAAGCATGCACAGGAAATTAAAATACCGGTGCTGTTATGCCAGGCGGGAAAGGATTATCTGGTTTCAAATGCCGCTGAGGATGAATTTATTGCGAAGCTGCCTCAGGGTATTAAGAAGGTCTATCCTGATTCAAAGCATGAGATATTTAATGCGGATGATGATACCTTGGAAAAGTTTTACTCAGATATCCTTGATTTTTGGGCTTGAACATGAAAATGAAATTCGTCAAGTGAAAAATGTGACATAAAAAATCATTTGTTTTGTTAGAAATGACATATGGATTTAAAATACAATATATAGTATAATCACAACTGTTGCGGACAAGATGTTAGTATTTAAGCCGATGGTAAGAGTACGTAAAGCATAGCCCGTACAGAGAAAAATAATAAAATATATCAATATTGTAACAGGTAAATATACTATCAAACAAATGTGAGGAGAAAGAGAATGTCAGACGAAGTTTTAGACGATGTAATGATTAAGGGTTCATGTAAGGGAAAAGCAGATGCTATTGTAAATTGCCAGTGCAATATCGAGAGTGCACCGGTCAGATGCGAGCAGGCAGAAAGATGTATGTTCTATTCTTATTATAAGTGCAGCAAGCAGTGGAAGAGACTTGCATAGTTAAAATTTAAGATTAAAGCTCCGGGCTGACAATGAAGTCGGCATGGAGCTTTTTTGCGTATATTATAAAGAAAAAAATATTTTACACGCGGAAAACTTATGATAATATATATAATATATTAACAAGATATAGGAGAGACGCGCATGAAGAGAGTTTTGGTACTGAGTGATTCACATGGTAATGTGGGAAATATGATTCGGGCAGTCAAAAGAGAGGAGCCTGATATGATACTTCATCTGGGAGACTGCGTTGTGGATGCGGATGCCATTAGGAGAGAGTTCCCGCATATAACCATGGTCAATGTGCCGGGAAACTGTGATTTTTCACGGGGGGATACAGAGAGACTTATTAATATCGACGGCTATAAGGTACTCATGTGCCATGGACATACATATGGAGTAAAGATGTCATATATGCATCTGGAGCTGCATGCGAAGGAAGTCGGGGCAGATCTGGCGCTCTTTGGACATACACACAAGCTGTTTTATGATAAGCACAATGGTCTTGCGATGATGAATCCGGGAAGCATCGGTGCACCGCTGTGGGGCTGCATGCCATCATACGGTATCATCACATTTGACAAAGAACATGATGTTATGAAGTTGGATGTTGACTATATTGAGTATTGACGAATGATTTATCAAAGCGGTATAATATTGGCTAATACAGTTATTTATATAGGAAGCAGAGGAAAAATAGACAAATGGTAAAGGTAGTAAAGTTTGGCGGCAGCTCGCTCGCCAGTGCAGAGCAGTTCACAAAGGTTGGCGACATCATAAGAAGCGATGAGTCAAGAAAATATGTTGTGCCGAGTGCACCGGGAAAGAGAAATTCCAAAGACACAAAGGTAACAGATATGCTTTATGCATGCTATGATCTGGCTGAGAATGATCAGGATTTCAAAGTTATGCTCAGAAAAATCAAGGACAGATATGATTCAATCATAAATGGTCTTCATTTAAAGCTGGCGCTTGATGAGGAGTTCAAGATTATCGCTGAGAATTTCAAGGCAAAGGCAGGTGCAGATTATGCAGCCTCTCGTGGTGAGTACTTAAACGGAATCATCATGGCAAACTATCTCGGATATGAGTTTATAGATTCGGCAACAGTCATCTTTTTTGATGAGAATGGCAATTTTGACGCGGAAAAGACAGACAAGGTGCTCTCAAAGAAGCTTGAGCAGACAGAAAAGGCTGTTATTCCTGGCTTTTACGGAGCAGGACCTGACGGAAAGGTAGTTACCTTCTCAAGAGGTGGTTCGGATATCACTGGTTCCATCGTGTCAAAGGCATGTCATGCCAGCATGTACGAGAACTGGACAGATGTTTCAGGCTGTCTCGTAGCTGATCCTAGAATTATCGACAATCCACAGCCAATCAAGGTTGTTACTTATAGAGAGCTCAGAGAGCTTTCATATATGGGAGCATCAGTGCTCCACGAGGATGCTGTTTTCCCTGTAAGAAAGGCAGGCATCCCAATCAATATCAGAAATACAAACGACCCGGAAGCACCTGGTACTCTCATCGTTGAGAGCACATGCCAAAAGCCTGATTATACCATCACAGGTATCGCCGGAAAGAAAGGCTTTGTTGCGGTAAATATCGACAAGGACAAGATGAACTCAGAGGTGGGCTTCTGTAGAAAGGCTCTCCAGGCGTTTGAGGAGAACGGTATCTCTATAGAGCATATGCCATCAGGTATCGATACTATGACAGTATTCGTACATCAGGCAGAGTTTGAGGGCAAGGAGCAGCAGGTTATCAGCTCAATCAGAAGACTTGCTCATCCTGATATCATTGACCTCGAGTCAGACCTCGCGCTTATCGCTGTTGTTGGCCGTGGCATGAAGTCAAACCGTGGTACAGCCGGCAGGATTTTCTCTGCACTTGCACATGCCAATATCAATGTGCGCATGATTGATCAGGGTTCATCAGAACTCAATATCATCATCGGTGTAAGCAATGATGACTTTGACAAGGCAATAAAAGCCATCTACGATATTTTTGTTGTCACACAGCTGTAATAAGCTAATGCAAAATTTATAAAAATAAAATCGAATTGAATAAATTGAAAATCAGTTAGAACTCAATTAGCATTAAAAAAACAGAGCTTGGCGTAATATTAATATATGACAAGCTCTGTATTTTTTTGAATAAGCAAAGCCATGGAAAAGCTTTATGCAGCTGATTCTAATGTGCTTGCGGCTCGCAACTGTTAAGGTACTGAACGGTTACGATAAAACGAAATACTCTCACATAAGGTAAAAATGCGCATATATTATAGCGAAAGGAAGAAGTATTATGCAAAAAGACACTATAATATATGTTACGGACCAAAGACAAAAATACCTTGCCGATATGCTGGAAGGAGAACAGACAGATTGCAGAAATAGCGGTGGGATTGATTATGAGCGTGTGGGAAATATTGTTTTTCCTACACCGTTTTCAAAGCTTAAGCTTATAAATAGTGATATAGAAAAATTAAAACATAATATAATAATTAACAATATTGCAGTGTGGGGCGGCATGATGCCGGAGTGCTTCCCAGGCGTTGACAGAGGCTGTGACTTTATGAGAGATGAGACTGTCATAGAGCAGAATGCCATTGTCACGGCCGAGGCCACTGCGTCCATAGCAATACAAAAAAGCATACATGGCATATATGGCTCAAAGGTGCTTGTGAGCGGGTTTGGAAAATGCGGAAAGGCAATGGCTCGTATTTTTTCTGCTATGGGAGCCCGTGTCATGGTGATGGCAAGGAGAAAACAGGCAAGACTTGAGGCTGCTGAACTGGGCTATGAAACGGTGGATTTTAATAATCCTGCCAAGGCTTGTCTAGAAACACTTTTTCTCATAAACACAGTGCCAGACAGGGTTATAGGTGAAAGTTTAATCATGCTTTTACAAAAAGATGCGATAATTATAGACATTGCATCTAAGCCCGGCGGTTGTGATTTTGAGGCCTGTAAGAGGTATCAGATAAACTGTACGCATGCGCTCGGCCTTCCGGGCATATACTGTCCGAAAACCGGTGCGAAAATACTTTATGACTGTATGAAAAGAAAAGGTATGACGGAGGGCTTATGGTTATTTCGGATTGCACCGTAGGAATGGGAATTACAGGCTCCTTCTGTAGTTTTGAAAAGACGAAGGATGTTGCAAAGCGGCTTGTGGAGAGCTTCGCCCATGTGACACCTGTATTTTCCTATAATGCACAGATGATGAACACACGCTTTGGAAAGGCCGGTGACTTTATGCATACTATCTCCGAAATCACAGGGGATGAGGGCATCAGGACACTGCAGGAGGCAGAGCGTGTCGGCCCGGGAAAGCTGTTTGACGTGATGGTGATTTACCCATGCACCGGCAACACAGCGGCAAAGCTTGCAAACGGCATAGTGGACACACCGGTCCTTCTCGCGGCAAAGGCTCATCTGAGAAACGGCAGACCGCTTGTTATCGGGATTTCCACAAATGATGCGCTCGGTATCAACTTTAAGAATATCGGAAAGCTGATGAATATGAAAAATATTTATTTTGTTCCATTTGGACAGGATGATTGTGTGAAGAAACCGAATTCACTCGTGTGTGACGGAAAACAGGTTGTCGGCACAATAAAAGAAGTGATGGCCGGACGGCAGATTCAGCCGGTAATCCTCTAGAATGGGGGATATTGCTTTACTGTGGCTGTAGTGCTGCAGTATTAGTAGTAGTACGGGACGCTGCTTTCGGGCGCCGCGGTGGGCTGTATACACTCTGGTGTCCGCTACACTGCGCAGCCAAGATACTGTATGAATTATGCCTTATAGGCTTTCATAGGAGGACGAAACCGTCGAAACTCGCCATCCATAGCTCGATTTCTCCTTGCCTCGGCGTCCATGCCTCGGCATTTCTGTGTATCATGCGCATAATTCGACAGTATCTAAGCAGCTTCGTTATTCGCGGACACCGGAGTGTATACAGCCCGCCGCGGTGTCCGCAAGCAGCGTCCCTTACGTTACGGGGTAATACGTTATGGCGTAAATAAATATATAAAAAATATAAGAAAAGATTTATGAATCTGAATCATTGCTGGTCACACTGTTATGTGTGTACAGTGATTTCTAAATTGAAAAACTGAGTTGGAAAATGTGAAAAAACATAGTAAAGATGTAAAAATATATGTTATAATCATGTATACACAAAAAACTGAAAACACAGGAGGATAAAATATGTCATATATTTACAAAACAAAAGGAACCTGTTCAACACAGATTGAGCTTGACCTCGATGGAGATGTAGTACATAACGTAAAATTTACAGGAGGCTGCAACGGAAATCTTCAGGCTATTCCAAAGCTTGTCGAAGGACTCACAGTTGCCCAGGTAGAGGAAAAAATCGGTGGAATTAAATGTGGATTTAAGAATACATCCTGCGGCGATCAGCTCGCAAAAGCATGCCGCGAAGCATATGAAGCCCAGAAGAATAACTAAAAAATAGGCAACTCAAAAAAGCTCTCCCTTGTGGAGAGCTTTTTGAATTGAACATAATTCCACCATGCTTCGCGCACAACAAAGTGGATCCGGGAAGTACACAGTGTGTTCAGAATAAAAAAGTTCATATTTTTTATGAGGAATATACCGTGTACTCCCCCGGACCGCACAGCCTTCCCGCGCGAAGCCCCCCAAAAAAAAATTAAAGGCGCAAACATCAATATTTTTATAAAATGTTTACAAAACATTCATCCCTTTAGGTTGTGCAATCATCCTCAAAGTGTTACAATAACACTATTGTGAGCCTGTACAAGGGCAATTTGAAGTTATAGGAGAAAAATATGAGCGCATTATCAAAGATCTTTGGTTCTCACAGCGAGAGAGAGCTTAAGAGAATTTACCCGATTGCTGACAAGGTTGAGTCATATAAGGAAGCAATGGGAAAGCTTTCCGATGAAGAATTGAAGGATAAGACAAGGGAGTTTAAAAAGCGTCTGGAGGACGGAGCAACACTTGATGATATTCTTCCGGAGGCATTTGCTACAGTAAGAGAGGCTGCTAAGCGTGTGCTTGGCATGGAACATTATAGAGTACAGATAATCGGTGGTATTATTTTGCATCAGGGACGTATTGCAGAGATGCGAACCGGTGAAGGTAAGACACTTGTTTCTACACTTCCTGCATACCTTAATGCACTTGAGGGCAAGGGTGTGTGTATTGTCACAGTCAATGATTACCTTGCAAAGCGTGATGCTGAGTGGATGGGACAGGTTCATGAGTTCTTAGGACTTAAGGTCGGCGTGGTACTTGGCGGCATGGACAATGACGAGCGCAGGGAGGCTTATGGCTGTGATATTACATATATCACAAACAATGAGCTTGGATTTGATTACCTGCGTGATAATATGGTTATCTACAAGGAGCAGCTTGTTCAGAGAGGTCTCCACTATGCTATCATCGATGAGGTCGATTCAGTGCTTATCGATGAGGCACGTACACCTCTTATCATTTCAGGACAGAGCGGCAAGTCGACAAGACTTTACGAGGCATGCGATATCCTGGCTACACAGATGAAGCGTGGTGAGGATGTTCCTGAGTATTCAAAGATGGATGCCATCATGGGCATTGTCCAGGACGAGACCGGTGATTTCATCGTAAATGAGAAGGACAAGGTCGTAAACCTTACACAGGATGGTGTGAAAAAGGTAGAACAGTTCTTCCATATCGAGAACCTTGCAGATCCTGAGAATCTTGAAATCCAGCACAATATCATACTTGCGCTTCGCGCGCACAACCTCATGTTCAAAGATCAGGACTATGTGGTAAAGGATGATGAGGTGCTTATCGTAGATGAGTTTACCGGACGTATCATGCCGGGTCGTCGTTATTCTGACGGATTGCATCAGGCTATCGAGGCAAAGGAACATGTAAAGGTCAAGAGAGAGAGCAAGACCCTTGCCACAATCACATTCCAGAATTTCTTCAATAAGTTTGACAAGAAGGCAGGTATGACACCGCCAGATCCGCCAGCCGTTTTTCGCGTCCATACCGAGCAGCGCGCCCGCCGCGAGCATCAAAAGCGCCGAGAGCCGCGCGGGGATGTAGTTCAGCACGTCGTCCATTTTCGCCGGGACAAGGCCGATGTTCTTATACGGCATCTCGATATACCCGAGCATGGAGTCCATGGTGTTGGCGGCCTTATAGAAAAAGCCGAGCGGAGCGCCGCCGAGCGCGAGAAAGAGCATCGGCGCGATGACGCCGTCGGAAGCGTTCTCCGCCACGGTCTCCACCGCGGCGCGCGTTACGGCCAGATCGTCCAGCTCCGCGGTATCGCGCCCGACGATCATCGAAACGGCGCGGCGGTACTCCTCCGGCACGCCCTTTTTCAGCGCGGCATAGACCTTCATGCTCTCGTCGCGCAGCGACCGGGTCGCGAGGATCTGCCAGCACATGATGCTCTCGAGGACGAGTCCCGCCGCCGGATGGAGACGGTAGGCTGCGTACAGAAGCAGCGCCGGAACGGCGGTCGAGACGAGCACGACAATGACCCAGAGCACGCCTCCGGCGATGTTCTCGCCGCGGACGGTTTTGGGAAACAGGCGCCGCACGAGCTTTTCCGCCGCCGAGATCAGCTTCCCGATCCACACGACCGGGTGCGGGATGCTGTGCGGGTCGCCGAGCAGCAGATCGACAAAAAAGCCGATCAGCAGCGCGATGAGATGGTACATCGGTTCTTCACCCCTGCATGGTAAAAATGTATACCGGGTTCTGGCCGGTCATCAGATGGTACGCGCCGGCTTTGCGGCTGCGCGCGGCGGTGAGAGACACCGCCTCCGTTTCGCAAAACGGAAACACCTTCACGCACTCGGTAAGCTCCGCAACGGATTCGAGCGTTACCGCCGTCGCCACGATGCGCACGCGCGGATTTTTCTCCAGCAGCAGCGCGATGATCTCCTTCATATGGCCGGTCGTCCCGCCGAGGAAGGCGTGCGTCGGCGCGGGGAGATCGGCGCAGGCGTCCGGCGCGGTGCCGGAAACGGGCGTCACATTGTCGGTGTGGAACCTGCGGAGATTTTCGCGCAGGATGTCAAAGGCGGCGTCTTTGCGCTCCACGGCGTATACGCGCCCCCGCCGGGCGGCCATCGCCGCTTCGACGGTGACGCTGCCCGTGCCCGCGCCGACGTCCCAGACAACGGAGTCTTCGCGCAGCGCGAGCTTCGAGAGGCACACGGCGCGGATCTCGCTTTTCGTCATCGGCACGCTCTCGGCGCGCGAAAACGCCTCGTCCGGCAGCCCCGCCGTTACGGGCAGCGGTTCGCCGCCGTATTCAATGAGCGCCACGGCGAGACTTTCAAAATGTCTTTCCGAAAGCTCCTCCGCCGTGCCGGTGGTGATGGCCTCGTCGGGGTAGCTCAGATGCTCGCCGACCGAAACACGCGCCGCGCCCATGCCGTTTTCCGTGAGCGCGCGGCAGAGCTTTCCCATGCCGTTTTCGCCGCCGACGAGCGCGAAGACCCGCCGCCCCTGCGCGAGCGGGAGCAAAATCGGCTCGCTCCGGCCGTGGAGCGTAACGGGGAGCACATCCTCGTAAGACGTGCCAAGCCTCGCGCAGAGGCAGGAGAGCGAGCTCAGCCCCGGCAGCACCGTGACACGGCAGCCGGCGAGCAGCGGCAGGAGCTTCTTCGTGCCGCTGAAAAAGCCGGTGTCGCCGGACATAACGACCGCGAACGAGCGGTATTCCGGGTGCGCGAGAATGTAATCGCGGATATCCTCCGGCGCGATGGCGGCGTGCGCCGCCTGTCCGGGCGCGGCGGCGGCTTCGATCATCCGCGCCGCGCCGATGAGACACCCGGCGCGGGACAGCGCTTCGCGCGCCTCGCCGGTGAGCGCGGCGCGGCTGCCGGGGCCGAGCCCCACGACGGCGACCTCCGGCTTTGCGGAAAAGCCGAACCGTCGGCAGAGAAGCTCCACCGTTTCCGCGGCGGAGAGCCCCTCGCGCTGCGGCGGACGGCCGATGATGACCGGCACCGCGCCCGTTTCCGCCGCGGCGGCGATCTTTTCTTCAAATCCTCCGGCGCTGCCGGAGGCCTTCGTTACGAGATATGTCGCGCCGATGCTCCGGAGCATGGCGGCGTTGAGTTCCCTGGAAAACGGCCCCTGCATCGCGAGGATGTGCGCCGGCGGCAGTCCCGCCTCGCGGCAGGCGCGGAGCGAATCCTCCATCGGCAGCACGCGGGCGTAAGCACGCGAAGCGAAATCGCGGACGGACGCAAAGGCGTGCAGCTCCCGGCTGCCGGTCGTAAGCAGGATGTTCCCGTCCACGCGGTCGAGATACTCCGCCGCTCCGGCGGCGTCCTCGACAAAGACGGCGTTTTCCGGCGCAGCCGTGTCGGGCCGCAGGAGCCGAAGATACTCCGTGTCCGTGCCGGCACAGGTCGCGGCGATGCTCTCGGTGATGCGCTTGGCGTACGGGTGCGTCGCGTCGATGACAAGATCGAAGCGCTCGCGGCGGAAGAGCTCCGCCATCTCCTCGCGCGGCAGAGGCCGCGCGGAAATGCGCAGCCCCTCTCCCTGCGGGAGCAGCGTTTCGCCGTATTCTGTAGCCACGCACACGGTCACGTCCGCGCTCTGCTCGGCGAGAAACTCGGCGATCTCGCGTCCCTCGGTCGTGCCGGCAAATACGCAGAGCTTAGGCATCCGGCACCTCTTTGCGGCGGTAGCCGCGCGGCGTCACCATCGCACCGCCGATCATTTTCGTCATGGCGTTGCCGATGAACACGGTGCTGAACATATCCACATCGGCATCGCGCAGCGCGCCGAGCGTCATATACTCGCCCGCCTCGCCCTCGCGCCCGATGGAATGCGCCACGCCGCAGGGCCGGTCCTCCGGCAGATACCGCAGCAGGATATCGCACGCCATGCGGAGATTGTCCGGGCGGCCCTTGCTGCGGGGGTTATAAAGCACGATGCCGAGATCCGCCTCGGCGGCGCACGCGAGCCGCTTTTCGATCTTCTCCCACGGCGTCAGCCGGTTGCTCAGACTGATGACGGCAAAGTCGTGCGTGAGCGGCGCGCCGAGCAGCGCGCCGCCGCTGCACGCGGCGGTGAGGCCGGGGATGACCTCGATCTCGGGCTCGGCTGCCTCGCCGCGCAGCTCATAGAGCAGCGCCGCCATGCCGTAAATGCCGCTGTCGCCGGAGCAGATCATCGCAACGGTCTTTCCGCCGCGCGCCGTTTCAAGCGCCATTTCGCAGCGCTCCACCTCGCGCAGCATCGGCGTGGTGAGAAATTCCTTATCCGCGTAGCGCTCCTTCACGAGATCGACGTACACGGTATACCCGACGATCACGTCGCACTCGCGCAGCGCGCGGTCGGCGCGGATCGTCATATTTTCATAGTTTCCGGGGCCGATGCCCACAACAGCCAGCTTACGCAAAGCGCACCTCCCAATGTTCTGCCGCCGCCGCCACGGTCACGCCGCTGCGGGCGGTCTTTTTTACCAATAACGTTTCGGCGTTTCGGAGCGCGGCTCTCTCGCACACGTTGTCCACGCCGGTGATGCTTTTCACAAATTCCGAAGGGGTGAACTCACCGCGCACCGCGCGCAGCTCGTCCGCCGTGTAAAACTCCGCGCTCAGCCCCTCCGAGCGGCAGTAGGCGAGAAGCCCCGCCTCCTCCGCCTTGAGATCGATGGACGCGGCGCACTTCACCGCGCGCCGGTCGATGCCGTGCGCGGCGAGCGCTTCGTTCACCGCCGCGCGGATCGTTTCCTCGTCCGTTCCCTTCCGGCAGCCGATGCCGAGACGCACGACGCGCGGGACGAGCCGCAGCGTCTTTGCAAACGGCGTCTTTTCATAGACGCCGATGTATACGCCGAGCGCGCCGGCATCGCCCGGCGCGAGCCCGCGCGGCAGATCCGTCACGACCGGAAAGTCGCTGAGAAACGGCACGTCCCCCTCGAGCACGGCGGCGGACACGGCCTTCGCGAGCGGCAGGCTCGCGATGGCGCAGCCATTCTGCACCGCCCACGCGTCCACGGAGAAGCGGCCGTTGATGTCGGTCGCCGTTGTGATGACCGCCTGCGCGCCGAGCGAGGCGGCAAGCGCTTTGGCCAGCTCGTTCGCCCCGCCGATATGGCCCGAGAGCACGGGGATCACATACTGTCCCAGCTCGTCGAGCACGAGCACCGCGGGGTCGGTCGCCTTGCTTTTGAGATGCGGCGCGACCTCCCGCACAGCGAGCCCGACGCTCGAAACAAAGATCATGGCCTGCACGTCCCCGAAGATCGGCCCGTAAAACTCCCTCGCCGGACGGCTGAGCGGCGCGAAACCGTCTTCCGCAAACCGCTCCATGGTATACGGCTGTATGTCCCAGTCCGCCAGCGCCGCCATGACGCGGCGCGCCGTGGCGCAGCCGCGGCGGCTGTAGGCGAAGAGCGCGGCGTTCATTCCGTGGCCTCCCGGAACTCCGTGGTGAAGCCGGGATGGTACAAAAGCGAGCGGAGATACTTATCCCCCATGCACTCGCCCACGATGATGAGGCTCGTTTTCGTAAGGCCGTTTTCCGTAACGGTCTTATGCAGCGTCCCGACGGTGCAGCGGAAGATCTTCTCCTCGGGCCACGTCGCCTTGTATACGACCGCCGCGGGCGTGCTCTCGGGGTAGCCGCCCGCGAGCAGCTCGCGCTGGAGCTTTTCGGTGAGGCTCGTGCTGAGGAAGAGCACCATCGTCGCCTGATGCGCGGCGAGCGCCGCGATGGACTGCTTTTCCGGCACCGGCGTCCGGCCCGGCGCGCGGGTGATGATGACGGTCTGGCTCACGTCGGGCAGCGTGTACTCCGTTTTGAGCGAGGCCGCCGCGCCGCAGAACGCGCTCACGCCGGGGCATACGTCGTAGGCAATGCCGAGCTTGTCGAGCTCGTCGAACTGCTCGCGCACCGCGCCGAAAATGCTCGAGTCGCCGGTGTGGAGACGGACGGTCGTTTCCCCCGCGGCCTCGGCCTTTCGGATGGCGTCGATGACCTGCTCGAGCGTCATTTCGGCGCTGTTGTAAATGCGGCAGTCCTTCCGGCAGTACGCGAGCAGCGCGGGGTTCACGAGACTTCCGGCGTAGATGACCACGTCACACTCGCCGAGCAGCTTCGCTCCCCGCACCGTGATGAGATCGGCAGCGCCGCTGCCGGCTCCGACAAAATGTACCATACGATTTCATTCCTCCATGATCTTTTTGAGAAGCGCCGGGGCGTTTTCGCTCTGCCCCAGAACGCCGTATTCCTTGGAAAACATCAAAAGGCCGACCTCCATGCCGTCCGCGCGGTGCGAAAGATGGAAGAGCGCCCGTTCCGTGACGCGCGCGAGCGCCGGGGCGTCCCGACCGCATTCGCGCAGGATGCGCACCGCGTCGTCGCACGCGGCGCAGTCGAGTATCTCGCGGATGTGCTCCGCGTCCACGCCCACCGCCGCGGCGTGCGCGGCGAGGATCTCCATGCGGCAGTCGCCGTATTTGGAGTGGGTGTTCATCATGCCGCCCGCGGTCTTTACGAGCTTGCCGACATGCCCGACGAGCAGCGCGCCGCGAAAGCCGAGCGCGCGGCAGATATCGAGCGCGTCGCCGAGGAAGTTGGAGACCTGCACCGCGGTATTCAGATCGACGTCGAGATTCTGCCGGATGAAGTCCGAGCCGTAGTTGCCGGGCGTGAGCAGGGCGTATTCCTTCCCCATCGCGCGACGCTGCCGCAGCTCCACGCGGATGGTCTCCACAAGCGCCGCTTCGCTCATCGGCTCCACGATGCCGGTCGTTCCGAGGATGGATATCCCGCCGACGATGCCGAGGCGGGGGTTGAACGTCTTTTTCGCGAGAGTCTCGCCCTCGGGCGCGGAGATGACCACGTCCAGCCCGCCGGAGAAATCCGTGAGCGCCATGACCTCCTCCACGTTCTCGCGGATCATCTGCCGCGGCACGGAGTTGATGGCGGCGTTCCCGACCGGCTGGTCGAGTCCGCGCTTTGTCACGCGGCCGACGCCCTCGCCGCCGTCGATATGCACGCCCGGCTCGTCCGTCCGGCGGACCGAAGCAAAAATGAGCGTGCCTTTCGTCACATCGGGGTCGTCCCCGCTGTCCTTTTCGATGGCGCAGGAGACGCTGTCCGCGCGCATCGTGATCTCACGCACGGCGAGCTCGAGCCGGATGCCCTTCGGCGTATCGAGCGTGATGGTCTCCTTCCTCCGGCCGGTGAGCAGCATCCATGCCGCCGCCTTGGCCGCCGCCGCGGCGCACGAGCCGGTCGTATATCCGAGCCGGAGACGCTTGCCGTCCTTTTCGATGTACTGTTCCATGTTACCGCAGGATCTGATAGAGCAGCGCGTTGCAGATGGCGGCGGCGACGTTGCTGCCGCCCTTGCGGCCGCGGGCGATGATGTGCGGCACCGGGGAATCGAGGAAGAGCTCCTTGCTCTCCACCACGTTCACGAACCCGACCGGCACGCCGATGATGAGCGCGGGGTCGAGCTTTCCCTCTTCGATGAGGCCGTGCAGCGCGATGAGCGCCGTGGGCGCGTTGCCGATGGCAAAAATACACTTCCCCGGCAGCTGCGCCGCCTTCTCCATGGAGACGATCGCGCGCGTGACGCCGCGCTCCTTCGCCTCGGCGGCGACGTCCACATCGGACATGAAGCAGTGCACCTCGCCGCCGAGACGGCCGAGGATCGTTTTGTTGATGCCCGCTTTCGCCATCTGCGTGTCCGTGACGATGTGGCAGCCCGCGCGGAGCGCGTCGAGTCCCTTCGTCACGGCGTGCGGGGAGAAGATGAGATTTTGCACATAGTCAAAATCGGCGGTCGTGTGGATGACTCGTTTGATGACGAGCTCGTTTTCGGCATCGAGCTTCGTATCGCCGAGCAGCTCGGTGATGATGGCAAAGCTGCGCTTTTCAATGTCCATGGGTTTAATATTTTCCATCATGGCGGTGTTTCTCCTTTATACAGGCGTCATAAAAGCTGTAAAGAAATTCCAGGTTGGAATAGAAATGAAAATGCGGATAGCCCGCATAGAGCGTATCGGAGGCCACAGCGCACTCCCAGCGCCGTCCCGTCGGCTTTTCGGCGGCAAAGGCGTCGCCGGGGCAGGTGCAGTCCCAGTGGTGGAACTCGTGCGCGGAGATCTCGCCTCCCGCGCGGCAGAGAAGATTGTCCTTCTTCGCGCGCAGCGTCACATATCCGAAGCGGGTGAGCTTTCCGGTATCGAAGCACGTCCCCGGCAGGAAGCCTGCCATGGGCTCATCGCCGATGGCTTCGGTGAGATACATGAACCCGCCGCACTCGGCGATGCACGGCACGCCCCGCTCCAGCGCCGCGCGGACGGACGCGCGCATGGAGGCGTTTTCGCCAAGCTCCTTCGCGTACAGCTCCGGATACCCGCCGCCGAGATAGAGCCCGTCGATATTCTCCGGCAGCGCGCCGTCGGTGATCGGGCTGAACGGCACGAGCTCGCCGCCCATCTCCCGCACGGCGTCAAGACTGTCTTCATAATAAAAGCAGAAGGCGTTGTCCCGCGCAACGGCCAGCCGGATCTTCTCCTTCTTCGGCAGCACGGCGGGCGTATAGTCCAGAGGCTCGGCCTCGTGCGCGAGCGCGAGAAGAGCGTCGATACCCAGCGTCTTTTCCGCCTGCGCGGCGAGCGTCTGCATCTTTTCGCGGAGATCTCGGATCTCCCCCGCCGTCACGAGCCCCAGATGGCGGCTCTCGAGCACGCATTCGTCGAGCCGCGGCAGAAAGCCGAAGCATCGGATGCCGAAGCGCTCCTCGATGGCGGCGGAGAGCGAAGCATACGTCATGGCGGTACACTGGTTGAGTATAACGCCGCGGATGCCGCTCTCGGGCCGGAAGCGCAAAAACCCTTCGATGACCGCGAGCACCGAGAGCGCCGCGCCGCGCGCGTTCACCACGAGCACGACCGGCGTTTTCGTAACGAGGGCGAGCTCATACGCGCTCGTTTTCCATGTGGTGAGCCCCGCGCCGTCATAAAAGCCCATTGCCCCTTCGATAACGCTCACATCGCACCCCGCGGCGTTTTTCGCGAGCAGGAAGCGGAGCGTGTTTTCCGAAAAGAAATGCAGATCGAGATTGGCGCTCTTCGCGCCGATGATGCGGCTGTGGAACATCGGGTCGATGTAGTCCGGCCCGCATTTGAACGCGCCGGTCTTCAAGCCGCGGTTCACCAGCGCCTGCAATACGGCGCACAGTGCAAGGTCTGATCCGTCCGCCCAAAGAGGGTGAAAAGTATTTCCCGTTGGTTAAGGT
>OGYE01000797.1_pt1 | contig 20648 bp, 19 predicted proteins | sample 1576471 | NCBI WGS metagenome assembly OGYE01 (sample SAMEA3541532, study PRJEB24748) | human gut metagenome | biome: human gut; feature: human-associated habitat; material: faeces | place: China | collected 2012
CTTATAAATAGAGATAAATGAAAGAAAATATTGGGAATTTATTACAAAATTGTTAAGAAATGATTGCTGTAAGGGATTTCATATGATAAAATGGAGTGATATCTATTGGAGGTGACTCTATGAAAGAACGTAAACATAAGCGGAAACTGAACCATGTGCTGATCCTTACATCCGATGCAGCAGATGCAAATGTAAAGCAGTTTCGGATACGGGCATGGCTCGCGGAAGTAATTGTAATTATGCTGTGTATACTCATTGGCGGAGTGATCGGCTATTTTATCTATGAAGGTCAATTATGGGAAAATGCCGGCAGACGAAGCCATGAACAGGTGGTAGCCCTGGAAGAGGAAAACAAGACACTGGCGGAGCAGAACAGCAAGCTGGAGGCTCAGGTAACGGAACAGGCGGAAGAAATCCAGATACTGAGTGATACCGTAAGCCAGAAGGTGCAGAGTGAGAACGAGTTGTCGGCGACCCTGGAGAAGCAGAGTCTTCCTACGGAATTCCCGCTGACCGGTTCGGCATCCATGGAAGAAGTAACGGAAGGTGAGCCTATGTGCATTTTCCATGCATCGGTAGGCACAACGGTGGTTGCTGTAGCAAGCGGTACGGTAATGGCAGTGAATGATGATGAGACCTATGGACACAGTGTGTGGGTGGATCATGGTAACGGATATATCACAATCTATCGGAATAAGGGAGATGCCACAGTAGCTGTCGGAGATTCCGTGGTGCAGGGGACGACTCTGTTTGTGATAGGAGAAGACAATGCGGATCTGGGTTACCAGATGCAGAAGGACGGAAGTTATATCAATCCTATGGATATGTTGGCAATCAGCGGCTGATTGCGGAAAGGTTTGGAAAATACATGTTAGGTAAAAAGAGTACAGATACAAAAATAAATACACTGATCGGTGCCGGTGCGGAATTGAACGGTGATTTTACGCTGGATGGCTCTGCAAGAATTGACGGTAAGATCGGCGGCAATGTAACGGTAACGGGCAGTCTGATTCTTGGTGCCGGCAGTGTGGTCACCGGAGAAGTACAGGCGGCCTCCGTACTGATCGGCGGAGAAGTGACCGGAAATATTACGGCTCCGGAGAAAGCAGAACTGACGGCTTCTGCAAAGGTACTGGGAGATATCGCCACCAAGGTCATTGTGATTGATGAACATGCCATATTTCAGGGTAAGATCGATATGAACCAGACGGTACCGGATAAAAAGGGAAAAGCGAAAGCAGCCAAAGCGACGCGTGCGGGACGTAAGAGTGCAAAGGCTGCAATTGCAGAAGCACTGAAAGAAGTGGAAGAGGAAGAAAAGAGAGAAAATCAGGAAAATACAGCAGCGCCGGAACAGACGCAAAATACGGCGGCAGAAGAAACAGCAAAATAAGATACAAGAAAAAGACGTTGGGGATTATTTGCCAACGTCTTTTTTCTCCATACGTCCGAATACCAGTTCATAACCGTCATTGCCATAATTCAGAGAACGATTCACTCTGCTGATGGTAGCGGTGGAGGCTCCGGTTTTCTCGGCGATTTCCAGATAAGTCTTGCCATCTTTCAACATGGCAGCTACTTCAAAACGCTGTGACAGAGACAATATTTCATTGACTGTACACAGATCTTCGAAGAAACTGTAACATTCCTCCCGGGACTGCAGACACAATACTGCATCAAACAGAGAATCCACAGCATCCGTTTTGATTTTTTTATTCATGATCGACACACCTTTCCATAGTTGTAATCCATACAACGCAACTATCTGTATTTTAGCATACTAAAGTTTTAAAGTAAAGGCGTGAAACAAAATAGTTATAAAATCTTCATAATTTCAAAGGGTGTAGAAAATGAGAACGTAGAAAAGATGGAAGTGTTGACATGTAGTTTTGGATACTATATAATGATGTCAGGGTCAAAAGGTCTAAACCCACATGAGCTTGCTCATAGGTGGGTGAAAGACCTTAGGACCCGCCCCGATATGAGCATAAAAGTGGGATGATAATCCCACGATATGCGAATATTGGGTAGGATTGTGGGAGTGCGTAGCACGGAGCAATCCGCAGGCATCAACGAGAGAACCGTCTGCGAAACAGACAGCAGAGTGCGAAGCACGGCTATTTGTGCCGCAGGCGGCACAAAGTAGCCCTTATCGCAGAATCCAAATTAGAAATTTGATTCGCGATTCCTCCGATGAAAGGAATCGTCTGCGGAATGGAGATTAGTATGGCAACAACAGAAGAATTACTTCAGACGATTTTACAGAGCCTGGAGAAAGTGGAATATATCAAATCAGAAGACATTCCGAATATTGATCTGTATATGGATCAGGTACTGACTTTTATGGATCGAAAGCTGCGTTCGGCAGTACGCCCGCAGACCGAGGACCGCGTCCTGACCAAGACCATGATCAACAATTATGCAAAAAACGATCTGCTTCCTCCTCCGGTGAAGAAGAAATATTCCAAGGAACATGTTCTGATGCTCATTTTCATCTATTACTATAAGGGCGTGATTCCCATGAATGAGATTCAGACGCTGTTGCAGCCGATCACCGATCATTATTTTCAAAATGGACAGGCATTTGACCTGGAAAGCGTATATAAAGAAGTCGTATCTTTGGAAAAGGAACAGCTGGAGGACTTAAAAAAAGACGTAGTGGACAAATTTCGCAGAGCAGAGAATTCCTTTACGGAGACCTCCGGAGAAGAACGAGAATTCTTACAGAAATTTGCCTTGATTTGTCTCTTAAGTTTTGATGTCTACATGAAGAAAATGATCGTGGAACAGCTTGTAGCGGAACTGGCAAACGACGCGAAAGCCAGGGAGCCCGAAAAGGAAACCCACAAGAAAAATAAAGAGAAATAAAAATAAGTAGCAAAATCGGAAACAGGAAAAATTTTATGAAAGCATTTATGGATCTTCATACGCATTCTCTGGCAGCAGGGCATGCGTATAGTACTTTATTAGAAAATATTGACGCTGCACTGGCAGTCGGGATCAGATACCTGGGAATGAGTGAACATGGTCCCATCTCTCCCGGAGGACCGCATGAGTTCTTTTTTAGCAATTATAAAGTGATTCCCAGAGAGTATGACAGAGAAGAGGTTAGCGGCAGAGTGGTACCGGTGACAGGTGGAAGGCTCCATCTTTTGTGTGGTGTGGAAGCCAATATCTGTGACACGGACGGTAAGCTGGATCTGGAGGAACGTTATCTGCAGAAGATGGATTATGCGCTTGCCAGCATCCATCCTTTTGCTTTTACTGCGGGAAGTCGTAAGGAGAATACGTTAGCTTCCGTGAGAGCATTTCAGAACCCTTATGTGAAAATACTGGGACATCCCGATGATGGCAGATTCCCTTTAGATTACGAGGAACTGGTGCGGGAAGCAAAGCAGGCGCACGTTGCATTGGAAGTGAACAATTCTTCTCTAAATCCCCGGTCGTCAAGACAGGGCGGCAGGGAAAATATCATAGAATTGTTAAAGACTTGCATGAAATATGAACAGCCTGTTATAATGGGAACGGACAGCCATATGTGTTTTGCCATAGGAAAATTTGTCGAGACCGAACAGCTGATGAGGGAACTGGATTTCCCTACGGAGCTGGTGTTGAATTACGCCCCGGAGAATATTCATAAGCTGATCAACATCACACTGTAGCTGATACCACCCGGTGTTACCGGAATAAGAATACAGCCGGAGAAGGCACGCCCCGCAAGCGGGCAGATAGGAGAACAAATGAAAGACGCAAATTGTGGATATTGTATGAGAGGGGAACTGTTAGATAAGTTCGGTATTTTCATCTGTGACCTGAAGGTGAGCAGCCTGATCCTGTTCAAGGAACAGAGCCATCCCGGCAGATGCATCGTAGCATACAAGGACCATGTCAGTGAGATCGTGGACATCAGCGAGGAAGAGAGAAGATTATTTTTTGAGGATGTGGCGCATGCAGCGAAAGCCATCCATGCAGCATTCCATCCAGATAAGTTAAATTACGGAGCATACGGAGACACCGGTTGCCATCTGCACATGCACCTGTGCCCGAAGTACAAGGACGGTTTCGAGTGGGGCGGCACTTTCGAGATGAATCCCGGCAAGACCTTTTTGACGGACGCAGAATATCAGGAGATGATCGACAGGATCAAGGCGAACCTGTAAATATTCCGGAACATTTTCCCTGGGATTACATAGAATAGATATGTAATCTCAGGGAGGATGAACGATTATGAAAACAAAGAAAGTAATGGCAGCGATATTGGCTGTACTGCTTGCGGCAGGTGCACTTACGGGCTGCGGCAATGCAGAACAGACGAACGGACCAAAGAAGACAAGAGTGGTGCTCAATGAAGTGGCCCACTCTCTTTTTTATGCACCGATGTATGTGGCTATCGAAGAAGGATATTTTGCCGATGCCGGGATCGACCTGGAGCTCGTAACGGGATTTGGCGCGGATAAGACTATGACAGCGGTGCTGACCGGTGAGGCGGACATCGGCTTCATGGGCAGTGAGAGCACGATTTACACCTATGCCGGAGGAACGGAAGACTATGTGGTGAACTTTGCCCAACTGACCCAGCGGGCAGGAAATTTCCTGGTGGCGAGAGAACCTATCGATGACTTTTCGTGGGATATGTTAAAGGGTGCTATAGTCTTAGGTGGTAGAGCTGGCGGTATGCCGGAGATGGTATTTGAATATATCCTGGAGAAAAATAATATGGATCCGACAACGGATCTGTCCATCGATCAAAGCATTGACTTCGGTTCCACAGCAGCAGCTTTTTCCGGCGGACAGGGAGACTTTACCATTGAGTTCGAGCCGCATGCTACGCTGTTAGAGCAGAAGGGCGACGGCTATGTGGTGGCATCTTTAGGCGAGGAATCCGGCTATGTACCGTATACTTCTTTTTCTGCCAGGAAGAGTTATATAGAGAAAAATGTGGAGACAATCCAGGCATTTACCGATGCCCTGCAAAAAGGTATGGATTATGTGCAGGAGCACAGTGCGGAAGAAATCGCCAAATGTATTGCACCCCAGTTCGCAGAGACCGGGAGTGATACGCTGACAGCCATCGTTGCCAGATATCAGGAACAGGATACCTGGAAAAAAGATCTGATCTTCCACAAAGATGCCTTTGATCTGTTACAGAATATTCTGGAGGACTCTGATGTACTGAAAGAGAGAGTGCCCTATGAAAAACTGGTGACCACAGAATTTGCTGAAAAAGCGGCGGCAAAATAAGGAAAACAAAGAGAGTGTTATAAAAATAGTTTAAAAAAGGAGGAGGATCAGACATCCTCCTCCTGAATGTGTATATTTTTAATGGCCCAGAGCTTTAATGCCTTGGCATTGGTACTGATCTTCTCCAGGGAATCCAGAATATCCTGAAATGCCGGACGCTCATCCTCAGAGATCACACCGTCTTCGGAGATAGCGATCAGGGACGCACGAAGCGTGTCGATATCTTTCAAGGATCCCAGTACTTTCAGCGCCAGTCGGTCAAAGTCTACAATGTCAACCTCTGATACATTGTTGCGTCCCAAGGGGCATTCTCTGGCACAGTAGGAATTGCACAGCTCCGGTGTATTATATGCCTCTGCCATAGCCTTGACTTCCTCCGGATAAGGGGCAATGGTATCCAGTTCGATCCTTGCCAGTCTTGTGCGGTCGATGCCTACCAGTTCAGCGGCCTTTTCCCGGCTGCTGAAGTCAGGATTTTCCTTGGCAGCTTCGCAACGTGCGAGATAGTACATATTATCAGCGGCTTTTGTAGCTTTTTTACCCATATTTCTTTTAATCCTTTTATAGTATAGTGTAATCAAACATCTCTAATATCACAGTTTAGTAGAAAAAAGACACATTGTAAAGGAAAAATCACGATATTTTACGAAAAGCGGTTGAGGGAATGTGTAAAATTTGCTAAAATATAAGAGATGTGAAAAAGAACAATTTTTCATATATAAAATGGAGGTGCGGTAATGGGTTTAATCAGAGCAGCAAAAGATGCAGTCAGTAGCATGATGGCTGACCAGTGGAGAGAGTATTTTTACTGTGATTCTCTTTCCAACGATGTATTGGTAGTAAAAGGACAGCAGCGGGTAACCAATGGACGTAACAGCAACACCAAGGGTGTGGAGAACATAATCTCCAACGGCTCCATCGTAGCAGTTAACGAAGGACAGTGTATGATCATCGTGGATCAGGGCGGAATCGTAGAGTTCTGTGCGGATGCCGGTGAGTTCGTATATGATTCTTCCACAGAACCCAGCTTGTTCTACGGCAATCTTGGCGAGAGCGTTAAGAATACTTTTTCCAATATCGGAAAACGTTTTACCTTTGGTGGTAATGCAGCGAAGGATCAGAGAATCTACTTCTTCAATATCAAGGAGATCATGAACAACCTCTTTGGTACGGCAAGCCCTATTCCGTTCCGTGTAATTGACCAGAATATCGGACTGGATCTGGATACCTCCTTACGTTGTAACGGTGAGTATTCCTTCCACCTGGTGGATCCTTTGTTATTCTATAAAAATGTATGCGGTAACGTAACAGCGTCCTATACCAGAAGCGAACTGGTAGCGAAGATGAAGGCAGAATTGTTGACCGCTCTGCAGCCTGCACTGGCTAAAATCTCCGCCCTGGGTGTTCGTCCCAGCGAAGTTCCCGCACATACTGCGGAACTGACAGAAGCTTTGAAGGAAGAGCTTTCCGATCTGTGGACCAAACTTCGTGGTATCGAGATCGTTACCATTAATATCAATTCTGCGAAGATCCCTGATGAGGATGCAAAGACCATCGCAGATCTGCAGAGAACCGCAGTACTGCGCAATACCGGAATGGCAGCAGCTACCATGACCGCTGCACAGGCAGAGGCTATGAAGATGGCAGCATCCAACACCTCTACCGGTCCCATGATGGCATTTGCAGGCATGAACATGGCGAACATGGTAGGCGGTATCAATGCCGGACAGCTGTATCAGATGGATGCCCAGCAGAACAGTGGTATGCAGCAGGCACAGGCAGCACCCGCGCGGGGGCAGGCTCCTAAGATGCAGGCACCGGTACTTGGCTGGACCTGTAGCTGCGGCGCTACGGATAACCGTGGTAAGTTCTGCGCTGAGTGTGGAGCACCTAAGCCTTCGGACGCAGGCTGGACCTGCAGCTGTGGTGCAGTAAATCAGGGCAAGTTCTGTTCCGAATGCGGAGCAAAGAAGCCGGAAGGAGCACCGATCTATAAATGTGATAAATGCGGCTGGGAGCCGGAAGATCCTGCACATCCTCCTAAGTTCTGCCCGGAGTGCGGCGATCCCTTTGATGACAACGACAGAGTATAATACATACTCGTCAGAATATATTTACCGGAAACAGTACAGCAGATACCTTTATGATATCTGCTGTACTGAACTGTTATGAATGAAAAAGAAAGAGAAATATAAATGAACGGAAGTCTGATCGCTATTATTGTTATACTGGTATTGTGTCTGGTACTGGCAGGGATCATTTATTATACTTATTGCAGGATCCGTGAAAAATTACGGGATACCTCCAGAATGCTATTCGGTACAGATTCCATGATCGAGGGCATGAAGCAGAGAGAAGCGGAAGTGGAGATGACACCGAAGTCCGTATCCTCTGCAACAAATCTGTATATGCCTTCTATTATGAGAGATTTTCCCGAGTTCCATTATGATGAGATGAAGAGCAGAGCGGAGAACGTGCTGACCTCTTATTTACAAAGTATTACCGGACAGAATCCGGCACTTTTGTCGGAGGGAACGAAAGAATTGAAAGAACAGCTCAGACTGCGGCTGGAGATGCTACAGAACCAGTCACAGAGGGAGAGCTTTGAAAATATACATATTCACAGAACAGAGATACATCAGTACCGGAAGCAGAAGGGAAGACAGAGTATTGTCCTGCAGTCAGCCGTAGAATATATCCATGCGTTGAAAGAAAACGGTAAGCTTATCGGGGGCAGTGAAGAACGGAAAGAACAGGCAAAATACAATGTGGAACTGGTCTATATCCAGGATCAGGATATGGTCGAGAACCAGGAGGATGCAGGTCTGGCCCTGAATTGTCCCAATTGTGGTGCACCGCTTCCCGGACTTGGGGCAAAAAAGTGCATTTATTGTGATACACCTATTGTGGAATATAATCTGCGGATCTGGAATTTCAGCAGAGTGGAAGAAGCATAGAGAAGGCTGAGAGGGCTGTATGGACGAAAAAATAATAGGGTTAGATAAAAACAAAGATATAGACAGACGGCTGGAGGAAACAACGAAGGAGCTGCAGCGGGAACGGGAAAAACTGATGGCTGTGATCCGAATGTCCGGCGATCTGATCTTTGAATATGATATCGCAAAGGATCAAATGCACTATGCAGGTCCGGAAGAAGGCAGTCTGTATTGTGGACAGATCACGGAAGGGTATACGGAGCAGCTCCTCAGGGAAGTGGACAACCGCACGGATGCAGTGGAACAGCAGCTTGCAGAAGCACTGCACAGCGGCAAGCCGGATATTTGTATTGAGCTCTGCAAGACGGACGAGGAAGGTAATCCTCACTGGATGAAGGTCATCGGGCAGACTTTTTATAATGAAAAAAAAGAACCGGAACGTGTCCTGGGCAAGGTCTGTGATATTGATGCGCAGAAGAAAAAGGAAAGGGAACTACAGGAAAAATCACAAAGGGATTCCCTGACCGGACTTTTGAATCATTCCACCATCAAGCAGCAGATCACACACAGACTGCAGAAAATGAAACGGGGACAGGTGGGATACCTTATTGTTCTGGATGTGGATAGTTTTAAAAAGATCAACGATACAAACGGACATCTGTTTGGAGATGCGGTATTGTGCTCTTTTGCGGATGAAATGAATAAATTGTTTCCCGAGGCGCTGAAAGGCAGGATTGGTGGAGACGAGTTCGTATGCTATGTAGAGAATATGCCAAGAGAGGAACTGGAAGAGAAGCTTGGACAGTTGAATCGCTGTATGTCTGACCGCTATGATGATGATAAAACAGGACTGCATATCTCCTGCAGTCTGGGAGCTGCGGTTACGGATGGAACAGTGACAGACTATAATCTGCTGTTCCGGTGGGCAGATGCAGCCTTGTATCAGGTGAAGAGTCGGGAAAAGGGCGCTTATGATCTTCTGGAGGTCAAGGAGGGTGTGGCATTGCCCGGTCAAAGCTACCTGGACAGTGAGGAGAACAAAGATGACGAGATCGTTCACAAGGAGGCACAGTTCGAGAGCGCGGAAGATCTGGTTCTGTTCTGCATGGACCTGTTGGAAAATGTACCGAATCTGACCAGTGCCCTGAAGGTGATCAGTGAACGTACCTGCAGTTTTTTCAATATTGATGATATGATATGTGTGGAAGTAAATGAGGCAGGACCGTCGATCCGTTATCAATGGAATCGGGAAGAAAAGAAAAATTTTGTCAAAAGAATACTGCACCCGGGAGTATTTGAATGGGACAGGATCCGGAAACGTGCAGACGAATCCGGTGCCGCAATTTACAGACAGTCGGAGACTCCGAATATCTACAAAGAAGAAGCGGAGTCTGTGATGATCGTAATGTCTACAGCTTCGAAGGGATTAAAGGCCAGTGTTATCTTCTCAGACCGCCATACAGACAGAACCTGGGAAGAGGAGAAAAATGCCCTGTGCAGAATATCCCATCAGATATTCAACAGGCTTCGCATGCTGAAAAATGCAGAAAAAGATCAAAGGGAACTGAACCGGAAACTGAATTATGATGCGCTGACCGGACTGCCGGTGTACAATAAGTTCGTAGACAAATTAGAAGCCTATATGGCAGCGAATGGAAAGGTCGGATTATATTTTGTGTCCTCTGACTTTTCTAATTTCCAGTATGTGAATGAAATGTATGGCTACGAGGTAGGCGACCGTATCCTGCATGATTTTGCTGTGGCATTACAGGAAAAATGCCAGGAAAGCATATTGTTCTGCCGTGTAACCTCCGACCACTTTGTCGGTGTGCTGAAGGAAGATTCCGTGGAGGATGCCAGACAGGCGTACCTGACGTTTACGAATTCTTTTGTGAAGAGGATCAATAGCCGGTATGATCAGTGTAATCTGGTCATTGCCACCGGTTTGTATGAGATCACGGAGAATGACTGGTCGGTATCTTCCATGATGGATAATGCCAATGAGGCCAGAAAACAATGCAAGACGCAGAAGGTAGACAGTGCCGTAGAAATTTACACGGACAAGATCCGCAGAGATTTGGAGAATACCAGAACAATTGTATCCGGAATGGTAAGCGCCTATAATAATAAAGAATTCCATGCATATCTCCAGCCTAAGGTATCTCTTCATACCGGAAAAGTAGTGGGAGCGGAAGCACTGGTGCGCTGGATAAAAGCGGATGGAACTATGGTAATGCCCGGAAAGTTTATAGATATTTTTGAGAGAAATGGGTTTATTACCAAGGTTGATTTCGCCATTCTGGATCAGGTCATGGAATATTTGCGTGATGCCCTGGCACAGGGAGAAGAAGTGGTGCCGATCTCTGTTAACTTCTCCAGACGTCATAATGAATATGCGGATTTTGTGCCGAATATCTTAAAGCGCCTGAAAGACTATAAGGTACCCGGCAATCTGCTGGAGGTGGAAGTGACGGAGTCAGTATTTATGTCGGATCTGAACAAGCTGACCAATAATCTGGAAACCCTCAGGGACAGAGGAGTGGAGATCTCTGTCGATGATTTCGGAAGTGGATATTCTTCGCTGAATCTGTTATCCAAGGTGGCTGTGGATACGGTAAAACTGGACAAGCAGTTCCTGGATGATACCATGAACAGCGAACGGGAAGAAACCGCATTGACAATTATAAAATATCTGACTAAAATGTTAAGACATCTCGGCTTTAAAGTACTGGCAGAGGGTGTGGAGACCAGTGAACAGCTGGAGATGCTCCGGCTGGCGGATTGCGATATCGTGCAGGGATATTTTTATGCAAAACCAATGCCGATCGGGGAATTCAGAACTTTTTTACAGGAATTCAATGAAAGGGATAATTAGTCATACATGAGCATTTATGATACTTTGAATAAAGAACAAAAAGAAGCGGTGCTTCATACGGAAGGACCGCTCCTTCTGTTAGCGGGCGCCGGAAGCGGCAAGACCCGTGTCCTGACCCACCGGGTGGCATATCTGATCGATGAACTGGGAGTGAATCCATGGAACATTCTTGCTATTACCTTTACCAATAAGGCGGCACAGGAGATGCGGGAACGTGTGGATCAGATCGCCGGTTTCGGCGCGGATCAGGTGTGGGTAGCCACTTTCCATGCCACCTGCATGAGGATCCTCAGAAGACATATTGACAGACTGGGATATGATACGAATTTTACTATTTATGATACAGACGATCAGAAGACCGTGATCAAACAGGTCTGCAAACGTCTGAACATCGACACGAAGATGTATAAGGAGCGGACGCTGCTGTCTGAAATATCTTCTGCCAAGGATGAACTGGTGGATGTACGGGAATTCGAGGTCAAGTCTGTAGGCGATTATCGAAAAAGTGTGACGGCAAAGGTTTACAGAGAATATCAGGACACCCTGAAGAAGAGTAATGCACTGGATTTTGATGATATCATTGTGAAAACGGTGGAGCTGTTCAAAAGCTGTCCGGAGGTACTCTATAACTATCAGGAGCGCTTTCGATACATCATGGTGGATGAGTACCAGGATACGAATACGGCGCAGTTTGAACTGATCCGGCTGTTGGCGGACGGTTACCGCAATCTTTGTGTCGTGGGTGATGATGACCAGTCCATTTACAAGTTCCGCGGTGCCAATATCCGCAATATTTTAGATTACGAGAAGATATATCCGGATGCAAAAGTGATCAAGCTGGAGCAGAATTATCGTTCCACACAGAATATTCTGGATGCGGCAAACGCGGTGATCCGCAACAACAGAGGCCGTAAAGAGAAGGCACTGTGGACGGAAAAAGGAGCAGGCAGCCGAATACATTTCAGACAATTTGACAATGCTTATGAAGAGGCGGAATATATCGCAGACGATATTTCTGATAAAGTGAACAAAAATGGCGTTGCCTATGCGGATTGTGCAGTACTGTACCGTACCAATGCCCAGTCCAGACTTTTAGAAGAACGTATGGTGGTGGAAGGAATTCCCTATCATGTGGTAGGCGGTGTGAACTTCTATGCCAGACAGGAGATCCGGGACATCCTGGCGTATTTAAAGACTATTGATAACGGCAGGGATGAAGTGGCTCTGCGCAGAATCATCAATGTGCCGAAACGAAGCATCGGTACGGCATCTCTGGAAAAAGTGGCGGATTATGCACAGATGAAGAATATCACGTTATTTGATGCATTGTGCGAGGCAGACCAGATCAGGGGACTGGGAAGAGCGGAAGCAAAGATCCGTGGGTTCGTCAATCTGATCGAAGTGCTTCGCAGCGGATTGTCCTCCTATACACTGCCGGATCTGATCAAGTCCTTATTAGAACGGATCGATTATGCGGAATATCTGCGGGATCAGGATGAAGAATCCGCAGAGGACCGTCTCGGGAACGTAGATGAATTGATCACCAAGGCAGCAGTCTACGAGGAGACCCACGATGAGCCTTCTCTGTCGGAATTTTTGGAAGAGATCATGCTGGTAGCGGATATTGACAATGTGGAGGATGGCGATAACAGAGTGCTTTTGATGACTCTGCACAGTGCCAAAGGTCTGGAATTCCCGGTGGTCTATCTCGCCGGCATGGAGGATGGACTATTTCCCGGCTTTATGACGATCGCGTCCGATGATCCGTTGGAGATCGAGGAAGAGAGACGCCTGGCTTATGTGGGAATCACCAGAGCCAAGGAGGATCTGACGCTGACCTGTGCTAGAAGCAGAATGCTCCGCGGTGAGACACAGTACAATCCCGTGAGCCGTTTTGTGCGGGAGATCCCGAAGGAACTTATGGATAATACCCTGCCACAAAACAGAAGATACCGGGACGATGAACTGGAGGATTTTCAGGCGAGAAGAGCCAATGAGGCAGCTCTTCGTGCCATGGGACTGGAAGCGATTGCAACTCCCCGGTCCGGAAACGGTTCGGGCAGCGGCTTCGGAGGCTTTGGCAATACGGGATTTGATCCAAGACCCAAGGCAACCTTGAAACCCCGAGTTACGGCAAAAGCAGACAAACCTTATATTTCCAAGGGGATCAATGGACTCAACCAGCTGGCGGGACTTCAGAAAGGAACGGAATTCAAGGCACCGGATGCACTGGACTATACGGTAGGTGACAGAGTACGTCATATCAAATACGGTGAGGGCACGGTATTGAATATCGCGAGAGAACCCAGGGACTATAAGGTCACGGTGGAATTCGACCAGGCGGGGCAGAAGATCATGTATGCATCTTTTGCCAAGTTAAAACGGGTATAGTATTTTTCACGAAAACATGGTATCATATTAAAGGAATGAAAACAATTGCTTTGCATCCGCAGAAAAGTCCGGATGCCGGAAAGGCAGGTAAATAATATGAACAGAATCGAAAATCTGGTAGACCTTGACAAATTAAACGAACTGAAAGTCAGCGAACTGAAGAAGCTTAATAAGCTCCTGGGTAAGGAAGTGGAAGAGAAGAAGGAGCGCAATGTCCTGGTATGGGTACTGGCGATCATCGGCGCCGTAGCAGCTGTTGCAGCTGTAGCTTATGCCGTATATCATTTCTTCTTTGCACAGGATTATCTGGAAGACTTCGAGGATGATTTCGAAGACGAAGCAGATGACGTGGAAGAGGATGACGACGACTTCTTCGAGGATGAAGGAGAGAACTAACCCATGAAAAAAGGACAGGTATATGAAGGATCTGTTGTAAGGGTCGATTTTCCCAACAAAGGGATCGTCTGTGTGGGAGATGAGACTGCTGTAGTCAAGAACAGCCTGCCCGGACAGAAAGTCAAGTTCTCAGTGAATAAAGTACGCAAAGGGAAGGCGGAAGGAAGGCTTTTAGAGGTGACAGAGAAGTCACCTTTAGAAACCGGCCGGACGTGTTCCCTTTTTGGGTTGTGCGGTGGATGCACCTATCTGTCGCTTCCCTATGAAGAACAGCTGAAGGTCAAAGAAGAACAGGTAAAACGTCTGCTGGACAGCGTGTTAAACAAGCAGGAAGAAGCCTGGATTTTTGAGGGCATCAAGGGCAGCCCGAAGGCTTATGAATACCGCAATAAGATGGAATTTTCCTTCGGAGACGAGTACAAGGACGGACCGCTGGCACTTGGCATGCATAAGAGAGGCAGCTTCTACGACATTGTGACCGTAGCGGACTGTGAGATCGTGGATGCGGATTACCGCCTGATCTTACAGTCAGTGAGAGATTATTTTGCCCGGGCGAAGGTAAGCTTTTTCCACAGAATGAGCCATGAGGGGTACTTACGGCACCTGCTGGTACGTAAGGCATCCCGCACCGGAGAGATTCTGGTGGCACTGGTGACGACCTCCCAGGATCCCTGGCAGGGAGAGACGGCGGTGGAAGGAAGCTTGGATGCGGATGCGCTGATCACGGGATTTAAGGATCTGTTGCTTTCCCTGGAACAGGATGGGAAGCTTGTCGGAAAATTCGCAGGAATCTTACATATCACCAATGATTCCATCGCAGATGTGGTGCAGAGTGACCACACGGAGCTGCTATACGGACAGGAGTATTTTTATGAGGAACTGCTGGGGTTGAAATTCAAGATCTCCACATTCTCCTTTTTTCAGACCAACTCCTACAGTGCGGAGGTACTGTACCAGACGGCGAGAGATTATGTGGGCGACCTGGGTGGCAGCGACAAGACCGTGTTCGACCTCTACAGCGGCACCGGCACCATCGCGCAGCTCATGGCACCGGCCGCCGGGAAAGTCATCGGTGTGGAGATCGTGGAGGAAGCCGTGGAGGCAGCAAAGAAAAACGCCGCCGCCAACGGACTGGATAACTGCGAATTCATTGCCGGAGATGTGCTGAAGGTACTGGACGAAGTGGAAGAGAAGCCGGACATGATCATCTTAGATCCCCCCAGAGATGGCATCCACCCCAAAGCACTGCCGAAAATTATAAAATACGCGGTGGATCATATCGTCTACATCTCTTGCAAACCCACCAGCCTGGTGAGAGATCTGGAGGTATTCTTAGAGAATGGCTACCGCGTGGACAAAGCCGTTGCCGTGGACCAGTTCCCCTGGACCGCGAATGTGGAGACGGTTGTCTTACTTTCCAAGGGTATAATCGACTCTCAGAAAGTAAAGGTTGAGATGTCTCTTGAAGATATGGATATGTCAGGATTTTAGAAGGGCGCCACCTATGAAGCGATAAAGAACTATGTGAAGGAGAAGGCAATTGAGGATGCTTTGAGACATTTTCAGATGATAGAGGAGTACAAATGCTAGTGTTAGGACATCAACCATAGAGGGTTGGTGTCTTTTTTTGAGAAATCTAAAACATAGACTATCTTTTTTGTGCGGTCAGTTGTTATATATATTAGAATGGAATAAACGTTTATACATTACTGAAATGGGAAAGGAGGGCAACTTGAATGATTTTCTTTTAATCCTACAAATGAAACAGGGCAATGAAAAGGCTTTTGATAAATTTGTACGGAAATATTATGCAGGAATTCTGTCCTATTGCAGATATCATTGTATGAATCAGGCAGAAGCAGAAGATCTCACACAGGAAACCTTCCTTCGATTTATGGAAAATATTGCATCTTATCAGCATATTGGGAAAGCAAAGAATTATCTGTATGTGATAGCAGGTAATTTATGTAAGAACTACGCAAAGAAATGGAAGGCAGAGAGTGTAGAGCAGGAAATATTGGAAAGAGAGCTGGTTTCGGATGGCGGTATTCATAGGAAAGAAAAACGAATGGATGTGGAACAGGCACTTGGCAGGTTAGCCCCAGAGTTAAGAGAAGTGATACTGTTAATTTATTTTGGAGACTGTAAGCTAAAAGAGGTAGCTGATATCTTACAAATTGGCTTGCCGCTGGTTAAGTACCGACATAAAAGGGCAAAAGAAGAATTAAAAAAACTTTTGGGAGAGGAGGACTCTGATGAATTTGGAAAAGATGATACAAAACTATAAAACGGAAACAAAAGTTATTCCAAGAGAAGAAAAGATTCTGGAAACGATTCAAAAATCGAAGGAAGTTATGATGGAAGTTCAGTCTGAACATACGATGAGCTATGGAGAGTTTTTATTTTCTCAATTTCGGCTGATCCGAAAGAGATGGGGGATGTTGCAGGCAGCGTTACTGATAGTGACATTTTTTCTCATGAATTATCTGGATGATAGCGAATATTTGATGAGAACACTGGGAACTTCCTCTGTCCTTTTTATCGTTATGATCATTCCGGAATTTTGGAGAAACAAAGAAAGTGATTCCTTACAGATTGAGGCAGCGTGCCTATATTCCCTCAGACAGATCTATTCCGCACGAGTATTTTTGATAGGAGTGGCGGATGTATTTATGATAACGCTATTTATGTTCGTTTGCTGTGTGGGTATGAGAATGCAGTTTATGGATATTTTGGTGCAGTTTTTGTTCCCAATGGTCGTTGCTGCTGGAATCTGCTTTGCCATGTTAAACAGCAGCGCTTTGAATGAGGCAACATCCATGCTCGGTTGCTTTTTGTGGAGTATGATCTGGTGGATGGTTACAATGAATGATTTTATTTATGCTAAGATTACATGTCTTGTATGGAGTATCTTATTTGGATTAGCAAGCTGTTTCCTGATTGGTGCAGTGTATAAGGCAATACATGACTGCAATCGCTTATGTTGGACAATGGAGGGAAATCAATATGAAACTACAAATGGTTAATGTTACAAGAAAGTTTGGTGACTTTCGGGCAGTAGAGAACTTAAACCTGACGATAGAGAATGGAGTATATGGACTTTTAGGTGTGAATGGTGCAGGAAAGACAACGCTTATGCGAATGATTTGTACCCTTTTGACACCGACAAGTGGACAGATTCTGTGTGATGGAAAGGATATTTTCAAAATGGATGGAGAATATCGAAATTTGCTTGGATACTTACCTCAGGAGTTCGGATTCTATCCGGATTTCACAGTAAAAGACTATTTACTGTATATTGCCAGCTTAAAGGGTATTCGACCAATGGTTGCTGGTAAACGGGTAAAGGACTTGCTTGCACAGGTTGGACTTACAAAGTCAGCAAATAAGAAGATGAAGAAGCTGTCCGGCGGAATGAAACGTAGAGCAGGAATTGCCCAGGCAATGCTAAACAATCCAAAAATTCTTATTCTGGATGAGCCTACGGCTGGACTTGATCCAACGGAAAGGGTGCGTTTTAGGAATCTGATCAGTGAGCTGTCAGAGGACCGGATCGTTATTTTATCGACGCATATTGTTTCAGATGTGGAGTATATTGCCAATGAAATCTGGCTGATGAAGGATGGACAGATTATGCAGCAGGGAAATCTGGATCAGACAATTGCTTCTATGCGGGAAAAGGTATATGCGTGTGAAGTATCACAGGCAGATGCAACAAAGATGATGAAAGAATTTAAGGTGTCTAATATGAAAGCGGAAAGGGGAATGGTGAACCTTCGTATTATTGCCAGTGAGCCACCGATTGCTGGAGCATTTGTGGTGGAGCCGACATTGGAGGATGTGTTCTTATATTATTTTGGTGAAAAGGGTGGTGAGATGGAATGATCAGATATGAAATTAAGAAAATCTTTTCTAAGAGCATCAGTAAAGTATCATTGGTCGTGTTGTTATTTTCACTTTTGATATCCTGCTATTTCGCAATCACGAATGTCAGTTTTTTGGATGAGCAGGGCAAATCTCATACAGGAATCGCAGCAGCAAAGAGTCTGCGGGAAGAAAAGCAGAAGTGGGAAGGGGTTTTAGATGAAGCAGCATTACAAGCGGTTATGGATGAATATAAAAAAATCAGTGAAGAATATCCAATTCGCCCAGGAGATGATTCTGCTAACTTATTGCATGATTCCAAGGTACAAGGGTTTTCAGAAATAAAGGACATGATCAATATGGGATTTTGCGAATTTAGAGATTTCAACTATTATCGGATTGATTCTTTATCGAAAGAAGAAGTGGGACAGATCTATGAGAACCGTGGAAAGAGTTTGGAAAAATGGTTGAATTCCGAAGATGCCGATGGTTTATTCGATGAAAATGAGAAAGCATTTTTGATAGAGCAGTACAGTGAGATGAAAGTACCTTTATACTATGAGGACTATGATGGCTGGAAATCAGCACTGAGTTACGCTCAGACGATTATTATGCTCATTATGCTTGTGTCAGCATTCTTGGTGTCAGGTATCTTTTCCAATGAATTTAGTTGGAAATCAGATTCCATATTTTTCTCAACAAAATACGGAAGGGATAGGGGAACGAGAGCAAAGATCATGGCAGGATTTATCGTGGTATCAGCTATCTACTTTATTGTAATATCGCTGTATTCAATTGTGGTATTGGGATGTCTTGGATCGCAAGGTGGAAATGTCATGATACAGACAGGCTTCTGGCATTGGAAATCTTTTTACAATATTACCTATATGCAGTTGTATTTGCTCACGGTAATTGCCGGATATATTGGAACAGTATTTTGCCTGTTTCTGTCTATGATTGTGTCAGCAAAGACGCATACAGCAGTTGTTGCGGTTACAATACCTTTTGCAATCCCGTTTTTACCACAGTTTGTATCAAATTTCGATTGCTTATCGGGAATATTGGGTGTGTTCCCAGACCGCTTGCTGCAGATCAATGAGATTATCAATACATTTGATTTATATCATATTGGTGGTAAGATTGTTGGCTCGATACCAATCATGCTGGTCATTTATCCAATCCTAAGTGTTTTGATGGTTCCACTTATGTATCATGTCTATCATAAAACGGAGATTAAGTAGATGAAAAGGAAAAAGAGCTTTCTGAAAAAGATAACTCTGTTGTTCGTTCTTTTCTTTCTTATTCATGTAGGACATACATTTGTAACCAATGATGCGGTCGGGCTACCGGAAAAGTTACAAGGTTTTGGGACTATAAAACAGGAAGAACATCCCATTGCAAGTGATAAGTATGGATGGGAATTGGTGTTGGTAAATCGGGATAATTATATTCCAGATGATTATGAAATGGATCTCATGGAATTGAGTAATGGTCAGAAAATAGATTCAAGAATCTATCCATACTTGCAGGAAATGTTTGATGATGCGAGAAATGCAGGTGTATATCCGTTTGTTAGAGATGGTTACAGAACAGCAGAGGAGCAGCAACAGATTTTAGATGACAAGATAGCCGCATATCGAAGTGAAGGTTATACAAAACACATGGCAGAGGAAACAGCAATGGAATGGGTAGCATTGCCGGGGGCAAGTGAACATCAGCTTGGACTTGCGGTAGATATCAATGCAGATACTTCTAAATGTTCTCGTGATGATGTTTATAACTGGTTACTAGATAATTCATACAAATACGGATTTATTCAAAGATATCCGTCCGGAAAGACAAGCATTACAGGAGTTGCTAATGAACCTTGGCATTATCGCTATGTGGGGAAAAAAGCAGCAGAGGAGATTCATCAGAGTGGAATGTGCTTGGAAGAATATGTGGAAAATCTTAAATAGAATAAAAAATTTTGAATATTCTATTTTGACAGCGGAGATTTTATACCCAAAAGCAGAAACTACGAATGTACAAATGGAGCTCAAACCCTTGCGGTTTGGGCTTTTCTAATTTATTGCCTATTTTTAGGAATCATCAATTGCCCCGATAGAGTGGTTCCTAAAAAACAAAGTGATCCTGATAATTATCTTCGCATGAAGAATTATCATTCCTATTGAAAGAAATGCTATGACATGATAGAACGACCGTATAGACGGAAATAAAATCGACAAATACGGATATAAAACATGACGGAGGAACACACATGATTATCAGGGAAAGAATTTTTTAAATAATGGAGCAGAAGAACATGAGCCAGTTGGAACTGTCGAGAAGAACTGGGATTGCAACAAGCAATATCAGTGACTGGAAAAAGAAAAAAACGAATCCCAAAGCAGACTGTCTGTTATCCATATGTGACGCATTGGATATTACACCGGAACAGCTTTTAACCGGAAAAGGAATTGATCCGGAGTATAAAGATGCAGATATGGATTATGAAGTTACCAGGTCGGATATTAAGATATTAAAGCAGATTCACAGTCTTGGGGACGAACAGTATAAAAGACTGATGGCATATATGAAGGCATTGCAGAAACTGGAGCAAATATCATTGTGGAGCATCCAGTAAGGATGCAGGGAAGAAACTTTGTGCCATCAATCAGATTACAGAGACAGCAATCATTCATCCGGTAATAGATAGATTACTTTTGCTGCCGGATAAACAAATATAACTTATGATAAAAGTAGAGGCTTCATTTAATAATGAGTGAGGCTTCTTTTAGTTTTGCTTATAAGTTTGAAGTGTTGGAAATTTATGTAAATTTATAGACATTTTCTTATCGTAAAGCTATAATATTAAAATCATATAGAACAGATAGACATTGATTTTAGAAAGTGATACAAATGAAAAAGCTAAAAAAGAGATTTATTGTTCCGGCAGTGGTATT
>OGYE01000814.1_pt1 | contig 20467 bp, 29 predicted proteins | sample 1576471 | NCBI WGS metagenome assembly OGYE01 (sample SAMEA3541532, study PRJEB24748) | human gut metagenome | biome: human gut; feature: human-associated habitat; material: faeces | place: China | collected 2012
GTTCCCGGGACGTCGATGTTCTCCCAAAAACTGTCGCTTGCACGGTAGCCCTGCGCCAGATCGCTGAACCACTGCCCCAGAGGGCTTTTTGTCAGGTTGCTTGCAACCTTTTCCAGCCCGCCCAGCTTAGAATCCAGATCCAGCACGAACTTGGAGAAACCGCCCAGAGCTCCCTCGGTGTATTTGATGCTGGTGTTCAGGTCGGTAACCTTTTCGTTGACGTCCGTTACAATGCCGTTGGTGTAAGTGGTGGTGCGCTCTACGGTCTGCTCCTGGCCTTCCACGATGCGTTTATAACAGTCCGTAACTACCTTTGTGGCAGATACAACGGTATCCTCCAGCTCGCCGGTCTCAGCGTTAAGCACTTTCTTGGTTTCGGTAGAGGTCTGGGCAGTCCGGCTGACGTAGCCAATAGCTTCGTCTATCTCTGCCTGCGCCGCCGTCAGGGTCTCCGCACGGGTATGGACGGACTTTTTAGCAACCTCATCTGCAATGGAGCTTGTCACTTTTTCAGAGGTCACAACGCCGTCCGTCAGGGTCTGCACCCGCTTAAACTGCGTTTCAACGCCGTTCACCATTTCCGTCCAGCTGTCCGTGATGGTCTGGACAGTTTCGGTCGTGGTGCCCTTCAGCTTCTTGGTCGTGCCATCATAGACGTTGTAAGTATTGTCAGCCGTTTCCACTGTGCGGCTGATTGCACCCACAATGTTTTCCGTGCCCTGCAACAGCTGCTTGGAGGTGTTGGTAACGGATTTCGCCAGCTTTTTGGTGTCCTGAGCAGTTTTTGTGGTAGTCCTTCTGCCGCCAGAGCCGCCGCTGCTGCCGTTTCTACCACTGCTGCCGCTTTCACCACTGCCGCCGAAACCATCATACTGCGGCACAACTATTTTCGGTTCAGTGTTTTGCTTTTTCTGACGTCCCGCACCGCCGCCGAACTTGCCGCCGCCCATCCCGCTGAACTTCGCGGTTTTCATTCCGTTGATAAAGCCGTTGACGATGCCTTTCGAGATGTTCCAACCGACCTCAAGCCAGTTTGTGGTCAAAATGCCGTTTGCTGCTTTGGCTGCAAGCGTTTTTGAGGCATTCCACATATCCTGCCCAAGGCTGAGCACACCACGGACCATCTGCCCGGTAAGTTCCGCACCGGACGCAAGGATATCCGGGAATTTTTCAGCCACACCGCCGATAAAGCTGCCGGTGATGGTCACAGCACTTTCTAGAAGCTTCGGGGCATTCTGCACAACACCGGATGCAAGGTTTTGGGCAATATCAAGCCCGGTATCCAGCACGCCGTCCATGTTGTTGACGGCGTAATCCGTAAAACTGTCGATGGCTTCTCCCGCCAGAACGCCGCCAGTCTCCACCATGCTTGCAACGCCGCCGGTCTGTAAAGAATCCGTCAGCTCCTGCACCCAGCCGGTGGCAACGTTGACAAGCTCTCCCTCGGTAGACGCAATCCCTTCTGTCAGTGCTCCCGCAAGCTGGGTGGCGTTATCTTTCAGGGTGGAAATTCTGCCGTCCAGCGTCTGGCTCTGGGTCTCCATAGCGCCAAAATACCGCCCGCCCTCTTCAGATGCAGACAAAAGCGCATTGGTCAGCAGGTCATAGCTGATCTTCATTTTCTGCACATCTTCGGTGGACTTCCCGGTATAATCGGCAAGGATGCCGTACACGTCAATGCCGGCATAGGCGAACTGCTTGATATCGGCGCTGGTCGCCTTGCCTGCATTTTTGATCTGCTGCAGGTTTTGCGCCATGCGGCTTAATTCGTCATTGCCGCCGCCGGTCGCCTTTACGGCATCGCCTAGCGCCATGACCACGTTGCGTGCAGATTTCGCATCTACTCCGGTGGAAATAAGGAGCTGGTTTGCCTTTACAAGCCCTGCTGTGTCAAAAGGGGTTTTGGCGGCGTCCTGTTTTATCTGCGCAAGTGCAGATTCTGCTTCATCCGCGCTGCCCAGCATATTTGTGAACGCAACCGTGTACTGCTCCATCTGGGAGTTATAGTCAACGCCGGTGCTGATCACAGATTTTCCGGCGTCAACGACCGCAGAGCCTACCTTTTCCAGTGCAGTGGCGACAAGATTTCCTTTCGTTACCGCACTGGCTATACCGTCAAAGATTCCGGCTTGGTTAGCATTTCCAAAATTTTGGACGCTTTCCGTTGCATCAGCTGTTTTAGAAGCAAACTCCCCAAGGCCGTTTTCGGCATCGCGCAGGCGGCTTTTTAAGGTTTCCAACTCCGCATTCGTCTTATAGACCGCAGTCCGGTAAGCTGATGCCTGTGTGCTTGCGCTGCCATACTTTTCAGTGGCCTGCAGCAGCATACCCTTCTGGGCGTTCAAAGCATCCGTCTGTGCAGCGATCTGCTTGCGCAGCACCGCCGCTACCGAGGATGCGCGCTGTTCTGCGGAGGTGTTCTCGTCCATAGATGCCGTGGTGGACTTCAGCTCAGCGGCATACTCTTTCTGCCGGGCAATGATGTTTTGCATCTGCTGCCGGTATTCTTTTTCGCCCTCAACGCTTATTTTGGGGCCAATGTCCGTTTTTGCCATGCGTTCACCACCTTACCGTATTTTTTCCAGATCGTCCACGCTGGCGTAGAGCTTCTGGTTTGCGCCGTTTTCTATCTGCATACACGCCATATAATCCAACATACGGCCCACCGGGCACGAATGCACCTGATGCTCATTCATGCCCAGTTTGCGGCCGTAAAACAGAAACCATGCTCTGTTAAGCTGTATCACATGGCGCTTTCCGCGTTTTTTGCGCTGTTGTCCGGCTCAGCCTCCACTTCGCGGCCGGAGCCGCGTGCAATTGCGGTAACGCAGTCGTTCCACAGTGCACGGCACTCTGCCCAGGTCATGCTCTTTTCCAGCTCCGCAGCAGCAGGGAAGTCCGGCAGGCTCTGCGCCATGTCCTGAAATTCCTTATCGTTGGATTCTGCCGCCATTTCCCGCACATAGTCCCGGCCTGCATCCGCAAGCACGGGCGCAATGGTCAGTGCCGCCTTTGCAAGGTCGGCAACGCGGCCGGTTTTTGTGGCTTCCTTGGCAACGCCAAAGATATTGTCCACAGAGCCGTAGGTGCCTTCCAGCACGGAAAGCGCCTTGATGGTCATGCACATCGGGTACTCATCATCTTTGACGTGCGCGAATACGATGTACTTGTCCTCGATCATGCCGCGCCTCCCAATGCCTTCTTGATAAACGCAACCGCCGCTGCTTCGGTGTCAAACTCCTTCTTGGGGATGATCTTCCACCGGTTCATAGCACTGTCATCGCGCATGATGCTGAAGTCCAGATCCTGGGTCTGCCAGTCGATCTGCTCACCCTGCGTCTCGGCATCGTCCTTGGGCACCTTGAAGCGGATCTTGCACAGGACAATTGCCTTCCACATGCTCTTGCCGTCCTTCTGCACCTTCTTGACTGCGCCCAGCCCCAGATAAGGCGGTTCCATAGATGCGCCGTACTCGTAGGTCTCCACCGCGGTGCCCTCGTCCGGCGTTACGGAGTTGCCTGCTTTCAGGCCCATGATGAAGGCCTCTTCCTCTGCGGTCAGGCCGTCCACGGTGCAGGTGCCGCTGCCATCGGTGAAGGCAGAGCCGGTCTCGGTCTCCGCCAGCCGGTCATCGGCGTAAAACTTGTTGTCATCACTGGTGGAAATATCGGTGCTCATGCTCACCGAGCGCCCCAGCTTGCGCACGCCGCTGTAAGTCACGACGCCGCTCTCGGAAGCGTAAGTAGCAATATGCACGTTGGAAAAACCAGTAGTTACCATGTGTTTTCTCCTTTCATACAAAAAAGCAGGGTGTCCACTGTGGACACCCTGCGCGGGTTATTTATCGATCGTTTCTTTTATTTTTTTTTCAACAGCCTGCTCCATGGCTGCCTCCGTTTCCTTTCGTCCTTTTCGGACGGATGGAGCAACAAACGGAGTTGCAACCCACACGCTTGTGCCGCCTTCTACGCAGCGGGCAATCAGCGCATTCGGCTGTCCTTTCGGATGCCCTTTGGTCTGGATGCTGTTGTATCCGTTGAAGCCAAGCTTTGTATTCCACGCATAATTTTCATGGCTGAATTTCGCTATGCCGAACCCATTTTTCAGGTCATCAGCCTGCTGCTGGCTCAATCCGTTCATAGGCGGACCATCGGGATGGGCATAATACTGCTCCTGCCCGGATGGCAGGCTATGAATCGGAATTGTGTCAACGGCGGCTTTGATTTTGTCACCCATGATTTTTGCGCCGGCATAAACGCCCGCTTTGCATACATCATCGGTGTTCTGGTTCAGGTTCTGAAGCTTTTTCATGTAAGCATCCAGCCCTTTTGCTTCGATTCTAGCCACAGCCGAACACCTCCCACCTCCAGCGGTAATGCCAGATTTTTGTATCAGCTTCATACATAGGCTGAAGCCTTTCCCACGCGATATGCTCGGAAGCGTCAAACGCTTTTTCCAGCGCGTCACACCATGGGTCAAACTCCATTGAGGTAAACAGGTCTGTCGTGCCGATCATGGCACGTTCGATGTGTTTTCCGTCCGCAATAAGGTCGTTCGGCGCTTCTTCCTGCCAGACGAAATACCGTTTGGACTTCATTCGCCCGCCGTGGCTTACATGGTCTGTAACAGCTGTGTGGGCAGCAATGATGCACTCATACCATGTCATCCTCGGTGCCCTCCTGTAAGCTGCTGTCATAGTCATGCTCCACGGCACGCAGCGCCAGATCCAGCGCAGGGGGCCAGCTTCGGACGGCCTGTACCGTGTCGATGCGGTAGTGCCTGCCGTCCTCGGTCTGGGCTTCGTCCTGACTGGAAATCGCGATGCCCTGCGGTGCCGGCACGCGGATCACCCGGACGATTTCCGCTTGATTCTGACGACTCAAGTACAGCCGGTTGATGCCAAGGCGCTGCTCCTCGTACCGCAGGGTGCACTTTGCCGTGCACTCCACAACAGGGGAGTGCCCAACCGGTGCGGCGTCCCGCGTGGAAAATATCTGCACGACCCCGCTGTTGAAGGTCTGGCTGACCTCCGTGTCAGGGCGGGTCGGGCTTTTGCGCGTTCTTTGCAAAATCATTCACCAGCCTTTCGTTTCTCGCCGCCAGCAGCAGGTGCAGATAGTTGTGCTCAAAAATATCTGCTGCGCCGTCGCGGGTGTAGCGCACATAGTCCATCAGCAGCGCACGGGCAAGCCCGGGCTGCGTATAGTCCTGCGCTGTGCCGATCTTGCTATCCAGATAGAGCATACCGGTCACGATGATGTCCCAGATTTTTTTATCCAAAGCATCATCTGCCCACGTGATATCAAGATAGTTTTTGACATCCGGCAGCAGCTCGGTATCGTACATCCCGATCATGGTCAGGACTTGGTGACCGTGACGGTGTAGGTCTTGACGGTCTCACCGTCTGCCGCGGTCACGGTAATGGTCACGGTGTTGCTGCCATCGTTCCAGGTCGCAGGCTTGCCGTTCTCGATCTCCTTGCCGCCCACTTCCACCTTGACCTTGGCGCCAGCGTTGGCGGGGGTCGCGGTGATGGTGTTGGAGGCTGCCGAGGTAGTCGCCGTATAGGTCACATTGCTGGAGGTAAAGCCCGGGGTCAGGTTCAGGCTGCCCAGCTTCAGGGCGCTCAGGCTTGCATCATTGGATGCGGCAGGCGCGGGAACGGTAGTAACGCGGTAGGTCATAGGCTGCAGGCCGGTAATGTCCAGATTCAGGAAGGCGTTGTTGTCCACCGGGAAGCCGTTGGCGTACAGCTTGATCAGATAGACGCGCTCGTCCTCGAGGAAATGGTAATCATCGCTGTACTCGATGCGGCCGTTCTTGTTCATGCCAACCGGTGCAAAGTACAGACGACCAATGCCGAACACAGCCTGACCACGCGGCAGCGCAGCGGTCTTGATGACGGACAGGGGAACAGGGAAAATGTCATTGCGGTAGGTGCCATCCGGGGCACGCACGGTGGTTGCAGGCATCACGCGCAGGTAGTAATCCTGCGGGTTGACCAGAAGGATCAGATCATCCGGGTCACGATCCTTGCCGTTGGCAGTCTTGCCCAGCATGGAGATCAGATTGCCCATCGTGGCAGGCTCGAAATCGTTGACCTTGACCTTTGCCTTCTCGGGATAAGTCTTGCCGCCGATCACGGCGACGTCATCGCTCACATCGCGCACCATGCCAATGGGCTGATCGTTGCCGTCGCCCATGACGATGCCCTCTTCCAGACCATTTGCCAGTGCTTCCGCCAGAATTGCGCGGATGTAGCGGTCCAGCCACTCGGGGCCCAGATCCAGCTGTGCCTTGCAGACAGGGATGAACGCAGACAGCTTGTACAGACCTGCGTCCACTTCCTTGAAGCCGGAGGTCAGTTCCTCCACGATCTTGGCGCACAGCTTGCCCCACTTGGCCTTGTGGATGCCGTCGGTGTTCAGCATCATGCGGATCGCGCCGCCGGTGGGGGCAAACTGGATCTTACTCAGCAGCGGGTGCTTGGATGCCAGATCTTCCATCACGCGGCTGATGACCGTCTGCGGGAACACAACAGTCACGTTCTCCAGCGCCTGCTTGGGGTTGTCGGCGCGCATGGCCTCCTCCACGGCCTGATAGTACTCGCGCTCGTTGTTGGTCAGCTGGCGCACGCCGCGGGCATACAGAACGGAATTGTCCAGCTCCTGCTTCATGCCGTCCAGCTGCTGCTGGTACTCCTCGCGGTTGATGTCGCCCACGGTCTGGAACATCTGCAGGAAGGTGTCAGTCACAGCATTCTCGTCGTTGCTCTTGTAAGCATCGTGCAGCTTCTGGCGCAGATCGTTCAGCTTCTGATTGTTCTTGTACAGTTCAGAAAGATTCATGTTGATTTCTCCTTTTTGGTATTTAAAAAGCAGCACCCCACAAAGGAAGTGCTGCTTTACGGCTTATTTTCAGATATTGCAAAGCATCTGCATCAGGCTGCGCTTTGCGGGTGGTTCTTCGGGCTGCGGTTCAGTGGGTGGCTCTACATCCTCATGCGGCACCATAAGCTGCTGCACGATCAGGCCGCGCACGCTCTGGGACACGCCGGAGGCATCACCCATTTTGCGGATGCTGGTTGCAATGCCCTTTTCCAGCATAGCGGCAGGGGAGTACCACGCCTTGCTGTTCACAAGGTCTCGGGCTGCCTGCTCTTCCATGCCGGCATTCGTGAACGCACCCAGCCCGATCTCGGTCAGCTGGTCCAGTGCATCCGCCGCGCTGCGCAGATCCTCGGCGTAACCAGCTGCAAACTGGCTTGCCGGATGGAAATAGAAGGCACTCACATTGCTGGCAATACGCTCCTGACCCGCCAGAAACGGATAAATGGCAGCGCTGGCAACAAAGCCGTCTGCATAGGACGTGACCCGTGCGCGGCTGTCCTTCAGCGCGTTGTAAATTGCCCATCCTTCGGAAACGTTGCCGCCGAAGCTGTCGATGTGCAGATTGATCTCGGCCGCATCAGGGATTTTCTTCAGCTGCTGGACAAGACTGTGACCGCTGGTTTCTTGGTTAGATTCATCGGCGTATCTCGTGATATCGCCAAAGATATAGATATCCGTCTGCTCGCCAAACTGCTGGATATCAAAATAGGGTTTCGGCATATTATTCCTCCTTTGTTCTGCTTTCCGTGGCGGCATCTCTTGCAACGGTCTCCACGGTAGCAATATTTTTGGTCATCCAGTGGATGTTAGCCCATTCATCAGGCAGCGGTGCGCCGCCGGTGGCCTCGCGCAGCTCGTTGATGCTGTATGCGGCGCTCTCAACGATCTTTTCAATGTTTGCAGCGTTAGAGAACATATCAAAGTGCTGGATCGTGGAGGTGTCCGCATATACGCGGTCTCCGCGCAGCCAGTCCGCTCTTGGGATGAGCTTCCGGCTGAACTCCTTGCTGATCTGCGCCGCCAATGGGTCGATGCCGGTTGTCAGCCAGTGGGTAATGATATCGTTGATGCCCGCTACATCGCCCTGCACAAGGACAGGCGGGATGCCCAACCCGCGCGCGGTAAAAGAAAAAATGTCATCAAAAAGGGCTTTGATGTCCCGCGTGTCCTTTGTTCCGGTGCCGTTGTTCATCAACTGGAACTCGTAGCCATCAAATTCCGGCAAAATACCGGTGCCGGATTCCAGGAACGGTTTATAGCTGCTTTCCAGCATGGCAGAAAACTTTTTCTCAAAATCGTCCTGACCATTGGCAACCTGCGTGACGTGCACCTTCATGTGCTGGCCGTTGTTCCAGACGTTGCTCTTGATGCTGGACTGCACCAGTTTTTTGTAGCTTTCATACAGTGCATCCACAACCCTTTTTGCATCATCGCTGTTCAGGGTAAGGTGCAGTACCTCGCGTTCTTTCAGGTCGCGGGTGTACGACTGCTGCCCAACCTGTATCTGGCGGTATACGTTTTCCTGTGTGGGGATGTATTCCGGCTTTGTCCAGCTGTCTGCAACCACCAACTCAACATTGCCTCCGCGCGGAATCGGGATCACAAGCGCTTCGTTTTTGGCATAAAGCTTGTAGACTACTTTTTTCCAGAAGGCTGTGCTGTTTTCGTTGACGTTCGGCTCTACGTTCAGCAGATAGTAATAATCCGATTTGACCGGTTTCCCGCGCTCAAACGTTTTGAACTCACAGTTTGCAATCGCGTTTGCAATCAGGTTTACGCAGCAGTTAAATGCAAGGTCGCGCAGCTGGTATTCCTGCCAGTAGCCAAGCATTTCGCAGGTCAGGTCATCGCCGTTCAGCAGAAAATCATGTGCGGTGATCTTCTGATCGGGCGGTGAAAACCCAAAAAACTGTTTGATTTTCTCAGAAAAAGACATTGTTTTTCTCCTTCCGGCAAGTTACCAGCAAAATGCTCCGATCTTTGGCAGCTGCACCTGACCGGTGCCCAGATCGCTTTCCACCGTCATGGCTGCCGCCAGCGCCATGAACGGGTCTGTTTTTCGGCTTTTGCCCTCAATTTTGGCGTAAATGAAGTTTCCGGTATCCACACCCTGACTTCGACTGCTGCGCACACGCTTTGTGTTGTTGACCGACCAGCGCAGATGCGGTACATCGCCCCAAGTAAACAGGTTGCGGTCAAAGCAATCCTGTATCACTGGGTCAACCTGCATAATGTCGCTGGGGCGTACCAACTTCACCCGGTTTTTATCTTTCGCGTCAAAACCGATACTTTGCAGCGCTTCTGCCATCATGGTGTAACGGAAATGGTCAAGCGCCACTTTTTTTACGGTGTATTTCCGTCCGGCTTCCCGGATGAAATCCGTCAAAAGATACGGCGAGATGCTCACATCGTCTACATAGGTGCAGTCTCCGTTTTCGCACCACGTTCGCCACGGGGCTTTTACCCGGGGCAGGGTCTTGCTGTTTGCGCAGATCCATGCGTGATTGATATCATAGCGCTGGTCTCCTTTGCGGAAATGCAGGTCCACCGCAGCCCAGTCGTTCATTTCGGCGTAGTCGATGCCCACAGTGCATCTCCAGCCGGCCATATCCGGCAGGGGGCGGTTTGTTGCCCTGACGTTTTCGTAGTCCGTGACCGAGATCTCCTTCGCGCCGTCCCGGATGCCCATACGTTTTGTGATAAAATCGCCGTTTTGTTCCGGTCGTTCTTTCCAGTCGCGGTATTCATCGTGGATCTCCTGCATCAGATGTGGAAGATAGGGCAGGGAAGGGTTTGCCATGCACCAGTTTTCCGGGTCGTGCACCTCGTCCTTGGTGTTCAGGCAGCAGATGAACGGCAAAAAACCCTCATCCGGTTCGCCCTCAAACAAAATGCGCCGACCTCTGGCAAGGTAATCGTCCAAAGGACCGTCCGATACATCGCCGTTGGACGTAAAAAAGCCAACGCGAGGCTCTGCAACCTTGCCTTGGCCGGTGATAAACACTTTGATGTTGTCGTAATTTTGGTACTGATGCACCTCGTTGAAGATGACCGCGCCGGAACGCATACCATCGCGCCCCTTGGGGTTATTGGTGCGGCCTTTTACTTCGCCCAGATTCTTGCGCCCCTGCAGTACTTCTTTTGTGTGATAGTAAAACCGTGAAAGCTTGGCTTCCCATTTTGGGTTTTCCAGCGCCTCCACGATATCCTTCACAGGGGTGACAGCCTGCTCCTCGTTGTTGGCGCAGATATCCACGTTATAGTGCGGCACGGGATTGTACGGGCTGATCAGTGCCGCCGAGGAAATGGCAATTACGCCATCCTTGCCAGCGCCGCGCCCAACCATGGCAAACAGCGTCTTGAACCGAGGGCTCCCATCCTTGCGATAGGTGCATAGCCAAAGCCCCAGTGCAAAGGTCTGCCACGAAAAAAGGCGGTCATAAGGAAAATACCGGGCGATACGGAAGTATTTCCGCATACGCTCGGTATCTACATAAATATCTTCAGTTGCAAAAACGCGCCGGATCAGTGCAACAAGGGCGTGCTGCTCCTTGCAAGCACGCGGAGCATTGTTCTCCACCTGCTCAATGTACTCCAAGATCTCCGGGGGGATGTTACAGATCATTGTCCTCGTCGGGCTTTACCGCCTTAAACTTGAACGTCTGCACGACCCGCAGCAGCGTTGATACGGTGGAGTTGGCTGCGCTGGCAGTCTGGTTGTAAACCTGAATGGAAGGATTTGCTACTTCAATTTCCGCGCCGCGCGGGGTGGTCTTTACCACGGTAAGACCGCGCTCGTTTATGTCATTTTGCGCTTGATCCAGAAGATCTATCTGCATAACATAACGGTCCAGCGTGGAGCGATACAAAAAATTTGTGTCGCAGTTAGCGTCCTTTGCGGCCTGCTCGATCTCCGCCAGCTCCGTCCGGTATTTTTCGCTGGCGGTAGCTGGCATTTTCTTTTTTCCCATCACGATCTCCGTTTCATCCATATTTGTGCAATCTGTATACCTTCCTCGCGCGTGTGCGTGCGCGCAAGGCCAGCGGCAAAGTCAGGGGACACCCCGAATAAGGGCTTGACCCGCTCAGCCTGTTTTTTCGGCGGGGGGGGTACACAGTCTTTTATAATTCGCGGCCATTCATTTTCTAAGTCTTCCAGCGCGCGGATAAATCCCTCTTGCAATTGTAATTTTACAAACTTTTTGCGCCATTCATTTCCAAGAGATAAGTGCTCCGGCGTCAAGCAAAAATACAGTTTTACATAATGATTACAATTATCAGGCGATGGCATTCAATCCCACCTTTCTAATGTCAGCGGCGCACTGCCGCTGCATTTCCGCAGCCGCTCTGGGTGGCACACAGTCTCGTGGCAGTCCTTGCATACGCTGATAAGGTTGCGCTGCCGGTTGCCGTCTGCATCCGCGTACCAAATATCCAGCGCCAGCTTTGGCGCGCGGCGCACATGGTTGACATGGTGCACCAGCTCTGCCCGCCGATAACGCCCGCGCTCCTTGCACAGCTGGCATTCGTGCTTGTCCATGTCCAGTACCTTGTGCGATAGCCGCACCCACTGCGAGGAGCAGTAGAACGGATGCACATCACCGGATGCTATCAAAGCACAAAGCCATTTGTAAAACTTATCGGTCATATATCTGTACTATCAAGTTGCTTACAAAATATAAGCAGCACTCCCAGTATACATTCAGTTTCTCGGACAACGTAAACGGGTGGAGTGCTGCTGCATCCGGTACTTTCGCGGCCAGATGCCCCGCTACTCTTTGCATGCCGTCCCCCGGTCATGCAAAGTCTGGCATTCCCGGCAGGGCTTAAACCTGCAGCCTCTGGTTTTGGAGACCAGCGCTCTACCAATTGAGCTACGGGAATATATCATGCCGCGTGCAGGAATCGAACCTGCAACGACCCGGTTATGAGCCGGATGCTCTGCCGGTTGAGCTAACGCAGCGTAAAAGAATGCCCGCCTGCAATGCACGGTGCACATCATGCATAACAGGCGGGTAAAAATATTTTCGGATCAATTGTATCAGCAGCTTTTCTAATCTGCGCGGATAACAGGCCGCGCCCCTTGCATACAGCCGCGCCCTCCGATCTCTGCCCTCGGCTCACGCTTTGTGCGGCTCGCCTGAAAACCGATACTCCAGACGATGCACACAAAATTACTTTTGAGTGCTATTTGAAAGATTTCCCGGAACACAGGTGCAAGCACGCAGCCTTTTTCAATAGACCAAAACAGTTTGCCGAAAAGCTCAAACATGGATTGCACTCCTTTCCAAGGTGTCCACTGTGGACACCCGCCGGGTTTGATTTTGTTTTGTGTGCGCCGCTGGATCTTGAAGCGGACGGCGCGGTGATCCATTGAGCACAGGAAGATTCAAAAAGCCTGTGCTATGCTTCCCGCCGGGTCTCGTCATGAGGATGCAGGTCATTCACGTTTCCGTCAATGTCTGCATTATAATTTTAGCACATCAAAATGGGACATTCCGGACATTTCGACCTTTTTGTGACATTCCGACCATTTTGTGACACGGCTTTTGCGTAGCTACGCAGAGAAGTGACACAATGTGAATTTTGTGTCAATCAGCAAAAACCGGTCATTTTGAGCACAAGACATGCCATTGTGTACCCAAGAACGCCGCCCAGTACGACAGATGCAGGAGTGAATACCATGAGTATCTTCCGCACCGTCCACCCGCTTTTCCATGCCCATCGCACGGAAAACATACACACCGGAATGCTCAGGCAGGCCATCAGTACAGTGGCTGCAAGCCAGTAAACCATAATCACAAATCAACCTCCTAATACGTAATCCGTTTAACAGTCACAGTTTTTTTATTTTACTTCCCATCCGATAAGATCGCAAATGCAAAATCTTTTCTTTTCACACCAATGAACGATAAACCGTTCTGGAAGGGACGATTTTGGAATAGCAGTAGTCGATGATTGAGCGTCGCAAGGTTCGTCTATCATGTCTCTAATTGCCCAAGCAACAGACCTTGTAATGCTCGTCGTTTCCATGATTTCCGCTCCACAGCAGCGGCACTTGAAAACGCCGGTCATTGTTTCATCCATTTTTATCCTCCTGTCCGGCTCGCCGGGGTTTTGGAGCTGCGTTTGGCATGGCGTCAATAAAATCCTTAACGTCCTGTAACGTGTGAATTTTTCCATCGGCCGCAAACGCATTAAGCATGATTTCCGGGATGCCTGCGTCCTCGTATTTTTTGAGCCCCTCCCGAACGGTAGCAAGAGCCCACGACAGTGTGTAGTGCTCCGCCAGCAGTCCCTCAATAGTCTCCGGGCCGTCGAACAGGTGCTCGAACAGGGTCATATCAAAATCCTCCTGCGTTCCATCGGTGTCGATATCTGCATTGTGTGCCTTAATAAGTTTTTTCATGTAGTCATTGAGACTTATGCCCCTGCTGGGCATCTGCACCCATCCGTCCTCGCCGCGCACAAAGAGATTAAGAGCCTGCGAGTAATTCCCGTCCGGTGTGTCAGTTGTTATTCTTCTTTGTGGAAACATATTTTTTCCTCCTCACAATGCAGTCCACTCAGGACTTGTGTTGTTTTTTGAATGGTTTCTGTCGGAATTGGCATATCTTCCGGTTTTACACCGGCGTTTTTCATCTTTGCCCCACAGCCGCCGCAAAAAGCATCTGTGCAACAGGAAGTGTGGTGACACTTCTTGCAGCGAAACCATTCGCACGTCCACTTGTCAGGGTTCAGCTCCCACTCAGACACAGGCCGCAGGCTTTCCGGGTCAATGGGTGGGCAGCTTTCAATAACTTTCCTCACGGCTTTGAAAAGCTCCTGCTTTTTGTAAACCATACTAATCTGCCGGTTTCCTTCTGCCGCAGCCATGGCAAGGTTCCATTCGCTATAACGCTTGTCTGCATTCTTAATGGCTGCATTGGCATCGATCAATCTTCTTTCTCCCATGGTCTGTTGTGTCCCTCCATCGGAATGTATCTGTTTACGCACTGGACATTGTTGCAAAATCGTTCGGTGCCGATAACCCGCAACGGTTTCCCGCAAATTGGGCAAAAATTCGGCGTTCCGGGTGTCTGGTACGGGCTTTCTTCTCTCTGTCCGTAAGTGGTCAGCGTTAATATACACGCAAGAGAGTTTGGCTCAGCTTTAGAAGGGCACCGAAAACGCACCCTACAAGAAACGCAATCCATAAAATCACCCCACATTCTTTTGAATCCACCGGTAAACCCTCCGGCGAATAGATTCTGCATCCACGTCAAAGCCCTGCTCGGTAAGCTCCACGGCAACATCCTGCGGCTTTTTGCCCTCTACGCAAATTGCCGAGAGCATCGCCCGAAGCTCCGGGTCATCGCAGTCCTCCACCATGTGCACCCCGATATTGTACAGCTTGTTCTGCATACGGTTAATGTCTTTCAGTCGCCGGATCTCCGCAGCACGCTGGTTGTAGGAGGAATCTGCGGTCCCGGTCACTGTTACATGACCGAGAACGCAGCTGTTGCCCTCGCCGTGAGAAGCTTTTACCACATCCGAGGCAGCCTGCGGACCATCTGCCTGTAAAATCTCCAGCCGCTCAATGCGCTGCCGACGCTTGGCAATGTCGTAGGGTATCGCATACAGACGACGAAATTCGTGTGGCTTCATCCGGCAACCTCCCAAAATTTATTTCAGTTCAAAATAATTCGTCAGAATATCCGTGATGCCGGAATAGAAACCTATCCAGCCGCAGGTGAAGAAGCTGTTGTCCTGCAGGATGATGGCGTAGTCGTCACAGGTCTGGCCGGCGTCCTCTCTGGTGGTGTCTATCCGCTTCCACAGCGTGGCCCCGCCGGGCAGAGGCTGCTTGTAGTACGCAAGCCGAAAACGCACATCTTCCCATTCCAGTTCCCACGCTGCATTTGCCTCCAGCGTTTTTTCTGCCAGTTTGTGCAGTGTGTCCCGACCACGGGACTGCTCTTTCGGCGGCTCCTGCGTTTCTTTGCCCTTGGAAGCATACGCGCAACTGTATTCGCAGGTATCTTTGTTCTTGCAGTCGCGGCAGCACCCTGCACAGCCTCGGATTTCACCATGCTTAATAAAATGCTTCAGACCGGCTTCATTTTCGCACTGGTGCGATGCAGAATAATCGCATCTTTGTCCGTTATACGCGGATGGGAGCGGAGTGCTTTTGCTTACAACAGGTTGCGGCGCATCAGTCTGGACTTTCCTTTGCTCCTCATGAGCCTTTTCCACCATTGCAACGGCTTCCAATGTCGATTTCTGCTCAGCATAATCCGGGTTTACCGGTACCGTTTCCGCAGGTTCCTTTGCATGGGCAATCTTTTGCTCAACACATAGCTTTACGAACTCCGCCCAGGTAAATGTAAAGTCCTCGTTTCCATCTTTCCAAAAACGTATTTTATCCCGGCGAAAATCCACAAATCCCGTTTTCAAACTTTTTCCACACATTCCGCTTTCTGCAATAATGGTGGAAAGTCCTTTCGCCGTAAATTCAGAGCATTTCTTGAACAAGTTCATCTCGCATACTTCTTTTGCGGATTCAATGACCCATTTCGGAAATTCTGGCGCTGATTTTAACGCCGTTTCCGCAGGTTCTTCTTTCTGCTCCGGTTCTTCCGGTGCAGCACCCATAAAACGCGCATAATCCTGTGCGCTGCGGTACGCTTCCATCAAGCCGATCTCTCCGGCCTTCAAGCGCTCTTTGATGAGCTCATTCTCGCAGGAGGCAATCACGTTCAGCCGAGCAGCAGCACCGGTGGACAAGCCCAGAATGCGGCAAACCTCGTCCCGCACCTTGCCTTCCAGCTGTCCGGCTGCTTTTTTCTTGGTCAGCGCATCCTTCAGCGCCTCGTACTGCGCCAGACGCTCGCCGTCGGTCAGGTCGCGGGCGGTAGCGTTCGCCGTGATGAGCGCAATGCGGTCATCCAGTTTGCCGTAGCTTTCCCGGATCAGGCAGGGGAGAGAATCAAACCGCGTGTCTCCAAGCGTTGACAAGATGCTGCACGCCGCCCAACGCCGGTGCCCGCTGATCAGCATATAGTGATCCGGCTCGCCCTCTACCGGAATAACTTCCAGCGGCTGCCGAAGACCGTTTTGCCGAATGTCATCCCTCAGGTTCTCCATATCGCCGAGGGTGTAGATCTCGAAATTTTCCGGGTTCGGGATGATATTCCGGCTCGGAATCATCACCACCTGCATCTGCTGCCCCGCCGGGGTGGCCGTCTGGCTCTGGGCGTTCATCAGGCTGTTCAACAATCCTGTGCTCATTGCAGTTCCTCCAATTCACTGATGACTAGCCATTTTTTTACACTATCTTCATCAAATCCGAGATCGTCTCCATACTTTTCGAACATCTCGCCTGAATGCATAGCTTTTCCAACTGCATAGTTTACGCCATCAAACAAAAGCAAATCTTTGTCCATTGGGGCTTTTTCGCCTATCTCGTGAAATTTACAATTTGTGATTTCCGGTACTTCTTTCATCAGCGAATCTGCAAGACCTATCAGCATTTCGGCACACGCTTCTTCGATTGCGCACTTTATAAAATCTTCTGCATTGTTGGACATCATGATATTTTTGGCGTCATCTTTGTACTTCTGGCCGGTGCTTTTCAAACTTTCTGCAACTTTTTCCGCATCAATCAGTCTCATTTATTCGCCCTCCACGCATTTTTTGACCAGCTGCGCCAGTGCCTTATACTGGGCGCTGGTCTTAATGTTCCGACAGACCTTGTGCACCGGCAGGTGTCGCGCCTTGGCTTCCTTGACCTTCACGCTGTAATCGATGCGCAGGATGCTGTTATCCGGGTTGCGGAAGGCGGGCAAGTCCATGTTGGCAATCTCGTTGATGGTGTCCACACTGTACCTGCCCCGGGTGTACTTGGTTGCCAGCACGCCCATCACTTCCAGCTGCGGGTTGTAGGCATCCCGGATGGCATCCACCTGCTCGCGGATCTCGTCCATGCCGTCCATCGCCCACTCGTCGCAGTCCACCGGGATGATCACCCAGTCGGCGGCAGCCAACGCATTGACAGTAGCCATGTCGATGTCAGGCGGGCAGTCGATAATGCAGTAATCGTAGTCGTTGCGGATGGTGTCCAGCGCCTTGCGCAGCCTGTCCCACTGCGGCCGCAGCACATCCAGCATCACGTTCTTGTTGGCCAGCAGCATCTCCATGTTGCTGGGTGCCAGATCGACGTGCTCAAAATCCGTCTGCATGATCACATCCTGCATTTTGGCGTTCAGGGTGAGCACGTCGCCCATGGTCTTGCGGCCATAAGCAAAGCGGTTGAAAAACTTGGTGGTGTTGCCCTGCTTGTCCAGATCCATCACCAGCACACGCCGGGACCAGATCTCTGCCAGCAGGCAGGCGAGGTTGCAGGCGGTGACGGATTTCCCCACGCCGCCTTTCAGGTTGATGATCGCGATTTTTGCCATTGTTCTCATGACGATATCCCCATTCTCAGATTCTTGCGGCTTTTGCGGTCTGCTGCTGGATGCTGTCCCAGCTTTTTGCAAACCACGCAAGCCATGTTGTGCATTTCTTGTAATAATTCGGCGAGCACGCCTTACAGGGGCAGTTGCGGCAAGGGCTGCTCTTTGGGAGAGGGTAGCGCTCCTCGTTCCAGACTTCAATCACTTCCCGCACTCACCTCTGCTTTTGGCTGCGATGCTGTTGCCCTTTGCCTGATAGTAATGCTCCATGGTGGTGGGAGCGTTCAGCAGTACCGCCCGTATGTAGCCCCTGATATTGTGGACAGGCTTTGTGCTGTTGAGCAGGGCGTCCAGAACGTACTCGATGTGCTGGCTGGTAAGCTTGTCCAGCCGCTTGCGGATGGACTGCGTGGTCTGCGGATACTGCCCGATAATCTGGATCGCGCCGGGGCAGCAGTACATATCCGCAATGTTGTCCAGCAGCTCCTCCAATTTCTCAGGCTCATACCGGCGCTCCAGCGTGTCCAGCTCCAGCTGCTCCCGGAAGCGCTCCAACACATCCTCTCGTGCGGTATCCAATCCATCCATCGTATCCGTTCCGCGCTCCTCGCGCGGATAGATAGGTTTCCCTATAGGTTTCCCTATATATTTCCTGTCTACACTTTTTGTAGGGGTCTGGATACACTTTTTGTAGGGGTTCGAATACACTTTTTGTAGGGGTACATTTTTTGTAGGGGTACAATTTTTGTAGGGGTCTGCGCCATCCTCCGGCACCGTTTCCGGGGTTGGATTTCGGACTGCAACGTACTGGTTCACGAGGATGCCGCCCACCATGGTTTTAAGCTCCTTCAGCAGTCCGCGTGCCACAAGCTTCTTGACGATGTTCCGGGCACCGTTTTCACTCAGACCTATCCAGTCTGCAAGGTAGCCGTACCCGCCCTTGTAGACACTCTCGCCGTCCTGTGAGAAGCCGTAAATGATGGCATACACCGTCAGTTCGTTGCCCTCCAAGCCAAGCTCTGTACGCATCCAGCGCTGCAGGACAACATAACTGTCCTGTTTCGGTTTTGTTTTACTTTTCACGCCTTGCCCCCCTAAAACGGCAGATCGTCGTTATCATTTATCACAGCAAAGTCGTCTGCGCTGCCCTGTGAAAAGCCGGTCTGTGCCTTAGCCTGTTCCACATGGCTTGCAGTCTGCTGCTCATAAGAGGGCGCATTCTGGCCGTCCTGACGCTTTGCGCCTGCAAAGCTGATATTATTCGCCACGACCTCCACAGTGGTGCGGCTGTTGCCGTTCTTGTCCTGATAATTCCGGGTCTGCAAGCTGCCATCAATGGCAATCATGCTGCCCTTTTTGAAATACTTGCTGACGAACTCCGCCGACTGCCGCCAAGCGATGACGTCAATAAAATCTGCCTGACGCTGCTCGCCGGGCTTGGAATAGCTACGCTCGCAGGCAATGCGGAAGCTGCACACACTATGCCCCGCCGGGGTGGTGCGCAGCTCTGGATCAGCGACAAGCCTGCCCATGATCGCTACAATGTTAATCACTTCAAATAATCCTTTCCGACCACCGCCATCCACTGGCGATGACCATACATATCCTCAAAACTGCGCTGTGCCTGCTTTTTCAGGTACAGACGCAGCTTGTGGTCAAAGTGGGCACTGTATCCCGGCTCGTTGTGGTGCCGGTGACAGAGATAGACCTTCAGGCCGTACTGCTCTGCCACCGGGCGCAGCGGGCCGTTGAGCACATGATGCTCCTCCAAGTCCTTAACAGTCTCAACGCCGTACTTCATCCGGCAGACGTAACACTCCCGCCGGGTCTGCATAATGGATTCAGACAAGGAACTCACGCCCTTCCAAGATCCGCTTGTAAGTTTCCGCGTAGGGGTAAATCTTCACGCGCTCAAACGTCACGTTTTCAGCATCTGCAAGTTTGACTACCTCTTCGCCGTTTTCAATGCAGTGTCTGACGGCTTTCATATACTCCACAAGGCCGCGTGCAGTGTTCGCGCAAACGCCCTGCGCCATCAGCAGTTTTTTAAACCGTTTCTGCGTCATATAATCACTCCTCCTCGTCCAACATGCACATATCAAAAATTGTTTCATTAGTAAACCGTAGTGGCAGACCAAAATTACGATTTCTGAAAAAAACGCATTCTGACATACCCGAAAAAGTAAATGCATCCTTTGCGTACTGAATGTACAATTGTGTGACAGACAAAAGTTTTGGCCAAACAGTCAAAATAAATTCCTTGTCTTTCAAGCGCTTCCCGCGTTCTAAAAGCTGGTACAGCCGCACAAGCAGCTTGTATTCGTAAGATGTTCGGTCAATCATTTTTTCGGCACCTCCTGCCACTCTTGCCAGTAGGCGGTAACATTGGGGTCGTTGACGCCCATTTCCGCCAGCCGGTCAAATATTCCGTCGATCAACTGCCCCATCTGCTCCGTGGTAAAAGTGCTGGAACCCTGACTGCACTTCACCGTGCAACGGTTGTTGTCCAGCAGCTCCACAACGTGCACCAGCCGGTAAGACTTGCGCAAGATTGGCACAGCGCCCACCGGCACTTCCAGATAGTCAAACACCGCACCGTACTGCTCCAGCATTTCGGTGTAGCAGTCCTCCGGGGTCACACCGCCGGTACGCCCGCCGTTGTAGTGGTCCGCCATGATGGTGAGCAGCGCCCACATCATGCGGTTCTGGGGCAGGGTACGGCTTTTGCGTTCGAGATCTACCGACAAAATCAGATGCAGCGGCTTGCCGTGCGCCAGCTCGTCCAGCTTCTGCCGAATCTGTGTTTCCACAAATTCCGCAGAGTTTTCCACGACCACCCGCCGGGCGACCGGGTCATATACCACCGGCAGCTTACCGATCACGCCTCTGGCCATAAGATTTTCTTACCCTCGCCGGTGACGAACTGCACCATGGTGATGCTGCCCGCGTCATCGTAGGCGAAACGGTCTACCTTCAGGCTGGTCTGCAGCCGACAAGTGCCCTTGTCATCTTTGACGATGGGAACCTGCGTGCTCTTGAGCACAATGTCGTCCAGCTCCATCACGTCCCTGCCGACACCCCAGAAGGAGGCAGCGGACACAAAGCTGGTGACCTCCCGCATCAGAGCCGGGTCACGGCAGG
>OGYE01000821.1_pt1 | contig 20426 bp, 9 predicted proteins | sample 1576471 | NCBI WGS metagenome assembly OGYE01 (sample SAMEA3541532, study PRJEB24748) | human gut metagenome | biome: human gut; feature: human-associated habitat; material: faeces | place: China | collected 2012
GGTGGCTATCAATCCCCTCTCATACGACTGGGAGGAGGAGATGATGAATACGGCCAGAGCGCTTGTAAAAGAGTAAACGATGATTCTGTCCATTTAACGAAGAAGAAGCTATGCCTGCATCCCCCATTATAGAGATAAAGAACCTCAGCGCCGGATACGATAACCGGACCGTACTGCATGATATAAACCTGATTATCTACGAACGTGATTTTCTGGGCATCATCGGTCCCAACGGTGGTGGAAAGACTACCCTTATCAAATGTATACTGGGACTGCTGAAACCCACTACCGGGGAGATTCTATATCACTCCTGCCCTCCATCCCCCTCCGAAATTGCCAATTGTCAATTATCAACTGTCAATTGTCAATTATCCATGGGTTACTTGCCCCAGTACAGCAGCATCGACCGGAAATTTCCCATCACCGTAGAGGAGGTCATCCTTTCAGGACTCAGCAGCAAGAAGCCGCTGGCTTCACGCTTCACCGCCCGGCACCGCGAGAAAGCCTCTGCCGTGATAGCCCGCATGGGGCTGGAAGGCATGGAGCAGCGTGCCATCGGCGCTTTGAGCGGCGGACAGTTGCAACGTGCCCTCCTGGGCCGTGCCATCATCTCCGACCCGCAGGTGGTGATTCTCGACGAACCCAGCACATACATCGACAAGCGTTTCGAAGCCCGCCTCTACGAACTGCTGGCAGAGATAAACAAGGATTGCGCCATTATTCTCGTCAGCCACGACATCGGCACGGTGTTGCAGCAAGTCAAGTCCATTGCCTGCGTCAACGAAACCCTGGACTACCATCCCGATACCGGCGTTACGGAAGAATGGCTGGAACGCAACTTCAACTGCCCGATAGAGTTGCTGGGGCACGGGACACTGCCGCACAGGATATTGAAAGAACACAAGCATTCTCACGGATGACTGGAAGCAAAGGAGGCCGACCCATTGTAGAACCGACCTCCCGTTACCCTTCCGAATAACTATCCGACAATCTTCTTACCCGTCATTTATATTGGAAAGCCTTATACGAATGGGGTAGTAATGACAAACGGAAAGAGTTCTTTGGTGTCACCGGACGCCTGCTCTGTACGGGTTCGGCAGGAAGGGGAGCCAGAATATCCCCATTCTCCAGATTTTCCAACCTCGTCACCTCATCATCGGTAACAATACGCACTTCCACCGGTTCATCATTGAAGTTCTCCACCACCAGTGTTTTATTGTCATACACAAACAATCCGACTTTGGAGGGAGCCTCCAGATAGACATCCATATCCTTACTCATAATGCGGCGAATCTCATTCAAGGCTTTTGCCGGGAAATCATATAAATTTCCCATATCATCGGGAATGGTCAATACATATAGATTGCCGGCGGCATAGGGAGCTCTCAACAAAATAGGATACCCCGATACTCCTCCCGTCAACGGACGGCCCGCACTGACTACTTCCCAAGCATCATTCGTATAATACTGAACCTGCGGTATCAATAAATCGCGTCCGGCTTGTCCATATCGGCCAAAATCATTGACAAGAGCTTTCAAATCGGTACAACGCAACTCTACTATTTCGGCAATTTTTTCAGGAATGGCTTTCAGCAAGCCGCTTGTAATCACCACATCCCGTCCGCTTTGCAATTGCTTCCTAATGTCGGTCATGAGCTCCGGAGCTTGAGCCGCCTGGGCAGTCAGCAGCACCACTTGTTGGTCTTTCGGAAAAACGGGACGTATATCCATCGGCAAACCTATCATGCCCAGATAATTCTGCAAGAAATCATCACCCGCCACATGAAAAGGCTTGTAGGACTTGATGCCAATGGGGTTACCCAACTTACCTACCAGTTTATCAGTCTGTTTCAATACAACATCCGCAATGCGTGCCATGGTGGTAGGCTCTATGGAAGTTCCGTCCTTCTGCCGGATAGGGGCAGTCATCTCATCATAATTAAAGTTGGTGCCCATGCCCTGCCAAGGGGTACGGAACCTGGGAGACAACTTCACGCCCAGAAGCTGGTTATAGGCAAAGAGAATGATTTCGGGAGCCTTGGCAAGCATGGTCAGATGCAGCTGCTCAGCATAGCGGTCCATACCCAGATTCAGTCCACCGGAGTCCACCCATCCTCCACCATTGTAGCCCGGACGCAGATTATCAAAATAACGGATAATATTATAGCTTAGATAATTCTGCAGATGCTGGTTGCCGGCAGGGTCCCTTGTTTCGGTACCCGTCCAGACACCGTCAAAGAGTTGGGGACCTTCCTCCAGATTAAAGCCCAAACCTTGGAAATGGTCGTACCAGTTGGGATACTTGATGATTACCTTTACACGAGGATTCACCTTCTTGGCAGGTTTCAGCACAAGGTCGCGCCCGGCTTCAGTCATCAGCTTCAAACGGTATTCCGTCCAGCTCTGCGTACCTTTGGCTTTTATCTCTATGTCCGACTTGCAACTGGTGAAGAAAAAGTCATCCAGAATAAACTCGTCAAAGTGCTTTGCCGTATGTTCTGCAATCTTTCGCACCATCTCACGATGCTCGGGATTGGAATAGCAGAACGTCTCGAAACTGTTCGCCTCGTTGATGGTGTAGGTAATTCCTCCGGCAGTCTCTATTCCCCGGTCATGGAAAAATTTCTTAGCTTGCTCCAGGGTGGCGTCATCCACAATCAGTAAATCACGATGTGTTTCCAAATAAATCTTGTCCACTTCCAACTGTTGTGAAATCACATTCCAAGTCGAATCCAGCCAATGGATGTCCTTCATCTTGTCTACCTCGTAGGCACGTACATAGACCGATACCTTAAAATTGTCATAAGCTTTTGCCTGCATGACCATAGTGCAGACCATGCAGAGCAGAAAAGCTACAATTACAAACTTATCTACCTTTATTTTACTGTTCATTACCATTCAATATTTTCTGAGATGCCAATACCATATACATAAACCACGTAGCATGTCCGCCCAAACAGTACTCACCCTCCTGCCATAAGAACGGGAAATGAAGTAATTCGGGCAAGTCGGGACGAATCAGATTTGTACCCGGAGACACTCCACCCGGAATATAAGACCAGTCGGCACGGTTGACACCATAGGCAGCTTTCATCGTTTCGGCACCGACTCCCGTTACAAACGCTGCCTGATTACGTCCCGGATGCATACCGAGCAGGTATTGGACAGCATTGAAAATATAGTCCGGTGCAAACAAGTCAGGATAGGCAGCATGCAGGTAACAGTAATTGTAGCCCAGATGCTGGGGTTCCCATGAACCGGAAGAACGGTTACCTCTGTCATGCGGCACTCCATACGGAGTTTTACTGCTATACTCCTGATACATAGCCTGCAACTCCGGCAGTGCTTTGCGAACAGCCTTGCTGAAACGTGCATTTCCCACAGCCTTGTCGAAACGTCCGATGAACCAACCCGTCTGACGGATATTCTTGCAGATGAAATCCTGCTGCTGCAAAACGAAATCACGGTACTCCACTTCCTTTGTCGCCAGATAAAGTTCTACGGCAGCATGTACCTTGGCTGTCAGCACCCGGTTGTTGTCGCAGCGGGTAATCCTGAACAATTCACGGGCTATCTCCAGACAATCCGCTCCCAATGCATCGTTATGTCCCTTCAAGACACGTGAAATACCTGCCAGCCAGGCAGCCACCTGAAGTTCCCTACCAGGGTTGTCCTCCGTAAACACCCAGCGGTCGTCGGCAGTCCCACTGACATGGTCTGTATGGGCCGACGCATCACCCAAGTGTGCATACTGGCGTACGGTAGGACACAGAATCCCTCTGTAGAGACGCCCCAGAGCCTTCCAACCCGCCACTATCGTCAAAGCACCGTTTTCCACCTGCTGCAACAAGTCATTCTTTCCATCCGGCTGGTGAATCTCGACTATCTTCTTTTCAAAATCTATGGAAGTCTCGTCCCAATAGGCACCAAAGTTCTCACAAGCCATGGCAAGTATATAGGCCTCGCCTGCCTGGGATTCCACACGCAGGTCATAGTCCCCCGCATCGTGCCATCCACCCACATTCAGCCCTGGAACCAAATCACCCGGCTGGTACTTACAAAGAGTAGAGGTTCCCTGAGTATATCCGTCTATATGGTTGATATCGGTTTTGGCCATACGTGCATCGTCATGATGACAGAAGTCATGCCATACACGGTATTTTTCGTTCACACGCATGTGGCACATCTGTACCGGCAAGAAGTATTCCACCTCTGCCTGCCAGATACCCTTGTCCCACACATCTTTGGCAATGCGGAACACCGGAGAAGCAGCATCGCCGTACATTACCTGATAGAGCCCTTCTTCCGTCACTTCCGTGAAATCGAACTGCAGATAGTGGTAGCGTTGGAAATCTCCCCAATCCTTGGCAGCCTGCTGCTTTACCAGTTTCCTGCCATCGGCAGCAATGCGATAAAGGGCAGGTTGCTTGAAGTCTGTATCCCGTTTATCCAACTCTATGACAGCCACTTTCTTCTGTCCAGGATGGTAACCTACTTGAGAGGCTTGCACCACCGGTGCATAACGCCAGTCTTTAGTGACTGTCGGACGGATTATCCATTTCACCGCACCTTCCTTTGTCCCTGCCGGGAACTCCGAACGGAGCACAAACCAACCGTTGTTATGATTTATCCTTCCATCATACAGCAACAAGTCTCCTTTCTCACTTTCAATCGTAATCTTTGCCAAATCATCCTGAGGATTGAGTACAAACTTTTTCCCCTCGGCAAAAGGAGCAGAGACGATATCATCGGCAATCATCGGGTTATAAGTCTTTCTATCCAACAGCAACTGGTCCAAATCAGCTTTCCCGCCAGGGTTGAAATCTCCGATATGCTCCATGTTGGAAGACTGTTTCATGGTGGGCCCCATCGCCTGGTGGGGAAAGACTCCCGTCCGGTTGTCCATAATCCACGGCTTGCCCAGCAAAGTGGAAGGTACCAATTCCAGATTAAAGCCCAACTTGCCGGCAAACCGCTCGGGCACTGGTTGGTCCAAATCAACGGTCAATACCAGATAATCCTTCTCGCCTTTGACCTTAATGGTATAGCCAAAAACAAAATCCGGATAAAGCATCGGATTAAAGCCTGCCATATGTTTGGCCGAATCCGGATAACTCAATGTGACACGGATTTCATTGTCAGCCTCATCCACCACCCGGCTTCTCATCTTGGGCAATCCCTGCCACTGCCCTTGCGAGATTTCAAAGCGCACATCTCCATTGGCAGCCCTGCGGTCTCCATTCAAAACAAGGGTCAGTCCTCCCTGGTGTCCTTCAGGGTAGACGTCACTGAACACCATCACATTGGCCCCGCCATTCTCAAAATATCCCGATGGATTGATTCTGAAATCCTGGGCGTGCAGCCCCATACAAAGCATCAGTGATGCTGCACCTGCTATAAATTTCTTCATAAATACTATTTTAAACGATTATGTATTTCCACTCCCAAGCGTACCGTATGATACGGGCAACGCCACATACTCACTTTGGGAGTATCCTTCTTGGGTTCTCCATCAAAACAATCACTGTACCATTCACCGTATTCCCGGTCTATCATACAGTCCTTTACGAAAGTCCAAACCGTATCGGCCGATTGCAGATAAACGTCATTCCCGCTGATTTGCCAGGCATTGACACAAGCTATCATCGTTTCAATCTGGCCCCACCATGAGGCATGCCCGGTTGTTCTTCCGCCCTTCTTTTCATACATCATATACCCTTTGTCACTCAGTCCTTCCGCCAAGCAAGCATCCGTCACATCCAGCGCAAGCCGATTCGCCCTATCCATCAGTTGCCGGTCTTCTAACACACGGGCAGCCTCACAAAGCAGCCATCCCGCCTCCACATCATGCCCATAAGAGTCCATCTCAACCAGACTGTTCCATGCATTATCAAAGAACAAATTAAAATGTCTCTTTGAAGAGTCATAAATGCGGTCCATAAACAACTCGGTGCAGAATTCGAGTCTTTTCCTCAGTCCGTCGTCTTTCCAGCATTGATATAAAAGGGTATAAGCCTCCAGCACGTGCAAATGCGCATTCATAGTCTTGGGTGCATTGTTATCATAATTATCCAGTTGTTTCCAATCTTCAGTAAAAGATTCCACATAACCGTCATATTGCGGTTCGCGGCCTTTCTCCTCCAAGGTATGATATAAACCGACAGCCATATCCAGACTCTCGCTGTTACCTGTTGCCAGATAGTGTTCAGCCAGCCCATAGATGGCGTAGGTCATGGCATACGTATATTTGGAAGCATTCAGCACCTCACCGTCAGGATTGACCAGCCAATATACCCCACCATGTTCCTTGTCTATAAATGTATCAATGAAGTAGCGTTGCGATTTATCCGCAAGCTTCAGATAAGCCTCATCCTTAAACGTACGGTATGCGGCAGAAAAACTCCACAGAATCCGGGCATTCAGAACCCCTCCTCTCGGAGCATCCACTACCGGAGTACCATTCCGCAATACAGTTCCATAAAAACCGCCGTCGGGAGCCACTGCATAATCCATCCAAAACGGCAACACGCTGTCTCTGACATTCGTGACAATCTCTGTACGCATGCGTGTCTGCATATCTGTCTCCCCTAAATGCGACCGGCAACCTGCCAGACAATATGCAACCAGCAGTGCTATCCAATAAAACATCTTCCTTTCCATAATTATTCTCTAAAACCATCAAACTTTTCCTTGTATAATTCCCCGTTTATCAGAGACTGGTGTTCGTCGTCTCAAGTACTGGTGTTTGTCATGTCAGACACCGGCTTTCATCACGACAGACCCTGACGTCTATCACAACAACTACTGGTGCCTGACATTTCACTCACAAATATTTTATTATTAAGTGTTTATTTATAATTTATCAATATCCCGGATTCTGGTCAGCCTGATTGATGAGCGGGTTGGTCAGAATCTCATTCGTCGGAATCGGGAAGATTTCCTGATAAGCCTCGTGCTCAAAGAAACGGAATGAGTCACCAGTCTGCAGACAAGCCTCTTGTGAAGAGTTGGCTACTGTTTTCGGATATTCGGCGGCAAACCATTCTTTGCACATACCCATACGGCACAAATCATGGTAAAGCGAGAACTCGGCATTGAATTCATGGCGACGCTCTATAATCAGCGCCACCTTCCATACCGGAGAAGTATAGCCTTTGGCTGCTTTATAGCTTGTATAATAGGTCTCTGCATCCGGCACTTCCACCGTCTGGGTATTCAACATGTCGGCGGGTAGGTCAATCATCGTCGCTCCCATCTCCAAATTACCCCAAGCACGGTTACGTATCTGACGTATCATGTTCCATCCGGTAGCGTTGTCACCTGTCTCGAAACAACATTCTGCATAGTCGAGCATGATGCCTGCATAACGCTTCAAAGTCAACGAAATAGGATTGAATACTTTGTTGTTCTCACCTGGCTTGCATCTCCAGTATTTCAAGGAATAAACAGTAGGCATATTTTCGGAGCCTTGGAAAAGACCGTCAAAACCACTTGTCACCCCTACAGTCTGCCCGGTAATGGGATGCGTATCCCCTTTGGCAACAGCAGAGTATTGGCGGCGTTTGTCACCCGGTTCAAAGGAACGTACAAACTCCCAAGAAAGACAGAGAGAACCCCAGCCTCCCCATTCGGGTGCCGCACACATATATCCGTACCACATCATGGCATCTGAAGACGAATCGGCTCCCCAGCCCATATATCCTTGTTCATGATACATCACCTCAAATACAGATTCTTTGGTCCAATGTGTATCCCAGGCATGCAGGTTACCGAAGCAGGGCTCCAATGAATAGGTTCCACTGTCCACTATATCCTTCAGTTCCGTCTTGGCTTTCGTAAAGTCTTTCTTCAACATATACAGCTCGGCCAAATAAGCTTTGCAGAACCCCTTGGTTATACGTCCGTATTCACCATTCATGGGTAACCAGTCCAGATGGTCGCGTCCAAAAGACAAATCTTCCTCGATAGCCGCATAAGTCTCATCCACGGATTCCGGACGTGCCTTTCCTACCGAAGTAGTATAGGTTTCACCGGTAAGCAACATCGGTACCCTTCCGAAAAGTTTCGTCAGGTAAAGGTAGTTATAACCGCGGATGGCACGTGCTTGCGCTTCATAAACGGTCTTGGAATTGCTGTCCGCAAATATAGAGGCATCCGCCGTCTCCAGGCCAGCCAGGAAACGGTTTGCACGGTCCACTGCACGATAACTCATCCGCCATGCAGTCTCCAGGGAACCCTTATCGGGTTTCCAGGCATGACGCTGCCATTCCGCATCCCAACCGGAAGCCTGACAGTCCATCGTAGAATGGTTGGCAGCAAATACCTGAGGCTTGAATCCCCATGTCTCGTCATCACCGGAACCGTGCTGGTCCGTATAAAAGGTATCATAAAGTCCGTTCAATCCGGAAAGGACATTCTCCTCCGTTTTAAACATGAAATCTGCCGGAAGAATATCGTAATGATCCACTTCCAAATAATCGTCACAAGACGTTACGGTGCTTAAGGCCAGCACACCGATCAACAGTTTATATAAGTTTTTCATAATCATATTTTTTATCCGTTAGTATTAGAACTGTACACTCAGACCGAAAGTAACCGACATCGGGAACGGATAACGTCCTCCGTCAAATCCCGAATACAATACATTGGAGTCACCAACTTCCGGATCGCCGAACTTATTGTACGAAGAGATGGTACATACATTGTCGACACTGGCAAATACGCGTGCATTTTCCATTTTCACCGGTTTCAGCACATTCTTCGGGAATGTATATCCTATCTGAATATTTGAAATCTTCAGATAATCCCCCTTCTGGATGTAGGCGTCGGACACACGCATGTTCTTATTATAGTCTGTCTTGGTGATACGCGGATATTTGGCGCCGGTATTCGAAGATGACCATGCATTATTGATATATTCCTTCAGTACATTCTGATAACCGCCGTCGGGTGCATAGACTGAGGTCAAGCGGGCCGAAGAATAAGAAAGGATATCCATACCGGCTACACCGTACAAGTTCATCGAGAAATCAAAGTTTTTCCAGGAAGCGGTAAGGTTCATTCCGTAAGTGAACTTGGGATATCCATTGCCTATAACAGTACGGTCGGCATCGGTAATCTGCCCGTCACCATTCAAATCAACAAACTTATAGTCGCCGGGCTGGGTAGTCTTGTCCTGATATACACCACTTTCAACTCCCTTTTCAACCGCCAGCCTATTCATTTCATCAATTTCGGCCTGGGTTCTGAAAATGCCTTCTACCTTCCAGCCATAGTAGGAACCTACAGGATAGCCGTTCTGTGTAATGGAGTGGTTGTCCCAGTTGTCGCCATCTTGTGCTGAACCTGACTTGCTGAATATCGGATCGCCGACTTCAATAGCCTCGTTCTTCAGGGTAGACCCATTCAGCCTTATGCCGATATTCCAATCGCTGAAGCTCTTGTTCCACGCAGCAGTAAACTCGAAACCTGAGTTACGGATATGTCCCGCGTTAGTATAGACATTGGAGAAACCGGTAGAAGGACGAATCTGGCGATACAGAAGCAGATCCTTTGCGTCACGGATAAAGTAATCGGCAGAGAAAGAAAGCTCATTGTTCATAAAGGCAAAATCAATACCGATATTTGTCTGCTCATTGGTTTCCCATTTCAGGTTGGTATCAATTTCTTTCTGCTGGGCAATACCGGCACCGTTAATCACACTCGAACCATTAAAGAACCAGTACATTGCATTTGCCGAAGACAACTGTGCAATGGACAAGTTGGTACCATTGCCCGCATTACCAGTCTGTCCCCATCCGGCACGCAACTTCAAGTTACTGAACAGTTCCAAATCCTTAATGAACTTTTCCTCGGAAAGACGCCAAGCTACAGAAGCGGAAGGGAATGTACCGTAACGATTGCCGGCACCAAAGTTCGAAGAACCGTCGCGGCGTACCGTTGCAGTCACAATATAGCGGTCGTTCAAAGTATAAGTCAGACGGCCGAAGTAAGAAAGGAATCTTGTCTTCAAATCCAGCCCACCATCCGTTTGCTTAGACGATGGGTCATTGGTCAATGAAATTTTGCGGATGTTGTCTGCCGGGAAATCGTTGGCACTGGAATTCAGCCAGGCACCGTTCGTATCGCTGGTAGAGAAACCGGCCATTGCACTTACGCGGTGATGCTCATTGGACCAGTCATAGTTCAAGAACGCTTCCAGACCGAGTGAAGTGGACTGGCTCTGGTTCAGCGAGAACGAGTCCTTACGGTCTTGAGTTCCAAAGGTTCTATCATTATAGGCTGTATAGCCATTATAACCTTTTGTATAATAATTATAACTGGCAATAGTTTTGAAGGTCAACCCTTTGTACAAATCGAGTTGTAGGAAAGCACTGGCGAGCAGACGGTCCCATTTATTGATGCTGTCGGCAGTCTTGGCAGCAGCAACCAGATTGTCAGCTCCCTTGTTCACATCCCCATTACCTTCTTTCTTGTAATGTCCCCAAGTACCGTCGGGCAACACAATAGGCATGGAATAGAAAACACCGTCCTCTACATAATCCATGGTTGGAATGGCTTGTGCATAGTTTCTCAAGTTGCCTCCTCCCATCTTTTCCGAATGCGCATAGTTCAAGTTCAAGCCTACATGCAGGAAGTCTTTCACTTTGTGGGTGATATTAGCGCGTGCCGTCAAGCGTTTAAAATTCGATTCAATCACGATACCTTGATTGTTCAAGTAACCCAGAGATAAGTTGGCCTGGGTATTTTCGCTGCCTCCCGAAGCAGAAAGATTATAGTTCTGCTGTAATGCCGTGCGTGACATTTCATCCTGCCAGTCAATGCTGTTCAGTCTGCCTATGTAATCCTCGCCATATGCCAGATTGGTCATGGCAATACCGTCATTCTTGACGGCGGAACGTACAGCACTTGCAAACAAGCCCGCATCAGCCACATCAATCTTATTCGAATTGAACTGAAGGGCATAGTTGGCCGAGAAGTTCACCTTTGCCTTACCCTTACCGCCGCTCTTGGTAGTAATCATAATGACACCATTGGCACCGCGGGTACCATAGATTGCTGTAGCCGAAGCATCTTTCAGAATTTCGATGGACTCTACATCATTAGGATTCAAGAAATCGATGGAAGTTCCTACCTGCACACCGTCCACTACATAGAGTGGGTCGGCAGAACCATTCACGGTTGCCACACCGCGGATACGGATGGAGAAACCTCCTTCCGGGTCACCGGAAGAACGGATGACAGATACACCTGCCGCAGCTCCCTGCAAACCTTGTCCCAAGTTCACCGGATTCCGCTTCATCATTTCCTCCGCATTCACGGAAGCCACAGAACCGGTGAGGTCGGATTTCTTCATCGTACCGTAGCCCACAACAACTACCTCATCCAAGGTTTCGGTATCCTCCTTTAAAGTAATTTTCAGAGCATTCATATTCCCGGTTACTTTGACCGTTCGCGCCAGATAACCGATGTAACTGGTCTTCAGCGTAGAACCTACGGGACACTGCAAGGAGAAGTTACCGTCCAAATCGGTAATCATACCGTTTGTCGTACCTTCCACAATGACATTGGCACCGATGATGGGCTCGCCTTTCTCATCCACCACTTGGCCCTTCACAGTAACTACACTCTGCTGTACGACAGTGACACCTGCAAACGGCTGTACGCTTGTTGCAAAGAGAGGTCCGGCACATGCCAGCGATACTGACATGATACCCAAATACTTCATCACATTTCTCATAAATACTAAATACTTAGGTTTAACAAATACCCCGGTCATAAGCACATCGGGAAAAAGATATGCGACACAATTTTGTGCCACTATAGAGGCACTGCCGTGCCATTGGGAAGGCACATCTGTGCCACCATAGTGGCACAGATTTCGGTAACTATATCCCTTTCTCTTCCATACCGACAGGGGTGAATTCAATATAGATTTTCAAAGATTAAGTTCAGAAACTCAGGGAAGTGCCTTCAACCTGGTTCAACAGTTGCGGTTTGGCCTTTCCACAATCCACTTTCACAACCTGAATACGGTTGTCGGCAGGTAGACAAACCAATCCTTCTGCCTGCTTCTTGTCAGCACTGTATACCTTCAGGCTCATTTTGCTCCAATCCATCTCAGCAGTGGACTGCGCCAACTTCAGATGAGGAAGTACCGAACCGTCACGTACCAGCATGATTATCGGCAGACTGCCTGCTTCAATCCGGTGCCATCCGCCTTCGTAGACTTTCTCTGTCTGGTAGTCTATCCATTTTCCTTCGGGAAGGTAAACTGTGCGGCCCGTCATACCGGATTCAAGCAAGGGGGCAACCAGAATCTGCGAACCGAAGAGATACTCGTCATCCACTTTCCATGCTCCCGGATCATCGGGGAATTCTACAAACAAGGCTCTTAGCATCGGTAAGCCCTTTTCTGTACATTCCTTAGCCTGAGCATACACATAAGGCATCAGACGGTACTTCATCTCTGCACTCTTGCGGAAGACATCCTGCACACGCTTGCTGTCGTACAACCACGGCTCTGTCGGAGGTGCCCCATGCGCGCGGGTATGGGAAGTAAGAAAACCGAACGGTATCCAGCGGCAATACAAGTCCTCCGGAGTGGATTTTACAAAGCCGCCCATATCATGGCTCCAGAAGGAGAAACCGGACAAGCCGAAGGACAAGCCTGCACGAAGCGTACCCAGCAGACCCGTGTTCGTAGTTGCAGCATCACCGCCCCAATGCAATGGATAACGCTGGGAACCAGCCCATGCGGCACGTGCCCACATTATATTCTCGTTGTGCAACTTCTTGGTTATCTCGGACACTGCCATATCATAACGCACCGGATAGAGGTTATGCTCATACCATCCGCTCTTGCCGGAAGCGTAAATACCGTTCAGTGGAGCAGCCTCGCCGAAGTCTACTTTAATGGCACTGACACCGATATTCAGCAATCCCGCCAGTTTGTCCTGATACCACTTTACTGTTTCCGGATTGGAAAAATCAAGCACCACATCTTCGTAGGGAAGTTCACCATTTCCATTTTTCACATACATGTCTTTCTCTATCAGTTCAGAGAAATAACGATTTTTAGGAGTGAAATAAGGCAACTGCCACAAACATACATGGAAACCTTGTGACCTCAAATCCTTCAACATCTGCTGTGGATTCTGGAAACGGTTCTCGGAGAATTTATAGTCACACTGCCAGTCCACATCAAACCAGCCGGTATCGAAATGGATAACATCGCACGGATACTTGTTCTTACGGATATTGGCCGCTACATCATAACCTTCCTTTTCACTGAAATAGGTAATACGGCTCATCCACGTACCGAAAGACCACAAGGGGGGCATGCCCGGCTTTCCTACCAAATCGGTGTACTCGTCCAGAATATCTTTCGGCTCGCCGAAGAAAACGAACAAATCCAGGTTCTCGTCACCCATGAACATTTTGTTCAGCCCAATATAGGTAGCACCAAAATCACAAGTCACGGGAGCGGATGTATGCATAAACATGCCATATCCCCGGTTACTCATAAAGAAAGGAATCGGTTTGTACATTTGGTCCGTCTCAGGCCCTTGTGGGTCTGTAACAAACAAGTTCACCTTCTGTCCGGCCTTGTTCAGCCCAGTGGCAGACTCTCCGCAACCAAAAATCATTTCATCTGCAGTCAAGGTAAATACCGGATTGATGCGGCGAGCATTGTCGCTTCCCCGCTTCACAAAACAGAACGGCGTATATTTTACCTGCGTAGAGTCCGCGTCGCTCAAAGCGGCAGTCTGGCTCAAGATACGTCCGGCTTTATCCTTCAAGACGATTCTCCAAGGATTCTTGTTAATCTGAATGGTTCCATAGTCACTGGAATAGACAATCTTGTCATTCGTCTCGGTAACTTTCCAGCTTCCATCCCTGCCCGGTTCCTTTGCCAACATGATGGAAGCGGCAGGTTTAGGTTCCACCGGGGTCGTTAGCATACGGATACGTACCGTACGCGGAGTTACAAAGTCAATCTTGAATTTGAGGTTAGGGTCATTTTCATAGGCAGTGAAAGGAAAATCGAGCATTCTCATTTTCCGGGGCTGTGCACCGTTGGTATTGAAGGCTTGACGGGGCATCAGATGCCCGCGTTTCCAGTTCACCAGCCCTTCACCCGACTTGGCATCGAATGACTCCAGGTGATCTGCAAAAAACAAAGTATTACTCAAGTCACGGAAATCGGTACTCATGTCCAGAGGTTGGTTCATCAGATACGAGGTACCGTCATTGACATGTGGCTGTGCCAACAGATTGCCGCCGGCAAACAACAGCATCGCCACTGCTAAAAGTTCTTTCTTCATACTATTAGGATTTAAATGATCTTGCCTGCAAATGTATTTTTCTTAAAGGAAACACAGATGCCTTAAAAATGTCTTTTAATATCCGGTTTTGTTTCATAGAACCCATATAGGATCATTGGAAACAAAATGCATACTATTTTTCACCAAACGGAGGATATCATCCCACACGAATACGCAAATCTTTCCTTGCTCGTTCGAAGGATTATATTTAAGTTTGCAGTTACAATATTGTTAATCCTTCTAATAAAGAAAATACATGAAACAACTGCTCCTATTCCTTATATGCAACCTGACCTTTCTCCTTACTGTTCAAGGTAACTCAACGGAAATCCCGCCGGCTGTCATGTTCAAGCAGCTCTCTACAACAGAAGGACTCTCCAACAACAGTATCCGAAGCATCTACAGAGACAATAGGGGATTCCTCTGGGTGGGGACAGAATCAGGACTCAACAAATACGACGGCTACTCCTTCCAGCAGTATTACCAGAACAACTCCAACCTGCCGGACGATGCCATCAGCGAAATTTTCGAAGGACCGGACGACAATGTATGGATAAGGACTTCCAGCGGCTACAGTATCTATAATTATAAGACCGGTAAATTCGACAATGACTATAAACCCATACTCGATGGGCTGCAAATCCCCAGTAAAAACATTCTGAGGATGGGAAAAACATCCAAGAATGAGTTTTGGGCCTACGACTATTCCAAACTTTACATACGAAGCATGGACAACAGCTCCATCAAAGCCTATCCACTGGCAGTTGAAAAGATTTCAAACCTCTATATAGGTGTCCAGTTCATTTATATAATGTACTCCAACGGTACCCTATACAGTATCAGCAAGCAGACTTCCGAAGTCAAGGAAATAGCCATTCCCACCATCTATAGACCTTTGCTGGAGAATCATGAGCCACACATTTACATAGACCAAAACGAAAGCCTATGGGTATACACCTTCCAAAACAGCCTACTTTTGCACAAGAACAGTTTTACACAGCAATGGGAGGACATCAGCCTGAACAATAACACTCACATACAGTACAATCGCGTGCAACGCATCCTCGACCTGGGAGACGGCAACGTATGGATACTTACCAGCCATATGGGGCTGTTCGTTTACAACACCCTGACCAAATCGCTTACCAACTTGGTGCACAATCCATTGAAACCGCACACCATTGCCAGCAACAATCTGAATACCATTTACCGGGACAAAGACGGAACCATATACATAGGGAATTTCAAACACGGTATTTCCTATTATAGCCCCATGTCTCAAATCATACTATGCAACAAATCCCTGGAATATGATGATATCCTAACCTTCTGCGAAGACACAAGCCAGGAATCCATTTACTACGGAACAGACGGTACGGGACTAATCCGACGTTCACTGGTGACCGATTCATACGAAAAGATAGCAACTCCCGCCAATATTGTAGTCGACTTATCCATCGACTCCAAAAACCGCCTATGGATAGGCACCTTCCAGAAAGGACTGCTATGCTACTCGAAAGGGCAAATCAAACAATACACGGTAAGCAACAGCCAGCTTCTCGAAAACAATGTGTATACAGTAGAGGTGGACAAACACGGATACATCTGGATAGGTACCATGAAAGGATATATACAGAGGTTAAATCCGGAAACCGGGCAGTTTGACACCATCTTGTACCGTCCGGGAGAATTCTTTGTCCGTGATATGTACTATGATAAAGACAGTACCCTTTACGTAGCGACCAAAGGAGGACTCATTATCATCGATACGGAAACCCAAGCCTATAATATCTACGCCGAAGCCGGCCGCTTCAAGGAGAACAATATGCTCACTGTCTATAAGGACAGCCGGGACCTTCTTTGGATAGGACATCCACACGGACTGAGCATATGGAACCAGAAGAACGACTCCATCTACTTCCTTGACCAGAAAAACGGACTTGCCGCCAACCTCGTCAGAGCCGTCACGGAAGACAACAACAACCAGATGTGGATTGGTACCGGCAACGGCATCTCACGAATCAAAATAACAAACGGTACATACGCCATCGTGAACTACTCCGTAAGCGACGGACTGATATGCAACGATACCAATGTCCACGCCATCCTCAAACTGCAGAACGGCAATATACTGATAGGTACTCCTCAAGGTTACCAGACTATCATTCCACAAGACATCCTGACCACAAGTTATGATGCCAATATTTACCTTACCGGTATTGAGCTCAAATCCGGAATGACCCATCCGGACATCCTGAACGGCAGCTCACTTGAATGTGCACAACATCTTTCCTTCACTGAAAAGGAAAATTCATTCACTCTGTCCTTCTCCGCTCTCGACCTGGTGGAAACGGATAAGATAAAATATGCCTATAAGATTCATTCCAACTGGATTTATGCCGAAAACAACAAAGTAAACCTATCCATGCTGACTGCCGGAAACTATACTTTATCCGTCAAGGCATGCAACTCACAAGGCATATGGAGCCCCAACGTCAAGGAACTGAAAATAAAGATACTCCCTCCTTGGTGGCGCACCTGGTGGGCCTATACCATATATACCGGTATCATTTTGTGTATCCTTCTGTCCATTATCCGCAATCTGCGCTTACGCCAAAAGCAGAAACAAATCATGCAGGCCATCGAGGTGGAAAATGAAAGGCAGCAGAAAATCAACAATATGAAACTGCAGTTCTTTGCCAACATAAGTCACGAACTGCGGACCCCCTTGTCACTTATCATCAATCCGCTTGAAGAGTTTTTCGTAGACCATCCCGAATATCGTAAAGGCATTCTGGATATGGTCAAACAAAATGCCGACTATCTGCTGGAACTGATTAACCAACTGCTGGATTTCAGAAAGCTGGATGCCAAGGCTGAAACCCTGAAATGCAAACATGACAACATCCTTATCATTCTGAGTGAAATATTCCACTCTTTCGATCCGATAGCACAGAAACGGAACATCAGCTATAGCCTTACCGCTCCACAACATTCTGTATTCATGGATTTTGACTATGACAAGATACGCAAGATATGCACAAATATCCTGTCAAATGCATTCAAGTTCACTCCCAATAAAGGAAGCATCTCACTGGATATTGCCGTAAGAGGCACAAATCTGGAACTGACCTTTACCGACACCGGTTGCGGCATAGAGGATGAAGCCAAGGAGAAAATATTCCAAAGATTCTATCAGTCGGGCAAAAACCAGTCGAACAACGGAGGCAGCGGCATTGGACTGCACATTGTTTCCGAATACGTAAAGATGCATCAGGGTACTGTCTGTGTCAGGGATAACCAGCCTTGTGGTTCTGTATTCCTGATTACCCTACCCCTGCACCAGAACAGTAATGAAACCAAAAACGGAGAACCGGTCGAAGGACCGGAAATAAAAGAAGAATCCCATCCATTCACCATACTACTCGTAGATGACAACTACGACTTCTTGAAATTTCTCTCTGAAAGTCTTGCCAGGCAGTATCATGTATTAAAAGCCACAAACGGAAAACATGCACTGAATGTACTGGAAAAGGAAGATATTGATTTAGTGGTCAGTGACATCATGATGCCCGAGATGGATGGTCTGGAACTATGTTCAACCATCAAGAATGACATACGCTACTCCCATATCCCCATTATCCTCCTGACAGCTAAGGCAAGTGAAGAACACCAATTGGAAGGGCTTAGCGTTGGCGCAGACGACTATATCACCAAGCCTTTCAATATGGAAGTCCTCAAGCTGCGCATCAACAAGATTATCGAGATGAACGTCAAACGTCAGGAAATATTCAATCAGGACATTAAAATCGAGCCAAGCCGTATCACCATCACTCCCCTTGACCAGCAGCTGGTGGAAAAAGCTATCCAGATTGTAGAGGACAATATCAGCGAAACCGAGTTTTCCGTCGAGGAGCTGGCCAGCAGCCTGAATATATCACGCAGCTATTTCTACAAGAAAATGATTAAGATAACGGGAAAGAAACCCATCGAATTCATCAGGACCATCCGTATGAAACGTGCACAACAACTCTTGACAGAAAGCCAGATGCAAGTTTCGGAAATTGCATATACCTTGGGGTATAACTCCCCCAAGGTATTCTCCAAACATTTTAAAGAAGAGTTCAACATCAGCCCATCCGAATTTATAAGGCAGCAGGCTGAATAGCAACATTATTTTGACATCAAAGCATCCAACGAAGACACCAACGCCACCAAAGCGGCACTCCAATTAATGGCTATCTCATTGGAAGCATACGAACCCTCCACATCTGCATAAGACTCATCCGGCAGGTTGGAAGCATAAGCAATGCCATCCTGCTGCCCAGGATTGGGACCGCCAACCAGGAAACCGGGAAGAGGTGCCTCTATATCATCCGATGTAGAAAGACGATGGTGCGGATACAGAGGACTTTTCATCCCGAAACCGGTGACATAACAATATCCCGTGGCATTCTTTCCTAAAATGTAGTCCATATTGCGGTAGGCGTTCGTCAGGTACGACTTCTCGCCCGTAAGCAAATAGGCGCAAACCAGTGAAGTGGCTTGGTTAGCACACCCTTCGGCAAGGCATCCCCAAAAGAAATCTTTGGCATCGTTGCCGTAAGGAGCGTGGAAAGGAGAGCGGTCAGCACCCCGCACAGCCTCGGCAGCATAGTCCAGTAGCAGGTCTTTCATGGCATTTGCCAACTCCACGTCTTCACCCTGATATTCCCTGCCCGGTTGCAGCCAGGCAAACACGCCCAACGCAGTGGTATTGCCCCAAGAAGGAGTCTTATATGCAGTGGGCAGATGCTTCTTCACTTGTTCCCGGTAAACGGGCTTTCCCGTAGCAAGATAGAGCTCGGAAGCCGCCCAGAAGAATTCGTCATCGGCACTACGATCACCGTAAGCTCCCGTAACCACGGCAGGTTGATATTGCTTGTTGAGGAGGTCCTGATGATAGAGCGCTTGCGGATACGCTTCTGCCCAGGCGTAAGCACGTTCGGCAGCCTGTAAAGCCACTGTCGAAAAGCCCGGATAATCCTCTTCGTAAGGAGTAAACAAGGCAGAAGCCTGCGCCAAAGCCGCAGCATAGTCCAATGCCGCCGTTACTGATTTCTGAACCACATAACGAGGCTGCTTACACTCCGTAGGCTTGATGAATCCCTCGAACGAAGGGGTAGTCAGCTTGTGGTAGACTCCTCCGTCGGCAGGGTCTTGCATGGTCAGCATCCATTTCAGGTTATAGTACATCTCGTCCAGCAAATCGGGCGTGTGGTTTCCGCTTTCCGGGATGTTCACCCGTTGACGGATAAAATAGTCAGGAAAACGGGCATAAATCGCCTGCATCAATCCGATGGAATAAGCGGAGTTCACAATGTACTTGTTATAATCTCCGGCATCATACCATCCTCCCGGAGAAGAAATCACCGCTCCCGCCTTACGTTCCGGCCCGGCAGCATTGGGATGTACCAGCACCTTGTCATCTGGATGGCCTGCCGGACGGCTCCACCGACCCGCATAAGTCGCTTCGATGGGCATACCCGTACGTTGGTAATAGAAAGATTTCAAAGCTGCATCGGCCAAAGGGGACAGTACTCTTTCTTTTATTTCGAATGCCACTGAATCTCCGTTAACCATCAGAAAATAGTTTCCCGGTGCCGTGATGTCACTGAAATCCAATATCGTCCTGCTCTTATCCGACCAAGCAGATGAAGCAATATATCCGGGCTTACCGGAAAATACCCGATTACCCGTGGCTGCATCTACTATGGTAAATTCACGGACCTCACCGGTATTCACCACAGCTACTTTTTCCTGCTGGGGATAGTACCCTAACTGATTCAAACGTATAGTTTCTGAAGGATGCCCTAAAGTGGCCATCCCTCCCAGAACTGTAAACAGACATGTAGTTATATTCATATCACTATTCTTTAGTAATCATTTATATTATTCTATTTCAAAACTATTTATCAGACAATAAGGTAATGAAACTGATGGCCGGCAAGTGTACCCGTACCTGCCCATTCTCCACTTTCACTGCAGTTTCCTTCATGCAGTCTTTTGTATTGGTCACATAGACTTTCAGTTCCTTCACTTCTGCAGGGATACCGGAGA
>OGYE01000824.1_pt1 | contig 20384 bp, 20 predicted proteins | sample 1576471 | NCBI WGS metagenome assembly OGYE01 (sample SAMEA3541532, study PRJEB24748) | human gut metagenome | biome: human gut; feature: human-associated habitat; material: faeces | place: China | collected 2012
GCCTATTTTACAGATAAATCATCTTTCAAAGACCTTCGGCAACCACGAAGTTCTGCGCGACATTGACTTTTCGGTCAATCCCGGCGATGTCACGAGCATCATCGGCGCGTCCGGCTCGGGCAAATCCACTTTGCTCCGCTGCATAAACCTCCTTGAGACTCCGACCTCCGGCGATATACTCTATCACGGCACGAACATCGACAATATAAAAGGCGGCGCGAGCGCATACCGTTCGCACGTCGGCATGGTGTTCCAGTCGTTCAATCTTTTCAACAACATGACCGCGCTCAAGAACTGCATGATCGGTCAGACGAAGGTTCTCAAGAAGTCCAGAGCCGAAGCCAAGGCTTCCGCACTGCATTATCTTGAAAAGGTCGGCATGGCGCCCTACATCAACGCCAAGCCCTCCCAGCTCTCCGGCGGTCAGAAGCAGCGCGTCGCAATAGCCCGCGCGCTTGCGATGGAGCCCGAAGTTCTGCTGTTCGACGAGCCGACGAGCGCACTCGACCCCCAGATGGTCGGCGAAGTGCTTGAAGTCATGCGCAACCTCGCAAAAGAGGGTCTGACGATGATAGTTGTCACCCACGAAATGGCGTTTGCGCGCGACGTTTCAACGAATGTCGTGTTCATGGCGGACGGACTCATCTGCGAGCAGGGCAGCCCGAAGGACATCTTCGAGAATCCGCAGGATCCAAAGACGCAGGAGTTCCTTTCAAGATTCCTCGCGAAATAAAATTAAACAGGATATCTCCGACAAGGAGATATCCTGTTTTTAATTGTATCTGAACAACCGATATACATTTATTTACCCTCTCCCCTATTCTCTTGTCAATTTTTACAAAGCTGTTTGCCAACGGACGAAGGTATGGTACAGATTGACAAAATTGAATTTATTTTGCTGAAGTGCTTGAATATTTATGCATATAGTAGTATATTATTAGTCAAATAGTTGAATAATTTTGCACTGTCGGCGAATATTGGATTGTTTTTATAAACGCCGTGTTCGCCGAAAGCGCATTAAGCGGGAGACACCATGAAAATATTTATCGACGGTAGCGCCGGCACGACCGGGCTGAGAATAAAAGACAGACTGATGAAACGAAGCGACGTTGAGTTGACAACACTCAGCGAGGAGCAGAGAAAAGATACCGAGAGCCGCAAGCAGGCACTGAACAGCGCACAGGTCGCTTTTCTTTGCCTGCCAGACGCTGCCGCAGTTGAGGCGGTCGAACTGGTTGAAAATCCGGACACTGTTATTATAGATACCTCGACGGCGCACCGCACGAGCGAGGGCTGGGCTTACGGCTTCCCGGAGCTGTCAGCAGAATTTGAAGATAAGATAAAGAACTCCAAACGCATCGCCGTCCCCGGATGCCACGCCGGCGGGTTTATCGCGCTTGTTTATCCGCTTGTTGAGGCGGGCGTGCTCGGAAATGATGCACTGCTCAGCTGCTATTCTCTGACCGGCTACAGCGGCGGCGGCAAGAAGATGATTGCCGAATACGAGAGCGAGGATAAATCTCCCCTGCTCTTCGCACCCAGACAGTACAGGCTGACTCAGCAGCACAAGCACTTAAAAGAGATGAAAGGCATAACGGGCATTGAAAACGCCCCGATATTCTGCCCCGTGGTCGATGATTTTTACAGCGGAATGCAGGTCACCGTGCCGCTGTTCGCGGAGCAGATAAGCTGTTCTTCAAGCGAAATCGCCGACATCTACAGAGCGAAATATCAGGGTCCCGTCGTGACTTTCTGCGATAAATCGGACAACGGCGGCTTTCTGTGCGCGGGCGCGCTCTCGGGCACGGACGGCATGAAAATATCGGTCTACGGCAACGATGAGCGAATACTGCTGACCGCCGTATACGACAATCTCGGCAAAGGCGCATCGGGCGCCGCGCTCGAAAACCTGAACCTTGTCATGGGCAAGGACAAGGCTTTCGGACTTGATATCTGAGGAGGTAAAATAAAATGAAAATAATATCGGGCGGCGTCTGCGCCGCAAAGGGATTCAAGGCTTCCGGCGTTCACTGCGGCATACGCAAAAACAGGACGAAGCGCGATCTCGCGCTCATATACAGCGAAAAAGTCGCCAACGCGGCGGCTGTCTATACAACTAATCTTGTCAAGGGCGCGCCGCTGGTCGTCACAAAAAATCATATCGCAGACGGCAAGGCGCAGGCGGTCATATGCAACAGCGGAAACGCGAACACCTGCAACGCGAACGGCGTTGAGATAGCCGAGCGCACGAGCGACCTGCTCGCGTCCGTGCTCGGAATAAAGCCCGCCGACATCGTCGTCGCTTCGACAGGCGTTATCGGCCAGCCGCTGAACATCACTCCGATAGCCTCCGGCATACCCGCTTTGAAAGCAGGACTCGGCGACCACTCAGATCAGGCGGCAGAGGCGATAATGACGACCGACACGATTCCAAAGGAGATTGCCGTCAGCTTCGAAATAGGCGGAGTTGAATGCAAAATGGGCGGCATCGCCAAGGGCTCGGGCATGATTCATCCCAACATGGCGACGATGCTCGTTTTCATAACCACCGACTGCGCGATAAGCAGCGAGATGCTCCAGAAAGCTCTGTCTTCGGACATTGCAGAGACTTTCAATATGATAAGCATCGACGGCGACACTTCGACGAACGACATGGTGACAGTGCTCGCAAACGGGCTCGCCGGGAACAAAGAGATCAGCAAAGAGGGCGATGACTTCAATGAATTCATGAAAGCCCTCAATACGATAACTGTGTGGCTCTGCCGCAGGATTGCCGCCGACGGCGAGGGCGCGACGAAGCTGCTCGAATGCAAAGTCAGCGGCGCAAAAGATAAAGAGACCGCCAAGACTGTTGCAAAGAGCGTTGTCTGCTCGTCGCTGACGAAAGCCGCCATGTTCGGCTCGGACGCCAACTGGGGCAGGGTTCTCTGCGCCATCGGCTACAGCGGTGCGGATGTTGACGTCAACAAAATCGACGTTTGGTTCAAGTCAGATAAAAGCTCGATCCTCGTCTGCGAAAACGGCGCGGGAGTTGATTTTTCGGAGGAAAAGGCAAAAGAGATACTCTCCGAAAATGAGATAGATATTCTTATTGATTTAAAGAGCGGCGACGCATCTTCAACGGCGTGGGGCTGCGACCTGACATACGACTATGTCAGGATAAACGGCGACTACCGCACCTGATTGCGAAAAACGGAGGGAAAGATATGAACATTTCAAACGCGGAGCGCGCAAGGGTTCTTGTCCACGCGCTGCCGTATATACAGGATTACGCAGGCAAGATAGTCGTCGTCAAATACGGCGGCAACGCGATGACGAGCGAAAAGCTAAAAGATTCCGTCATGCGCGACATCGTGCTGCTCTGGCTCATCGGCATAAAGGTCGTTCTGGTTCACGGCGGCGGCCCGGAGATAACGGATATGCTCCAAAAGACCGGCAAGAAGAGTGAATTCGTCAACGGTCTGCGCGTCACGGACAAGGAGACCGCCGATATAGTGCAGATGGTGCTCGCCGGCAAAGTCAACAAAAGCCTCGTCAACCTCGTTGAAAACAAGGGCGGCAAGGCGATGGGGCTCTCCGGAATAGACGGCCACATGATTGAAGCGAAGATGAAAGACGAGAAGCTCGGCTTCGTCGGCGAGATAACAAATGTAAATATCCAGCCGATACTCGACGTTATCGACAAGGGATATATCCCGATCGTTTCGACCGTCGGCTGCGACAGCGAGGGCAATGTCTATAACATAAACGCGGACACCGCCGCGGCGAAGATAGCCGGCGCGCTCAACGCGGAGAGCCTTATATCCATGACGGATATCAGCGGCATTCTTCAGGACAAGGACGACCCGGACACGCTCATCTCAGTCATAAAGGCGGACGAAGTTCCCGCGCTCATAAAGAGCGGCATCATTGGCGGCGGCATGATTCCGAAAGCCGAATGCTGCATCGACGCGATAAAATGGGGAGTTCACAGGGTTTTCATTATTGACGGCAGGATACCGCACTCGATACTTATAGAAATGCTGACAGACGAAGGCATGGGCACGATGTTCACGGCATAAAAGGAGATATAATGGATATATTACAGCAGCAGGACAAGGAATACATCGCCGGAACTTATGCGAGGTTCCCGCTGACCATCGAGGGCGGCAAGGGCTCCGTGGTCTGGGACGACGCGGGGAAGATATACACCGATCTGTCCTCGGGCATAGCGGTCAACACCTTCGGCATAGCCGACGACGAATGGATAAAAGCAATAACCGAGCAGGCGGGCAAAATTCAGCACATGTCGAACCTCTACTACACAGAGCCTTGCGTGAAGCTCGCGCAGATGCTCTGCGACCGCACGGGAATGAAAAAAGTTTTCTTCTCGAACTCCGGCGCGGAGGCCAACGAATGTGCAATAAAAGCGGCGAGAAAATACGCCGCAGAGAAGCACGGCGCGGACTGCTACAACATAGTTACACTGAAAAACAGCTTCCACGGCAGGACGATAACCACCCTCGCCGCAACGGGGCAGGATGTGTTCCACAAAGATTTCCTGCCGCTGACCGAGGGATTTATCTATGTCGAGCCGAATGATATCGAGAAGATTGAAAAAGTTCTCTTTGAGAATCGCTGCGCCGCAGTCATGCTCGAAGTCGTTCAGGGCGAGGGCGGCGTTATGCCGCTCGACAAAGACTATCTCCAATCGCTCGAAAGAATCTGCCGCGAGCGCGACATTCTGCTCATCTGCGACGAGGTTCAGACAGGCAACGGCAGAAGCGGCAAGCTCTACAGCTACATGAACTACGGCATATTCCCCGACATCGTATCGACCGCCAAGGGGCTCGCGGGCGGTCTGCCGCTCGGAGCTACACTGTTCAGCGAAAAGACAAAGGATGTTCTCACCCCCGGCTCCCACGGTTCCACTTTCGGCGGCAACCCGATATGCTGCGCCGGCGCGATAAATATTCTTTCGAGGCTCGATGAAAAGACTCTCGCCGGAGTCCGTGAGAGGTCGGAATATATATTTTCGGAACTCAGCGGCGCACCGGGCATAAAAGAAGTCTCGGGACTCGGGCTGATGATCGGCATAAAGACCGAAAAGGACGCCTCCGAGATCATAAACACCTGCATGAAAAAGGGCGTTCTCGTTATCAAAGCGAAAGACAAGGTCAGGCTGCTCCCGGCGCTCAACATTCCCATGGAGCTGCTCGAACAGGCAGTCGGCGTTATAAAAGAAGTCTGTGCAGACAAGGAGGCTTGAACATGACATTCAAAGACAGAGATTTTTTGAAGCTTTTGGATTTCACTCCCGAAGAGATTGAATATCTTATCGACTTCGCCGCCTCTCTCAAGGCGAAGAAGAAGGCGGGCATACCGCACAAAATATGCGACGGCAAGAATGTTGCGCTGATATTCGAAAAGACGAGCACGAGGACAAGGTGCAGCTTCGAAGTCGCGGCGCGCGACCTCGGCATGGGCACGACTTATCTCGACCCCTCCGGCTCGCAGATAGGCAAAAAAGAGAGCATCGCTGACACGGCGCGCGTGCTCTCGGGCATATATGACGGCATTGAATACCGCGGCTTCGGCCAGTCGATAGTCGAAGAGCTCGCGCAGTATGCGACCGTCCCCGTCTGGAACGGTCTGACGAACGAGTTCCACCCGACGCAGATCCTCGCGGATTTTCTGACGATAAAAGAGCAGTTCGGGCGTCTTAAAGGCATCAACTTCGTCTACATGGGCGACGCCAGATACAACATGGGCAATTCGCTCATGGTCGGCTGTGCGAAGATGGGCATGAACTTCACCACCTGCGCGCCGAAGAAATATTTCCCAGACAAGGCGCTTATTGACACCTGCATGGAGATTGCCGCGCAGACCGGCGCTGAGATAAAATTCTGCGAAAGCCCCGACGATGCGGTAAAAAACGCCGATGTAATATACACCGACGTGTGGGTCTCGATGGGCGAGCCTGTCGAAGTCTGGGAGGAGCGCATAAATGACCTCGCGCCCTATCAAGTCAACTCCGAGCTCATGGCAAAGGCATCGCCGAACGCTGTGTTCATGCACTGCCTGCCCTCTTATCACGACATGAAAACGACGATAGGCAAGGAGATGGGCGAAAAGTTCGGGCGCGACTCAATGGAAGTCACTGACGAGGTGTTCGAGAGCGCACAGTCCGTTGTTTTCGCCGAGGCGGAGAACCGCATGCACACGATAAAGGCTGTCATGGCGGCAACGCTGACCGACGAGAGATAATATAATATATATTAATGTATAGGAGCTGTCAAAAATGACGGCTCCTTTTTATCAGTTTGACAATTGTAATTTGTCTATTACTTGAACCATAACGAAGTAAAAGCAAAGGACCAGCCGACTTTTACAGTCAGGCTTTCAATAGCCGCGCCGCAGTGTTTGATAAGCCAACTAAGAGGAGCGAGGGAACGGCTTGCGAAGCAAGACGCACGAGCACGCACTCGTTCAAGCTCCGGCGCGTTTGCGTGCGAATGTGCCGAGCAACTAACTGAGAGCCGCAAGCTATGTACCGCGGCGTGGCGTTGTCGGGGGGTACAGGGGGATTCCCCCTGTTTTGCTTTTCTTTTGCAGGCGTTTTCTTTTTCAAATAAAAAGAAAATGCCGAAACGCGGAAAGTGTATATCGTTTGATTATTGTGGGGCGCAAAGGTAGTAGCTAATTATCAACAATCCGCAATTACTATAAATTCGTATCGCTATCGCCGATAGCGGACAGCCGCAAGAGCTGTCCCTGCAGGTTTCGTCTCAATAAATTGGTTCAAATTTCGCGGGCGGATAATATCCGCCCCTACCGCATGACCATAAGCGAAGCGAAACAACCCCCTCAGTCTCGATTTACGCCGAGCCAGTTCCCCTTGCAGGTGAGCCTTAAATAGATTCTACGGTGAATCTAACATTTCCGCTCCGTTTATCGCATCATGCGGCTTCGATATACGCAGAAAAAGTCCCGGCAGACATTCCTGCCGGGATTGAAGCTGTTACCCTGCTTTTTATTCTTCCTCTGCTTTGCTTTCGGCTTTGTCGTTCTCGTTGAATTTGTTGAGAAAATAAAGATAAGTCTCGGCATAGACGCGCTTTCTTGTCTCGAACCTGTCGCCGTCGTTGTGATGGCGGGTATACAAATCAATGTCGGGCTTCAGTATCTTTGTTATCTCCAGCGCTATCTCCTGATTCGTCATTTTTTCACCTCCCGAGTCCGCCTATATATTACCACCGCGGGCAGAATTTTTCAATCGCCGAAGGTGCAGCATTGTTCTTGTATGGAAAGAAATATTAAAATTATAAAATGACGGTTCACGATTCGATAAGAGAATACTTTTTTGTGCATTCTTGCTATTGACTCACAAAAAACAAGGTAATATAATGACATTGATGTTAAAAAAGACACCAGATGCAGCAAATTTCCCACTGTTTTAAGGAAGAGAGATTGCTACACCAACCATCAAGGAGAGGAAGATCTATCCATGGAAAACAAGAATCAGCGCATCTGCATCATCGGCGGCGGCCCCGCAGGCACGAGCATGGCTATGTACCTGGAGAAAAAGGGCTATGACAACTATGTCATCTATGAGAAGTCCGGCAAAGTCGGCGGCAAGGCATTCTCGCCCATGATGAAGGTCAAGAACGCACAGGGCAAATGGGAGGATCGCACCATTGAAATGGGCGCGGTCATGGGCTGCGACACTTACTTCGCAGTTCACGAGTGCGAAGAGTTCGGCGGCACGACCCATCTCGACGGACCGCCCATGGGCAGAAGATTTATGAATGTCGACGGCACGCCCCAGAAGTCTTCTCCCCTCGCACTGCTCAAGAAGATCATGAAGATGAGAAAGCTCTCGAAACTCCTCGAGACGAAGTACAAGGGCTACGATGTCAACGGTCACAGAGGTGTGTCCGAGGGTCGTTATGAGGGTCCCTGCCCGTCTCCCGAGATGAAGCTTGCTCACATCGAGGGCGAGAACCCGAACCTGAAGGATCTTTCGATGCCCTTCTCCGAGTTCCTCAAGCTCAACCACTGCGAGGACGCAGAGCTTGTCTGGAAGGGTCCGTTCACTTCCTTCGGCTACGGCTACTTCGACGAGATCCCAGCAGCTTATGTTCTCAAGTATCTTGATGCCTTCACTGTCAAGCAGTTCCTTTCCACCGGCAAACTGTGGACTTGGTACAACGGCACCCAGAGCATCTGGGAAGGCGTCAACAGCCACCTGAAGCATCCCGCTCTGCTCAACTCCGAAGTCACTGACATCAAGCGTGAAAACGACAAGGTCTATGTCACCGTAAACGGCAAGACCGAAGAGTTTGACAAGCTTATCATCTGCACCCCGCTCGAGCTGTTCCTCGGCTACGGCGATCCCCGCCCGGAAGAGAAAGAGCTGTTCTCCAAGATAGTCCACAAGGAGTATTTCACCATGGCTGTCCGTCCCGAAGAGGGCAACGCGCCTGACATCTCCTACTATTTCTTCGAGAACATGACCAACGAGACCCGCGGACATCTTATGGTGTTCTATCATCGCTGGTCCGACGGCGTCACCGATCAGCCGCTCGTTACATTCACCCTGCGCAACCACGAGGGTATGGAGGATGTTCCGTTTGAGGACGCAAAAGCGACTACCCTTGCAGACATGGAGAAGTGCGGCCTGAAGGTCGACAAGATCGAGCGTATCGACGACTGGTATTATTTCCCGCATGTCGGCAGCAAGGATTACGCCGACGGCTGGTATGAGAAGGTCGAAGCTATGCAGGGTAAGGACAACACCTACTATGCAGGCGAGGTCATGGCATTCGGCGACATGGAAGAGACCGTTGAATACAGCCGCGACCTTGCAAGAAGATTCTTTTAATTGAAGAGGTAAAATCATGCCGGAACAGAATGAGAAAATAATCAGCAAATATCAGGGCGACAAAAACCCCGACGAGCGCTATCTCAAGCTCGGCAGAAAGATAACCGACGCTATGGGACATAAAATCTCCGGAGTGACATCCGACGACCCGGAGTATTGGGGACTCAGAGAAGTCCTTACTCCCGAGATGTGCGATATCGCCAACAAGATGAAGCTCCGCCAGCACTACACTTTTGAGCAGCTGCTCGAGATGAACCGCGACTACGAAGCTATCGATCTGCAGAAGATACTTGACGAGATGGCTTACATAGGCATCCTTGAGTATGACTACGGCGACAACTACGACCACACTCACGAGCTCAAGGATCGCCCGCGCATCAGACGCTACAGACTGCCGTTCTATGTCCCCGGCTCCGCTGAGCTGTTCAACTCCTCGGTCGACAGGATCGCAAAGAACCCCGCAGTTGCCTCGTTCTTCGAGCGCATGACTTTCATCCCCCTTGCGGGCATCACTCAGATGGTCCCGCCCGGAGGCGACGGAATCGGAATGCACGTCATCCCGGTCGAGAAAGCTATCGACGCCGAGAGCAAGTCGATAGACCTTGAGCACATCTCATATTGGCTCAAGAAATACGAGGGTCACATCTCCGCAGGTATCTGCTCCTGCCGCGCTTCGCGCGCAGTGCTCGGCGACGGCTGCACCGATGATTTTGACGATTGGTGCATCCAGCTCGGCGACATGGCGGACTACACCGTTGAGACCGGACGCGCGCACTACATAACCAAAGAGCGCGCTCTCGAGATACTCGAGCTTGCCGAGAAGAACGGCTATGTTCACCAGATAACCAACATCGACGGCGAGAACAAGATTTTTGACATCTGCAACTGCAATGTCAAGATCTGCAACGCTCTGCGTACTTCTCTGCTGTTCAATACGCCCTATCTTTCGCGCAGCTCCTATACCGCAAAGGTCGAGAAGGAGAAGTGCGTAGCCTGCGGCAAGTGCGTTGAGACCTGCCCGGCGGGCGCCGTCAAGATGGGTCAGAAGCTCTGCCGCAAGGACGGCTCCGAGGTCAAATATCCTCATGCTCCCCTGCCGGACAACAACATCTGGGGACCCTATGCATGGGATGAGGACTACCGCGACACCGCGCGTATGTCCAACACATATGCCAGCGGCTCCGCTCCGTGCAAGGCGGCATGTCCCGCGCACGTGCCCGTTCAGGCTTATCTGCGCCTCGCCCACGAGGGCAAGTACTGCGAGGCTCTCGCGATGATAAAGACCGAGAACCCGTTCCCGGCTGTCTGCGGACGCGTCTGCAACAAGAGATGCGAATCCGAGTGCACCCGCGGCAAGATTGACGCTCCCGTTTCGATAGATGCGGTCAAGAAGTTCGTCGCCGATCTCGACCTCAACGCTGAGGACAGATTCGTGCCCGAAAAAATCGTCCAGTCGACTCACGGCGAATTTGACGAGAAGATTGCCATCATCGGCGGCGGTCCTGCCGGTTTGAGCGCGGCATACTATCTCGCACAGATGGGTTACAAGCCCACCGTTTTCGAAAAGAACCCGATCCCCGGCGGTATGCTCACCTATGGCATCCCCAGCTACAAGCTTGAAAAGGATGTCATCGCCGCAGAGATTGATATTATCAAAGAGCTCGGCGCCGAAATCAAGTGCGGCGTTGAGGTCGGCAAGGATATCACAATAGCTCAGCTCAAAGAGCAGGGCTACAAGGCGTTCTATATCGCCATCGGCTGCCAGGGCGGCAGACGCCCCGGAGTCAAGAACGACGACGCACCCGGCACACATATCGCTGTTGAGTATCTGCGCCACTGCTTCGAGCACCGCGAGGATACATTTGACGGCAGCGTAGTTGTCATCGGCGGCGGCAATGTCGCTATCGACTGCGCAAGAAACGCTCACCGTCTCGGTGCTTCCGAGGTCAGCATGTTCTGCCTCGAGTCGCGCGATGAGATGCCTGCGAGCCGCGAAGAAGTCGCAGAAGCCGAAGAGGAGAACATCAAGGTCAATCCCTCCTGGGGTCCCAAGGAAGTCCTCGTCGACGAGAGCGGCAAGGTCACCGGCATCGTGCTCAAGAAGTGCGTGCGCACAATCGACCCCGAGACCAAGCGCTTCTCGCCCGTATATGACGAGAACGAGACTATCGAGGTCAAAGCAGACAAGATTGTCTTCGCTATCGGTCAGGCTATCGAGTGGGGCAACCTGCTTGAGGGCACTAAGGTCACTTTCTGGCACGGCAACTATCCCGTCGCAGACAAGTTCACCTATCAGACCGAGGATCCCGATATCTTCGTCGGCGGCGATGTTTACACAGGTCCGCGCTTTGTTATCGACGCTATTGCCGCCGGTCATGAGGCAGCAGAGAGCCTGCACCGCCACGCCCGCCCGGACGCTTCCATGACCATCGGACGCGACCGCCGCAGCTTCACTCCGCTGAACAAAGACGATATCAAATTCCCGTCCTATGACACGGCAGGCCGTCAGGAGGCCGGTATGGACGAGTCGATAGATGCGAAGATGTCCTTCAAGGACGCGCATCTGGATCTGACCGAAGGGCAGGTCAAGATTGAGACCGGACGCTGCCTCGGATGCGGCGCATCATATGTCGACTACAACAAGTGCATCGGCTGCGGCCTCTGCACGACGAAGTGCGAATTTGACGCTATCCACCTCGTGCGCGACCATCCGGAATGCTCGAAGATGTGCGTTGCCGAGGACAAGGTCGGCGGACTTCTGAAATATTCCGTCAAGCGCGCCTTCAAGATTCTGGGTCACTTAGGCTCGGACGAGGCGAAGGAGATGGCGAAAAAGCGCAAGGCCTATAAGCAGGCTCAGCAGAACAAGGATTGATTTCATGCATGAATTAGGCATAGTTCTCCATGTCATAGATCAGGTGGAGGAGCTCGCCAAGGAAAACAATGTCAGCAAGGTGACCCGCCTCACGCTTGAGGTCGGCGAAGTGTCGTCGATAGTTCCGTCGTATTTTTCGGACTGCTTCGAGTGGGCGAAGAAGAAGACGGAATATATGCAGGATACCGAGCTTGAAATGATTATTCTCGAGGGCGTCTCCTACTGCAAAGACTGCAAAAAGACCTATAAGACCACGGAATACGCAAAAAAATGCCCGCACTGCGGCAGCGACAACACCTATCTCGTGACAGGCAACGAGCTGCGCATCAAGGACATTGCGGTTGTTGACAAAAAATAGCCGCGCGGTAAAACAAAAGACAGCACCGTTTCTAAAAATTGAAACGGTGCTGTAATTTTTTATTTTTCAGTGTCTCTCGTCAAAATTCGAATATGTCTCGCAGAAACGTGCCTGAAACGATGCGGGCTCATCGCCTGCATAGAGGTGCGAGATATCACCGAATGCGTTGCATCTGAAAACGGCTTTCCCCTGCTCGCGTTCCTCGGTTATCAAAGTAGTCACCGAGGTCGGCAGTGCAACGAAATTATGCCAGAGCACAACGGGCGATATCTTTAAAATATGCGAGAGCAGGACGCACTCCACGCCGAAATGGCAGAAGAGCACCACGGTGTCGCTGTTCTCCCGCTCGACTCTGTATATCTTGCCGTCATGGACATAGCCGTGGCGCGCAAGCAGCTCGTCTATGCCGTCGCAGACGGTTTTGTATTTTTCGGGCACGTCTCCGCTGCTGTAAAACGGGGTGGATATCCACTTGTCCTTGTCGTAATAGTCGTCGTTTTCGCTCAGAAACGCAGGCGTTCTGTCCCAGGAATAGGTGCGCTCCCCGCTCTCCGGGTCTATGACATAGCCGTCGAACTCGCGAAGCCAGTCGAATATCTCCGCCGTTCTGCCGAGCGCGTTGAGCGTCGCTTTTGAAGTGTCCTTCGCCCTGCCGAGCGGCGAGCAGTAGAACGCCGCAACATCGAGCTTCGTCAGCCTGTTTTTGAGCAGTTCTGCCTCGTGCCAGCCCTTGGGGGTCAGCGAGTCTATCGAATAATCCGGGTCTCCGTGACGAACGATAAGAAGTTTCATATAGCGCCTCCGCAGTTGAGTCTTTTAAAATTATATTACTTTCGTCGGGATTTTTCAACAGGAGTGAATATTTAAAAAAGCCGAATGTAAATAAAAAAAGATCATGATCCGTAAACCATGACCTTTTTGCTTTCTATGTCGTGCGTAGCTCTCGTTTATTCCTCGCCGACTACGTTTGAATATGCGGTAGTCACGCTGAGCCCCGGAACGGTTCCGAGCTTTTCGGCAAGCGACGAGATAGTCTCAAGCGGCGCATCGAGGGCGACGGAAACTATATTCACGCCCTTTGCGCGGTAAGGTATTCCCATCCTGCCGATTATGTGTTCGCCGAACTCATGCAAGAGAGCGTTGAGGGACTCGACGGACTCCTCTTTTTCCACTACGATTGAAACAACCGCAACTATTGTCTGCATAAAAATATCTCCCTTATTTAAGAATAGTTATCTTTCCGATAACGGGAAGCTCCTTTGCAGTGCCCTTGGCGGCATTGATGATTCCGATTACCGTAAGCACCGCAAACGCGATGTTAACCAAGCTGCACACACCGCCGATAATAAGAGAAACGGTTTCGTTGACGGCTCCGACAGCGCTGACTATTATTCTGCTAACGAACGTCCATGCGAACTGGGCTATCGCGAGGACAAGTCCCTGATTCGTGTGGAAGCGCGCATATCTCGATTCCCTTGCGGCAAAGAGCGGAACAAGCACGAGTATTCCCAAATAAGCGAGTACCGCCATAACCTTGTTCGACTGAATGTCGTTTTGGTCGAACTCGGACGTTGTGTCGGGCGTGTTATTGAGCTCATTGATTTTTGTTCCGAAATCCTTCTTTTCCTCTTCCCACGGCTCTGCCTTAGGCGCTCCGGGCACAACGGGTGCGCCGCAGTCTGGGCAGAAGCGCGCCTCGTCATCTATCTTTGAGCCGCAGTTGGTGCAAAATGCCATTCTTGTGTATCCTCCCTGATTCCTTAAAGTATTCTAATTATACCAACATTCCGCAAAGTTTACAAGTGCAAAGCGGCACTCGCTCTCAAAGCTCTCTCTGTGCATCGTCGAGCAGGCTCTCTTCCTCCCTGTGCCAGAGATATGCGAGCGTGCCGATGTAGCCCTCTTTCCACGGCTTGTATTTGCCGTTGTAGTGGACTATCGAGCAGTTCTTCTCAATCCACTCGTGGGTCTTGAGGCTGTGGAGCGCGGTCTTTTCGTCGAGGTTATATATCTCCGGCGAGACATAGCGCGTTTTGGTGCAGTAGAGCGCGTTTATAACATCCTGGTCGCCGAGATAGAGCTTGTCCGCGTTCTTGTCGATATAGTCGAAAAGCTCCTTTGACGTGTAGCTGCGCCTGAGCTCGTCGAGGTTCATCATAAGTATGCCCGCATTGATATATCGTGAGCCCTCAGGCATACCCAAACGAATATGATTGATATCCTCGACCACACCAAAAGTGTGGCTCGCCCCGGCGAAGCAGAAGCAGTCGAGATCCATGTTATAGAGATCGGATATAGAGTTGAGAATCAGCGTGTCCGGGTCGATATAAAGTATTCTGTCGAGCTCGGCGGGCAGAAATTCGTGCGCGGTGAGTCGATAATATGTCTCTTTGGTTATCCTGTCCTCCGTCGGAGCGTCGGCATTGAGCTCGTGGGAAAGGCGGATGGAATGGACATTGAAGCGGCTGCGGTCGATGCCGCGGAATATACTGTCGATATTCTCGTCGGTCAGCGACGAGTGGGCTATGTATAAATCGAACTTCGGGCAGTCGTCCGCGCGAACGAGCGAATGGAGCATCACGGACAGCGGCCGGATATAATTGGCGTCAAGCGTTACAAGTATGTTCATCAAAGACCTCCCGGTTATAGATTTCAATTAGATTATAATACATTTTCCCCTCTGTTTCAAGCGCAGAAAACGCCGCCACAAAGGACGGCGTTTTGTACTTTATATTTTCTTCTGCGCGCAGGCTTCGATAAGCTTATCGTGTAATCAAACCTTTCGGTCATGCTCACTCCGCCTGTCGATGAAGTGAACTTTGACACGTTGTTGTTCATGTCATATCCGTACTCGGCGGCATAGATGCTCTTCTTGCTGCCGTAAGTGCATCTCCTGATTGAACAATCGATTTGATCTTTACCATAGTTGCCTCCTTTACCGTGAGAGTAACAGATGGAGGGAGAGAAAATCCTCTCAATCTGGTTTTTCACTTAAAGACAAAAGGTAAGCCTTATTTTTGAAAGTTCACAAAATGCGATGCTTGCGGTAATAGATTATTCTTAAATGAATTGTGGCTTTATCCATATTGAAGACAGTTGTTCGTTGTCAATAACTGCGACGGTATTCTTCGCAAACTCTACACCTTTACTTTTGCTATTACAGTCTGGATTACCAATGCAAACCCATCCTGTTTTGCCATTAAAATATGTTTGCCAATCGCTTGCATACTGTATGCCAGTACCCTCTTGGTATTTTCTATCAAACGATACCATTAAGATTCCTGGTTGGGATACAGGGATAACTAACTCTTTCTCAATCCAGTTATAGTCTGGATTTAACCCTGTCATTTGAAATACACGTCCATTTTCCAATTTTACATCTAAGCTATTGTACCCGTTTTCAATTAAAACCGAAAAGTTTACATCATTCCACGGATTATAGAAAAACGAATACTCGTCTTTTAAATATTGTGCTTCCCCATTAAAGACAATATTTTTATAATCAACAATAAATCGTATCATTGTTTACTCCTAAATAGAAAATGGACAATAGTATTTGTTGTAGTATCAACAACCAGTTCCCAGACACCGGATGAGCCATTATATGTTCCATTAACAACCCATTTCAGACCATTCTTCAAGCTGGAATCCGCCATTGGTTTTCCCGCTTTCATAATGTTTTTTATTACTCTGGTATCATATTAATTACAATGCAGGTCAAATATAAGATTTTATCCCATTCTCCTTGAAGAATGTCAAATCCGCTTTTGTAACATCTACCGCAAACGCAATCTTTTCATGTGAAATTGTTGCGAACCACAATTTGCCATTTCGATAGAAGCAAATATCTTCGGGAATATCGTTATCTATAGGCAAAAAAACATTGGGCATTAGCAAAAGTTGTTTACGGCTTTCCTTGCAACAACGGCAAACCACCATAATTTGATGCCTCATATAACCTAAAAAATTGACAAGCCAATCTTTTCTTTCAAAAATATAGTTTTCTACAAACGGTTGTAATTGTACACCATAATTAAAATCGGGAGGCAATTGTGAATAAGGTCTTTTTATAACAGCAGTAACGGAAAATCGATCTGAATTTTTTGCTAAATAGTCTACAACTACCGATTCTTCTTTAACAATATCATCATAATTCAAATATATTCTATCAGACATAAAACACATGTACTCCTGTTCTTTTGCCTCTTCGAGTTGCATGGTAATGTTTCCAGTAGCCTACTCCTCCATGTGGCATATCGTGTACACTGGAGCCGCTGGAGCATTGTGTGGCGGCCGAGCTGGAAGCCTTGCAGGGCGGCGCCATCATCAAAATGGCACGCCTGCATTTGGAGTTCCACCGCACCTTGTACTCTATGGCAGGGCGTGAGCCTGTCATGGATGTACTGGAGCGCAACAGCGGCGATTTGTACCGGCTGCTCCGCATGATGGAAAGCGCCGACCTCTGGCGCTATGTGGCCGAGCAGCACTCCACCGTCGTGCAGGGCCTGGCCATGCGTGACTACGAGATGGCTGCCCACGCGCTGGAAGCTGAGTTTGACCTGATGAAGCCGCTTTTGGAAGAATGCCGCTACCAGCGGCCTTACTTCTTTGAATGATTTCATTTGAACCATTCCGGGACAGCCCTGCGGGCGCTGCCTGGCAGACAGACCCCGGTGGGAAATATATTGTATATTACTATAAAGTAAACGGATTCGGAAGGAGCAACTACCTATGAAAATCGCAGTTCTTGGTTCCGGCGCCATGGGCGGGCTGTACAGCTCGTACCTGAGCCGCCACAACGAAGTGACCGTGATCGATGTAAACGCCGCACTGGTGGAAAAGGTGAACGCCGAGGGCCTGGAAGTTCAGGAACCGGACGGCACCTCCAACGTCTTCCATCCCCACGCGGTTCTTTCTACCGAGGGCATGGAGCCTGTTGACCTGATCATCGTCTTCGTCAAGGCCATGTTCAGCGAAGGCGCCCTGAACAACAACAAGGGCATCATCGGACCCGACACCTACATCATGACCCTGCAGAACGGCAGCGGCCATGAGGATCTGCTGGGCAAGTTCGTCCCGCAGGATCATATCATCATCGGTACCACCCAGCACAACGCCAGCGTAGCCGGTTTGGGCGTCACCAAGCACGGCGGCAGTGGCATGACCCACATGGGCTGCGTTGTCGGCGAAGCTGCCCGGCTGCAGAAGTTTGCTGATACCTTCACTGAGTGCGGCCTCGAGGCTGACGTTTCCGACGGCGTCCAGAAGATGATCTGGAACAAGCTGTTCACCAACGTTTCCGCCAGTGCCCTGACCGGTGCCCGCAGTCCTCGCCCTGGAAATGCACCCAGAGCAGGCTCCAGGGGTGCAGGTGCCCCTGGGCTATATCTCTTCCAACGAGCACGCCTGGAAGCTCTGCTGCCAGCTGATCCGCGAGGCTGTGGATGCTGCCGCAGGCCTGGGCATGGACTTCGACTATGACGAAAAGGTCGCCGAGGTCAAGGCAGTCTGCGATAAGTCTCCCAACGGCCTGACCAGCATCTACGCTGACCTGCGCGACGGCCGCCGCAGCGAGGTCGATACCATCAGCGGCAGTGTTGTCCGCGCCGGCAAGAAGTCTGGCGTTGCTACCCCGAGCCATGAGTTTCTGGTCGAGCTGATCCACGCCATGGAGGGCCGCCCGAAGGCCTGATTTGACACAAATCTATTGTACTTCGGGGCGTCCGGAACCCGGATACCCTTGAAGATAAATGCACATTTTTAAAGGAGGATTTTCCCTATGTCTGAACAGCCTTTGACTTATGATTGGGTTGCTGGCAAACCGAAAGCCGTCCCCGCTGACAAGCTGCCCCCGAAAGAATACATGAAGGGCAACCTGCACATCGTCGACCTGAGCAAGTGCGTTGACCCGTACACCGAGAGCCGTCGCTGCAACCTGTGGCGCTTCAACACTGGTGGTGACGTGCCTGACTTCCACACCAACGTGGACATCGGCAGCCATCTGGGTACCCACTGCGAGTGCCCCTACCATCACGACTCCAACTGGCCCAGCGTTGCTGAGCTGCCCCTGGATCAGTTCATGGGCCGCGGCATCTACTGCGTGCTGGATCTGCCCGAGGATCATCAGATCACTGCTGCTGACCTGGAAGCCGCTATCGGCGACCGCGTCCAGCCCGGCGATACCGTCATCCTGGATAGTTTCGCACGTAGATTTCGGATATTTCCGCCACCAGCTCAATGGACTTCTTCACCTTGATGCCGCCCTTGACCACGTCATGCACCGCTTTGAGCGCATCGTAATATTTTTTACCCTGCTGGAAAATCTTCTGCGCTTCCATGAAGCCGTCCAGCGTGTTCTTGGCAGTGGTGGAAGTCTGCACTATCTGCTTGGTGGTGTTGATGATGCCCTGCGCCAAGTTTCCGGGGTCTGACACCACCCACTGTGCGGATGCCTTGCCGATGAAGCAAAGGCACACCGCCATAAGGAGAATTGTTCTTTTCATTATCTTTTGTTTTCAGGGTTTGTAACTCGTTTGTATTCGCCGCCGGGCATGAGCGTTATCCGGTCGGTCTTTTTGTCATAGGTGAACTGTATGCGGAAGCCCGTTTCGATGAACAGGCAGCCGTTCCGTTCTGTTACCGGGTAAGCCGTTTCCAGTATTCTGCCCCTGACATTCGCTTTCCGGGTGACGGTGTATCTGCCGCCCGTTTCCGAGAGTGTGAAAGCCGGGTGTCCCCTGACGTGTACCCAATAGCCCTGCATCCTTTCCAGCTCCTTGCTTCCGCTGTCCTCGCAGCCCGCCAGCAGGCAGGCGGACAATAGCGTGTATATCAGATTGTCAATCCATTTCATGTTACTTGATTTTAGTTTGTTGGTAATTGGGGGGGCTTTTGCTTTCTGCAAGCCGCTTGATAGCCAGTTCAAGGTTGCCGCCCAGCTTGTCGGCGAGGGCGAACAGTTCCATTTTCTCGCTTTCCTCGGTCGTGTACGTGTAATATTCTTCCAATGAAACTTCCGTGGCATATACCGCCGATTGTGTGCCGCCCAGCGAGAAGAAAACTTCCTTGTACTTCCGTCCGGGGTGGTTCGCCATGTTGATAGACAATATCTGCGAACGCTCCTTGTCGGTCAGCCCCAGCAGGTTTTGTATACTGTCGAACTTGTTAAGGTATTTTCGCTGGTCTAACAATATTTTGCAGTCCGAGTTATTGATGATACTCTCTTTCACGATAGGGGAAGAAATAATATCCTCAATCTCTTGCGTGACTACAATCGCTTCCCCGAAATATTTACGGACTGTTTTGTAGAGGTAGCGGATATAGTCCGCCATGTTCGCCGATGCAATCGCTTTCCACGCTTCCTCGATTAGTATTAACTTCCTTATCCCCTTTAACTTGCGCATTTTGTTTATAAAGGCTTCCATGATGATGATAGTCGTTACCGGGAATAAAATCTTGTGGTCTTTGATATTATCCAATTCAAAGACAATAAAGCGTTTATGCAGCAAATCCAGCTCTTTGTCGGAGTTCAGCAGGTAGTCGTACTCACCGCCACGATAGTACGGTTCAAGCACGTTCAGGAAATTGTCAATGTCAAAATCCTTTTCCCTGACGTTCTTCTGTTCAAGCTGTTGGCGGTAATCATCCCGGACAAACTCGTAGAACGTGTTGAAGCAGGGCGTTACCGAACGGTCTTTGCCTATCAGTTCGATATAGGCACTTACCGCATTGGACAACGCCACTTCTTCCGACCGTTTGGGGGCTTCATCGTCCCGCTTCCACAGGGTGAGTATCAGGGTCTTGATACTCTCTTTCTTCTCGATGTCAAATACCCCGTCCTCGACATAGAACGGGTTGAACGCTATCGGGTTCTCGTTGGTGTAGGTGAAATAAATCCCGTCCTCGCCGTGCGTGCGGTTGTGGATAAGCTGGGACAGCCCCAAGTAACTGTTACCCGTATCGACCAGCAGCACGTGCGCACCCTGCTCGTAATACTGGCGCACCATGTGGTTGGTGAAGAAGGACTTACCCGACCCGCTCGGCCCAAGTATGAACTTGTTTCTGTTGGTCGTGATGCCTTTCTTCATGGGCAAATCCGATATGTCGATGTGCAGCGGGCGACCGCTTACCCTGTCCACCATTTTGATGCCGAACGGCGAAAGCGAACTCTTGTAGTTCGTTTCTTCCACGAACAGGCAGAGAGCCTGCCCCAAGAACGTGTAGAAACTTTCCTCTGCGGGGAAGTCGGCTTCGTTGCCGGGTATGCCCGCCCAAAAGAGCGTGGGCGT
>OGYE01000826.1_pt1 | contig 20377 bp, 16 predicted proteins | sample 1576471 | NCBI WGS metagenome assembly OGYE01 (sample SAMEA3541532, study PRJEB24748) | human gut metagenome | biome: human gut; feature: human-associated habitat; material: faeces | place: China | collected 2012
CGGTGCCGTTACGACCGGAGCAGAACACCATCGGGCTGTCCAGCTGCTCGTCGGTAGCGCCCAGGTCCATCAGCAGCTCCAGGATCTCGTCAATAACTTCCTTAATGCGGGCGTCGGGACGGTCGATCTTGTTGACGGCAATGACCAGGGACAGATTTTGCTGCAAAGCTTTCTGCAGAACAAAACGGGTCTGGGGCATGCAGCCTTCGGCTGCGTCAACCAGCAGCAGAACGCCGTTGACCATTTTCAGCACGCGTTCTACCTCGCCGCCAAAGTCGGCGTGGCCCGGGGTGTCAACAATGTTGATCTTGACGCCGTTATAGACGCAGGAGCAGTTCTTTGCCAGGATGGTGATGCCGCGTTCACGCTCGATGGCGCCGGAGTCCATCACGCGCTCAGCAACCTGCTGATTGGAGCGGAATGCGCCGGACTGCTTCAGCATCTGATCCACGAGGGTGGTCTTGCCATGGTCAACGTGGGCGATAATGGCAATATTGCGAAGATTTTCTTGGATCATAACCTACGATACCTCTTTATACTTTCAAAATCTGGGGTTTGGTGCACGAATATAGGCTGCGGCAGGGGCTAACATCCCAACTGCAGCACACTTATACTATATTGTACGGCACCATGATGAAATTGTCAAGAATCGTAAATTGTTTTTTCTTATGGTATAATTAAAAATAATCGTGGGGAATTGCGCGGTTTTCTGGTTATTCTACCAACAACATGGTTTGCGGTAAATAACCCAAAAGAGGGGAAAGGCCGCTGCATATACCCCCTTGAATTGATTGGGAAAGGGAAGAACTATGCCAAAGACACGCCGTAAGGTCAACATCATTGGTCACCGCAACCCGGATACAGACTCTATCTGCTCTGCGCTGGCCTATACCTACCTGAAAAACCAGCTGGGGGATGCTGTGTACGAAGCCCGCCGTGCCGGGCAGATCAACCGCGAAACCGCCTTTGTGCTCAAGCATTTTGGGGTGGAGCCGCCGCGCCTGTGTACCGACGTCAGCCCCCAGGTGAAGGACATCGACATCCGCGAGCAGCCCGGCATTGATAAGGAAATGAGCATCCGTGCCGCATGGAGCATGATGCGCGACACCGAGATTGATACCTTGTGCGCCATTGACGAGGATAAAGAACTGCTGGGCCTGATCACCGTTAAGGACATTGCCAATGCCAATATGGACCTATTTGATACTGAGGTTCTGGCAAAATCCAAGACGAGCTACAAAAACGTGCTCAGCACCCTGGAAGGCGAAATGCTGCTGGGCGACCCCGATGCCTGCATTACCTCCGGCCGCATTTTTATTGGCACCAGCCCGGAAATTATGGATGGTGCCGTGAACCCCGGCGATATTGTGCTGGTGTCCAACCGGTACGAAGTGCAGATGTGCGCCATTGACTGTGGCGCCGGTGCCATTGTTGTCTGCTGCGGCTCTGCTGTGCCGCGTACCATTTTGGCCCGCGCACAGGAAAAAGGATGCATTGTCATTACCACTCCGTTTGATACGTACGCCGCCGCCCGCCTGATTTCCACCGCCGCCCCGGTGCGCCACTTTATGCGCAGCAAGAACCTGTTGGAATTCAGCGTGAATACTGCAGTGGAAGACGCCCGCAAGGTCATGGCCAATGTGCGCCACCGCTATTTCCCCATCCTGGATGCCAATGGCAAATATTGCGGTGTCATCAGCCGCCGTAATTTGTTGAACGTGCACCGCAAGCAGGTCATTATGGTGGACCACAACGAGCGCGGTCAGGCTGTGGATGGTCTGGAGCAGGCGGAGATTCTGGAGATCATCGACCATCACCGTCTTGGTGCACTGGAAACTGCCGGGCCGGTGTATTTCCGCAACGAGCCGGTTGGCTGCACCGCTACTATCATCAGCCGCATGTATGAAGAGCACGGTGTAGAGATCCCACCCCAGATTGCAGGCCTGCTGCTTTCCGCTATTCTGTCGGACACGCTGATGTTCCGTTCGCCTACCTCCACGCCGCTTGACCAGCACATTGCCGAAAAGCTGGCCAGGATCGCGGGCGAGGAGATCCCCACCTATGCGGAGCAGATGTTTGAAGCCGGCGCCGACCTGACGGGCCGCACGGCGGACGATGTGTTCTTCTCTGACTTTAAGGTATTCAGCCGCGGCGATGCCAAGTTCGGCGTTGGCCAGGCTATTTACATGACCTCCAACTCCCGCTCGGCGGCAGAAGCGCTCATCACGCCATTTTTGCCGGAAGCACTGGCCCAGGCCGGTGTGCCCATGGTGTTCTTTATGTGCACCGATATGCGTGCCCAGGCCACAGATCTGCTGTTCTGCGGCCAGCAGGCGGAAGAAATTGTGCGCAGCGCATTCCATGTGGAAACCAAGGACGGCAAAGCTGTGCTGCCCGGGGTTGTCAGCCGCAAAAAGCAGCTGATCCCCCCGCTGATGGCGGCATTGCAGGCACTGCAAGCGTAAGTTAGGAAGTAGGAGGTAGGAGTTATCTCAATTACGGCAATACCGCATAATTCTAAGTGCCGATACGGCGAGCGAGGTGCGGCACTTAGAATTATGCGGTATTGCCCAAGACTCTTTAACGCAAAATCCGGCTGTGTTTGTAGAAATAGACTAAATTTTCGACTTTTCAGATATACCCTAATTAAAATTAACGCTTTTTTCACCTTTTGACGTTGAACACGGTGTATAATAATCTAATAGATTGTATAATGCAACGATAAGTCTCAAAAGTAAAAGGAGGACAAACCATGGGTGAGTATGCGGCAATCGAAAAAGAAGCCAAGCTGTTTACAGAACTGTGTGTGCATAACGATGCCATTGATCCGAATCTGTTTGATGAGTTCGGTGTAAAACGCGGCCTGCGCGATAAGGACGGCAACGGTGTGCTGGCCGGGATTACCAATATTTCCCGCATTGATGCGTTTGAAATGCGTGACGGTGTTAAAACCCCCTGCGATGGCAAGCTGTGGTACCGCGGGTATAACGTGTATGACCTGATCCGTGGTTTGCGCGGCAAGCGCTATGGCTTTGAGGAAGTTGCCTACCTGCTGCTGCTTGGCGATCTGCCCAATGAACAGCAGCTGCATGAATTTACCGACTGCCTGACCAAATGCCGTGCCCTGCCCAGCAACTTTGTGCGGGACGTTATCATGAAAGCCCCCAGCAAGGATCTGATGAACAGCCTGACCCGCAGCGTGCTGACCCTGGCTTCTTATGATGATTCGGTGGGGGATAACAGCCTGCAGACCCAGATGGAGCAGTGCATCAAGCTGATCAGTGTCTTCCCCATGCTGGCGGTGTATGGCTACCATGCCTATAATTACTACCTGAATGACGGCAGCATGTACATCCACCGCCCGCGGCCGGAGCTTTCGGCGGCAGAAAACCTGCTGCAGATGCTGCGCCCCGACCAGCAGTATACCCCGCTGGAAGCCCATGTTCTGGATATTGCTCTTCTGCTGCACATGGAGCACGGCGGCGGCAATAACTCTACTTTCACCACCCGCGTGGTCACTTCTTCGGGGGCGGATACCTACTCGGTCATTGCAGCGGCGCTTTCCAGCCTGAAGGGCCCCAAGCATGGAGGTGCGAACATCAAGGTCATGGAGATGATGGACGATATCCGCGCCCATGTTTCCGATGTGACCGATGAGGACGAAATGCGCGCCTACATCGGCAAAATTGTAGATAAAGAGGCCTTTGACCATAAGGGCCTTGTGTACGGCATGGGCCATGCGGTCTACTCTCTGTCGGACCCGCGCGCGGTGGTGTTCAAGAGCTTTGTGCAGCAGCTGGCCATGGCCAAGGGCCGCAAGACGGACTTTGACTTTTACAACACGGTGGAGCGCCTGGCCCCGCAGGTGATTGCCGAAAAGCGCCACATCTATAAAGGCGTTTCCACCAACGTGGACTTCTATTCCGGCTTTGTCTACAACATGCTGGGCATCCCCGTGGAACTGTATACCCCCATGTTCGCTGTGGCTCGTGTGGTCGGTTGGAGCGCCCACCGCATGGAAGAGCTGGTCAATGTGGATAAAATCATTCGCCCCGCGTACAAAAGTGTTATGGCAACCAGAGATTACCTGCCGATGGAAAACCGCGGCTGATTTCAGCCTTGCACTGGCGGGCCAGACCTGTTAAAATTATAGCGTAAGCATTTTGGGCATAGCTGCAAAGGCTGTGCCTTTTTTGTGGTATATCAGTAGGAGGAATCCCCATGAACGAAACACAGGTATCCCAGCTGCCGGTTTATGCCGGGAATGACCTTGGTGCAGTGTGGCGCAGCAGCGCTACGGCATTCCGCCTGTGGGCCCCCACGGCGTGCAGCGCGGCACTGCACCGCTTTGCTACGGGCACGGACGCAGAGCCGGAAGCTGCCGACCTTGGCACCCTGCCCATGCAGCGCAGTGAGGGCGGCACCTGGTACCTGGAACTGGCGGGTGACCTGGCCGGGCAGTATTACCAGTATGAGCTGCAGTTCCCGGATGGAACCTCCACTGTTACAGCGGACCCATACGCCCACGCAGCCGGGGCAGGGGGCACCCGCAGCATGGTGCTGAACCAGGCCGCCGCCGTGCCGGACGGCTGGCAGAAGGATGAACGCCCGGCTATCCCCGCCCATGCCCGCAGCGTGTGGGAGGTGCATGTGGCGGATTTTACCGCCGACCCGGCCAGCGGCGTGCCGCAGGCTTACCGCGGCAAGTTTATGGGCTTTACGGTGGACGGCACCACCCTGAACGGGGACGGCGTACACCCCACCGGGCTGAACTACCTCAAGCGGCTGGGTGTGACCCATGTGCAGCTGCAGCCTATTTTTGACTTTGCCACGGTGGACGAAGTGAGCGGCGAGGACTACAACTGGGGGTATGATCCGCTGAATTATAACCTGCCGGAGGGCAGCTATGCCACCGATGCGTTCCACGGCGAGGTGCGCGTGCGGGAATGCCGCGCCATGGTGCAGGCCCTGCACAGCGCAGGGCTGGGCGTGGTGATGGATGTGGTGTATAATCATACCTATTATTCCTACAGCTGGCTGGAACGCACGGTGCCCGGCTACTGGAACCGCCGGTGGGAAAACGGAAGCCTGACCAACGGCTCCGGCTGCGGATGTGACCTTGCCAGCGAGCGCACGATGGTGCGCAAGTATCTGGTGGATTCCTGTGTGTACTGGGCCAAAGAGTACCATATTGACGGGTTCCGCTTTGACCTGATGGCTCTGCACGATGTGGACACGATGAACGCAATCCGCGCTGCGCTGGATGCCCTGCCCGGCGGCGAAGATATCCTCATGTACGGTGAACCGTGGCAGGGCGGCAGCACCCGCATGGAACACGGCGCGATCCCTGCCAACAAACAGGCGGCGGGCCTGCTGGACAGCCGCATCGGATTTTTCTGCGATAACACCCGCGATGCCATCAAGGGCGGGGTGTTCAATGCGGGCAGCGCAGGCTACATCAACGGCGATATGCACTGTGGGTATCAAGTGCTGCATTCTATCCCGGCGTGGCGCGGCGGCCAGGCGGATTTTATGCCCCAGGCGCCGGGCCAGGTGGTGCAGTATGTTTCGGCCCATGATAACTATACCCTGTGGGATAAGCTGAAATGCGTGGCCCGCCGTGGGGATTATGCCGCGCCGGATGCCGATCTGCTGGCCCAGAACCGCATGGCGGCGGGTATTTACCTGACCTGCCAGGGTCTGCCGTTCATGCAGGGGGGCGAAGAGTTTGCCCGCACCAAGCATGGCGACCACAACACCTACCGCGGCCCGCTGGAGCTGAACCGCCTGGATTGGACGCGCGCCGCCCAGCTGGAGGAGCTGGTGCAGTATTATCACGGACTGTTGGAAATCCGCAAGGCGTATCCGGAGCTTTCCGGTATGGCGGGGGATGCAGAACCCTGCATTCTGTCCCTGCCGGGGTGGCTGATCGGCTTTGTGCCGGAGCGCCAGGGCGAAAGCTTGCCAGGGCGGCTGGCCGTTTATTATAACCCGGAGTGCACCCGCCAGTGGGCGGCCCTGCCTGCCGGGAGCTGGCGCTATCTGTGCGATGGTACCCGTGCCGCCGCCGAACCTTTTGGCCCCGCCTGTCGCAATGCCATCGAACTCGCCCCCGTCAGCGTGACGATTTTGAAGGTGGAATGAGTTTACGGGGGTTTTTGTTCCTTCTTTGAAAAGAAGAAAGCAGAAACTTTAAGGCAATACCGCATAATTTTAAGTGCCGATACGTCGAGCGAGGCACTTAGAATTATGCGGTATTGCCCTAATTTCTCATTTCTAATTAAAAACGAAAACTCCTCCCGCCTAACTTACCTCATCGCTTCTTCATACTTTCTCACAATGTCTTTCAGCGCCTCAAGGCCAATGGTGTAATCCTCCGGTGTGTCCAGCGAATGGTTGCCGCCCTCCACAAAATAGGTAGTGATGGCGGGGTCATCCTCCAAAGCACGGCGCAGTGCGGCACCGCCCAACGGGTCCGCAGTGCCGGTGGCGTGCCAGGCGGGCATCCCGGCGTAAAGCGGGGCATACTCCCACGCAAGGGGCGTTAATTGCAGCAGGGTCACATGGTATTCCGGGTGGGCCTTTACCCAACCGGCGGCCACCATCGTGCCAAAACTCTTGGCAATGCAGATGTACCGGTCATACCCGGCAGGGATCTGCGTCATGGCGTCCTGCGCGGCGCCGGGGTAGCTTTTGGCGGCGCTGGCCTGCGGCGTTTCCTCGTGGGGGAACAGCTGGCGGTACTGCACCACCATGCAGTCCACCCCCTGCCGGCGGGCAACCTTGGCGGCATAATACAGCAGCGGTTTGTCCGGCCCGTAGCCAAAGCCGGGAAATAAAACAACCAGCTTTTTCTCGTTCTGCATCACTTTACAAGCACCACATAGTTTTCTTTGCGCGGGGCAGGGGCCTTTTTGCCGCCCTCGGCAGCATAACCCAGGATGCAGTTGCCCACGCCGCGCAGGTTTTCGGCATTGGGCACACCCCACTTTTTCAGCAGGGCCTGGCCCTCGGCGGTTTCAAACATTTCCTTTGCGCGGTGGATCCAGCAGGCGGAAAGCCCCACGCTCTCGGCGGCGTTCAGCATGTTGCCCATCACCAGGCTGCCGTCCTCCACACAGGTGGGGATGGTTTTATCCACCAGCACAACGGCAACGCAGGGCGCACCATAGAACGGGTCGCCATTGCCGCCCATCGCGGCGGCGTTCATCTTGCTCAAAGTATCGCGGTCGGCCTTGTTCTGTATGCAGACAATCACCGGGCTCTGGCGGCCCATGCCGGTGGGGGCCCAGGTGCCGGCTTCCAGCACGGCGTTCAGTGCTTCCGGCTCCGGCATCTTGTCCAGGTAGCAGCGGCAGCTGCGGCGGGTTTTCATGGTATTCAAAACTTCATTGGTCATGGTAGTGCCATCCCTTTCATTTAATATTGAAGCTTTATTATACCATAGGGATGCAAGCGGATAAAACTTTCCTGAAAGTAAAATAAAATTTTTCCTGAATGGAGAATTTATGAATAGCATGTAAAATCATACAGAATCATGGAAGGCCAGCCTTTTTCGGGCTGGTCTTATTTTTTGCGCCATGGTATAATGTCCCTAAGTCACGAACAAAACTGTAGAATAAGGAGAGAAGGAACCCATGAAATTTTCCGAAATGCCCTATGAGCGCCCGGACATGAGCGCCCTGAAAGAACAGTTTGCCGCACTGACCGAGCGTTTGCAGAATGCCCCCGACTATGCCGCTGCCCGCGCCGCTTTTTTGGAGGAGCAGGTGCTGAACAAGCATGTGGATACCCTGTTCACCCTGGCCAGCGTGCGCCATACCATTGATACGCGGGATAAGTTCTATGATGAAGAGATGGAATTTGCCAACAGCGCCATGCCGCAGATCCAGCAGTGGCAGGATTCCTGGACCGCCGCCATGCTGGCAAGCCCCTACCGCAAAAACTTTGCCGAAGAATACGGCGACCTAATGTTTGTGAACGCCGAAATTGAGCGCAAGGCATTCTCGCCCGATATCATGGAGGAACTGCAGCAGGAAAACGAGCTGACCCAGCAGTATGGCAAGCTGCTGGCCAGCGCACAGATCCCGTTTGAGGGCGGGGTGTACACTCTGTCCCAGCTGAGCCCGTTCAAGAATGACCCGGACGATGCCCGCCGCCTGGCCGCCTGGAAAGCCGAGGGCCAGTGGTATAAGGACAACCAGAAACAGCTGGATGATATTTATGACAAGCTGACCCACCTGCGGGATAAGATGGGCAAAAAGCTGGGGTACGAGGGTTACACCACCCTGGGTTACTACCGCATGGGCCGCAACTGCTATACCAAAGCGGATGTAGAAAAGTTCCGTGCCGCCGTGGTCAAGTATCTGGTGCCGCTGGCGGACAGCATCTACCGTGAGCAGGCCAAGCGCCTGGGCAAACAGTACCCCATGAGCTTTGCCGATAACGCCCTGATGTTCCGTTCCGGCAACCCCGCCCCCTGCGGCGATGCCGATGCCATTCTGGCTCAGGGCAAAAAATTCTATGAGGAACTTTCACCCGAAACCGGCGTCTTCTTTAACACCATGCTGGACAATGAGCTGCTGGACGTGCTTTCCACCCCCGGCAAGGCGGCGGGCGGCTACTGCACCAGCCTGTGGGATTATCAGGTACCGTTCATTTTTGCCAACTTCAACGGCACCCAGCATGACGTTGAGGTGGTCACGCATGAAGCGGGTCATGCCTTTGCCGCATACACCAACCGTGACCGCGTGCCGTATTCCACTGTGTGGCCCAGCATGGAAGGGTGCGAAGTCCACTCCATGTCGATGGAATTCTTTGCCTGGCCGTGGGCGGAGGGCTTCTTTGGCAAGGATACCCGCAAGTTCCTGTACAGCCACCTGGCCGGTGCGCTGACCTTTATCCCGTATGGCACCATGGTGGATCACTTCCAGCATATCGTGTACGAAAAGCCGGACCTGACCCCTGCCGAGCGCCACGCCGCCTGGAAAGAACTGCTGGGCATTTATATGCCGTGGATGAAGCTGGATGGCGAGATCCCGTTCTACAGCGAGGGTGAGGGCTGGCAGCGCCAGAAGCATATTTATGAAAGCCCCTTCTATTATATTGACTACTGCCTGGCACAGACCGTCAGCCTGCAGTTCTGGGCCATGCTGCAAAAGGACCGCGCCAACGCGTGGGAGCACTACATGGCATACACCCGCCAGGGCGGCAGCCGCGTGTTTACTGAGCTGCTGAAAAACGCCGGACTGGACAGCCCGTTTGAGGAAAGCTGCCTGCGCGGCGTGTGCGAAACGGCCAAGCAGTGGCTGGACAACTATGACCTGACGGGGATCGAATAATGCAGCAAAAGAAAACCCGCCGTGGGCGGGAATACCTGAATGACTTCCGCAGGGATGTCAACGGCAGCTACCTGTACCAGGGCAGCTACCGCCGCTATACCGGCAGCATGCCGTATGCCAAACTGCGGGGCCTGCTGTGGGCGCTGTGCGGCGGGGCACTGGCGGCGCTGGCGGCGGCGGGCATGGTGCCCGCGCCGGGGGCCATGCAGCAGTTTTATGTACTGCTGCCGTATGCCGGGGCGCTGGTGGCTGGCATCAGCGCGGTGTGGGCGCTGGCCCGCATGAGCCGCGGCGGGGCACGCCTGCGCAGCTATGTGTATGAAGAAACGGTAGCCAAACTGCCGCTGCGCTGCCTGTTGACCGGGGGGTTCGCCGCGCTGGCTGCAGTAGGGGAGTGCGTGGATGTGTTCTTGAATGGCGGACAAGACGCTATCCGGTATGCAGTATTATTTGCAGCGCTGGCCGCTGCGGCTGCTGCGGCTGCTTTTGCCGCAGGGCACACCATCCGGGCGGCGGTTTATACCGAAGAATCCGGTTCCGGGCGCGAAGAGTAAGAGACCTTGCACCATAACGCAGAATTTAGCCCGCTAAAGTGCGGCGCGGAAGAATTTTACAAAATTCAGCGTGCTGTTATGGTTATCCTGCTGACTTTTATTTAGATGTTGCCAAAACGGCGTTTTTTGGTTGACAGAAATTGAAAATTGCGATATTATAACATAGTTATTGGTGACATTTGTTTGCGGTGAGGGAACACCGCAAATGCGGAAAGGCTTAAGCCTTTCTTTATTTAACACTCCTTTTGGTAGTGTTAAAATTGCCGCCATTACCAAAATGATTTGGGAGGTTATACAAACATGAAAAACACCAAGCAAGTGCTTGCACTGGCCATGGCTGTTGCAATGGCTGCGGGCCTGCTGGCTGGCTGCGGTTCTTCCGCTTCCAGCAGCGCTGAGTCTGTTGCTTCCAGCGAGGCTACCAGCGAAGCCGCTGCTACCGATACCGGCAGCAGCGATGGCACCCTGGTTCTGGCAGATACCGGCTTTGAGGGCAAGTTCAGCCCGTTCTTCGCCGCTTCTTCCGCTGACCAGCACGTTATCGACCTGACCAACATTGCCCTGCTGGGCGCTGACCGTAAGGGCGAAATGATCCTGAAGGGCATCGAGGGTGAGACCCGCGAGTACAACGGCACCGATTACACCTACTATGGCCCCGCTGACTGCGAAGTGACCGAGAATGCTGACGGCACCGTTACCTATGACATCAACATGCGCGATGACCTGGTCTTCTCTGACGGCACCCCCATCACCATTGATGACGTCATCTTCAACCTGTATGTTTACATGGACCCGACCTATGACGGTTCCGCCACCCTGTACTCCATGCCCATTGCCGGCCTGGATGATTACCGCAACAGCATGACCACCCTGTCCAAGCTGATTGCTGAGGCAGGCGAGGACAACACTGATAACAGCCTGTTCACCGCTGAGCAGCAGAAGGCTTTCTGGGATGCTGTTAACGAAGGCGGCACTGCATTTGCACAGGAGATCGTTGATAACTGCGTTGCTGCCGGTTACGCTGACGAAGGCAACGTTGCCGCTGCTGCTTCCGCTTGGGGCTTTGACGGCCTGGCCGCTGACGCTACCGCAAAGGATTTCTTCCTGGCTATCGCAGAAAAATATGACTGGAACTTTGCTTCCATGGAAGCTGAGACCGCAGGTTCTGCTCTGTCTGACCTGATTCCGGCTGATGTTTATGCTTACTCCACCACCGGTGTTGCCACCGGCGCTGACGTTGACACCGTTTCCGGCATCGTCAAGACCGGCGACTACAGCATGACCATCACCACCACCGAGCTGTCCAACTCCATGATCTACCAGCTGCAGCTGCCTATCGCCTCCCTGGATTACTATGGCGACCGCAGCCTGTATGATTACGACAACCACTCCTACGGCTTCAAGAAGGGCGACCTGAGCAAGGTTCGTTCTGTCACCAGCGCTCCCATGGGTGCCGGTGTCTACACCTTCAACAAGTACAGCGACGGTGTCATCTACCTGGATGCTAACCCGAACTACTACGAAGGCGAAGCCCTGATCAAGCACGTCAACATGAAGGAGACCCAGGAAGCCGATAAGATCACCGGTGTTCAGGCCGGCACCATCGACATTTCCGATCCTTCTTACTCTCTGGAAGCTGCCAACCAGATCGCTACCATCAATGGTGGTAATTCTGACCTCGACGGCTCTGTCATCACCACCCGTCTGAAGGACTTCCGCGGCTACGGCTACATTGCCCTGAGCGCTGAGAACGTCAAGGTTGGCAACGACCCGGCTTCTGAAGAGTCCAAGGACCTGCGCAAGGCCATCATGACCGTGATCGCAGCTTACCGTGATGAGGGCATCAACTCTTACTACGGCGACACCGCAACCATCATCAACTACCCCATGTCCAACACTTCCTGGGCAGCTCCTTCCGTTACCGACGACGGCTACAAGATCGCTTACTCTACCGACGTTGACGGCAACGAGATCTACACCAGCGATATGAGCGGCGACACCAAGTATGCTGCTGCTCTGCAGGCCGCCCTCGGCTACTTCGAAGCAGCCGGCTACACCGTTGAAAACGGCCAGGTCACCGCAGCTCCGGCTGGCGCCAAGATGGAATACACCGTCAACATCGGTGCTTCCGGCAACGGCGACCACCCCTCTTTCCAGGTTCTGACCAATGCAGCCGCTGCTCTCAAGACCATCGGCTTCACCCTGACCGTCAACGACCTGGCAAACGCTTCTGACCTGTACAGCTCTTATCAGTCCGGCGTTGCCGAAGGCTGGGTTGCTGCATGGCAGTCCACCAACGACCCCGATATGTACCAGCTGTACGACAGCAACGGTTCCACCAACTACTACAAGATCAACGATTCTGATCTGGACGAACTGATCGAGGCTGCACGCCAGACCACCGATCAGGATGCCCGTAAGGCCATGTACAAGGAAGCTATGGAGATCATCCTGGATTGGGGTGTTGAACTGCCGGTTTACCAGCGCAGCGAAGCTACCATCTTCTCCAGCGAGCGTGTCGACACCACTACTATCCCCAACGATATGACCCCGTACTGGACTTATCAGTCTGAGATCAACAAGATTGCTCTGAAGTAATTTTTTTCAGCGCAGCCTGTTGTTGAATTTATGGTGAGCAACCGCTCTCTGTACCGATCCGGTTAAGGGGGCGGTTGCTTGCTGTGGTAAAAGCAACGGTACATTTGCAGCCCAAATGTGGCCGTCCCATTCCCCCGGACAGTTCCCTCTGTCCGAGGGAGGGGGATGCCCATATTCGGTATCAAAGTAATGAGGTGTATCTGAAAACAAAGAAAATGACGGATGTTTCGCAAACATGAGGCGAATTTAAGGCAAAAAGCTGCAGGAATCCTTTGTGGATTCCAAGGCTTTTTAACGCAAAATTCAGTCGTGTTTGTAGAAACAGGCTAAGGCAACACCGCACAATTCCCGCCTGACGGCTTAAGCACCGCTCCGGCGGCTGCGGCACGGCATCTGCGTTGCCAAAATGCTCGATAAGACTCCAGTATTATCTGCGCTTTTGGCTTAGCATCTGCCGTACCTCGCTCACCGTATCGGCACTTAGAATTATGCGGTATTGCCTAAAAGCACAAAGGGGGGCGCACCCATGCAAACCATTTATGATGCTAAAATTTTGATTGTGGATGACAACCAGGATCTGCTGAACCTTGTTACCACGGCGCTGCGCAGCACCGGCTACAACCAGCTGACCGCCTGCACCGGCTGCGCAGCGGCCCAAGCGGCATTTGCCGCCAACCGCCCGGACCTGATGATTTTGGACATCAACCTGCCGGATGGGGACGGCTTTACCCTGTTCCGCACGCTGCACAGCATGGCGGATATCCCGGCGCTTTTTCTTTCTGCCCGCGATGCTGACGCCGACCGGCTGTTTGGTCTGGGCCTGGGCGCGGACGACTACCTGACCAAGCCGTTTTTAACGCAGGAGCTTTTGCTGCGTATCCAGCGCATTTTGCAGCGCTGCTATCGGGGCAAACTGTGGCGGACTGCCGCAAAAACGCTCCAGCTGGGCCAGCGCACGGTGTATCTGGCCGATGCTTTGGTCCGCCTGCCGGATGGCACCGCCCAGCCCCTGACGGCCACCGAGCGCGCTCTGCTGCAAAAGCTGGCCGAAAACCGCGGCCATATCGTTACTTATGACGCGGTGTGCGAAGCCGTGTGGGGGGCAGACTATTACGGGTACGAGAACAGCCTGAATGTTCACATCCGCCACCTGCGGGAAAAGCTGGAACCCAACCCCAGCAAGCCGCAGTACCTTTTAACGGTGCGGGGCATCGGCTATAAATTGGCAGAGGAGAACGCACAATGAAAACTTTTGCAGCCCTGATCCGCCGCTATGTGCTGGCCACAGCCGCTATTGTGCTGCTGGTGGGCGGTTTGCTGGTGGGGCAGATTTTTTATGTGGGGTTCAAGTCCAACGCGGTGGATGCAACAGGCTACCAGGTCGGCGCCTTGGCTGATGCCCTAAAACAAACCGAAACCGGCCTGCAATGGGGTCGGGAACATACCCCGGCGGAATGGATGCAGGGCTATGCCTGGGCCATGGTGCTGGACGATAATGGCAATGTCATCTGGCAGCAAGACCTGCCGCAAAAGCTGAATCACCGGTACACGGCATCGGAAGTTGCCGTGTTCTCCCACTGGTATCTGGCCGATTACCCCGTGCAGTGCTGGGCGGCGGATTACGGGCTGTTTGTTGTGGCGGAACCGGTTGGAACCTGCTGGAAGTATAACATCGACATGAAGCAAAAAATGATAATAATGCTGGCCAAAAGCATTCAGCCCACCATGGTGGAGCTCCTGCTGGTGGTGCTGGGGTGCTGCCTGTTCTTCAGCTGGCGCGGGAGCAAAAGCCTGCAAACCGTAACAGCCGGGCTGGATACCTTGGCGCAGGGCGGGGCTAGAGATATAATAGGGTCAACCAAGAGAAACTACGATAACTAAAGGGTTTTCAAGGCTTGAGTTGTCCTTCAAAAGTTTTATTTGTTGAAAAGACTGCAAGATACGGAAAATCCGGGGTTATATGTAGGAGGCTTTTTGGAAAGCTCTGTTTTGACCCACAAAAAGGAGCAACAAATAAAAAATGAAGGAGAGTTCAAGCCTACGGTGGATTGCCTTTTGTGCGACCCGCCGTGGGCTTGTTTGCTGTTTTATCAAATAAAAAATTAGTGAGGGAGAACAGAACTATGAGAAACTATAAAATCGCTGTGGCCGGCACGGGATACGTCGGGCTTTCGCTGGGAGTGCTGCTGAGTCAGCATCATCAGGTAGTTGCAGTCGATATTGTGCAGGCTAAGGTCGATATGATTAACAATAAGAAATCCCCGATTCAGGATGACTATATTGAAAAATATCTGGCAGAAAAGGATCTGAATCTGACTGCAACCTTGGATGCGAAGGCTGCATACTCGGATGCGGATTTTGTTGTAATCGCGGCTCCTACTAACTATGATAGCAAGACCCAGCACTTTGATACGTCTGCGGTTGAAGCTGTAATTAAGCTGGTCATGGAATATAACCCGAACGCCATCATGGTTATTAAGTCCACAATCCCTGTGGGCTACACTGCTTCTGTTCGTGAAAAGTTCAATAGCAAGAATATCATTTTCAGCCCGGAATTCCTGCGTGAATCCAAGGCTCTCTATGACAACTTGTATCCTTCCCGCATCATCGTTGGAACTGACCTGAACGATGAGCGTCTGGTAGAAGTTGCTCATGAGTTTGCCGGTCTGTTGCAGGAAGGTGCTATCAAGGAAAACATCGACACGCTGTTTATGGGCTTCACCGAAGCAGAGGCAGTTAAGCTGTTTGCCAATACATATCTTGCCCTGCGTGTGGCTTACTTCAACGAGCTGGACACCTATGCAGAGAGCAAGGGCCTTAACACTCAGCAGATCATCGACGGAGTCTGCCTCGATCCTCGCATCGGCAGCCACTACAATAACCCGTCTTTTGGTTACGGCGGCTACTGCCTGCCCAAGGATACGAAGCAGCTGCTGGCTAACTATGCCGATGTACCAGAGAACCTGATCGAGGCTATTGTCGAGAGTAACAGAACTCGTAAAGACTTCATCGCCGACCGCGTCCTAAAGCTGGCTGGTTATTATGGTTATGACGAGGATAACGAGTACGACAAGGAACAGGAAAAATCTGTGACCATCGGTGTGTACCGTTTGACCATGAAGAGCAACAGCGATAACTTCCGCCAGAGTTCTATTCAGGGCGTTATGAAGCGCATCAAGGCCAAGGGCGCAACGGTAATCATTTACGAGCCGACTTTGAAAGACGGAGAGACTTTCTTTGGATCAGTAGTGGTTAATGATCTGGCTAAGTTCAAGGAAATGAGCCACGCCATCATCGCAAACCGCTATGACAAGAGCTTGGATGATGTGAAGGATAAGGTTTATACACGCGATATTTTCCAGAGAGATTAATAAATGTGGGTTAGTAGAGAGATGGATGAAAAGAAAAACGTGAAGATATGTTTTGCGGCATCATCAGGCGGACATTATGAGCAGCTCATGATGTTAAAACCACTGATGGAGAAATATGATAGCTTTGTCATTACTGAGAAGACAGATTATAGCGCAGAAGCAAAAGGCGAAAAAACATATTATATGAAACAGGTCAATCGCCGAGAAAAAGATTTTATCTGGCGGATGATTCAAAATGCCTGGAAGTCTATCGGCATTTATAGAAAAGAAAAACCCGATGTAGTTATCTGCACAGGAGTTCTTGCAATGATACCGATTTGCTTGATTTCTAAATTTATGGGCAAGAAACTGATCTACATAGAATCTTTTGCGAAAGTTACTTCCCCTACCGAAACCGGAAAATTGCTCTACAAGTTTGCGGATCAGTTTTATGTTCAGTGGAAGCCAATGCTGAAATTCTATCCTAAAGCCATATATTTAGGAGGAATCTATTAAATGGACAATAAGATATTTATAACACTTGGATCACAGAAATTTCAGTTTAATAGATTGCTGAAGGCTGTTGATGAGCTGTGTGAAAAAGGGACAGTTGATGCAGAAGATGTGTTTGCACAAATAGGCTACAGCGATTACCTTCCGAAAAATTTCAGCTATAAAAAGTTTTTGGATAGGGATGAGTTTAGCAATGAAATGGAGAAAGCCAACATTGTTATAACACATGGAGGCACTGGAGCCATTATTGGAGCTGTCAAGAGGGGAAAGAAGGTTATAGCTGTTCCGAGGCTCGCGAAATATGGTGAGCATGTTGATGATCATCAGCTCCAATTGATAAAGCAGTTTGATGACCTTAATTTGATATGCTCTTGTCATGATGTTGGTGATTTGGAAACTGCACTTGATACAGTGCAACAGACAAAGTATAACAGCTATAAATCAAATACAATTAACATTATCAATAGTATTGAAGAATATATAAAAGGAAATTGATTATGAACAGAGATGAAGTTATGACTTTTGTGAAAAAAAGTCTAAAGTTTCTACCAGATAAAAGCTATATCAAGCTCTATTATCGGTTAAGAGTTGGAAGAAAACTAAATACGGATAATCCAACGACTTTGAATGAAAAGCTCCAGTGGCTGAAATTTAATTATAGGTTTCCGCTACAATCAATCGTGTCTGATAAGTTGCTGGTTCGAGATTATGTGAAAGAAAAAATAGGAGAGGAATATCTAATTCCACTATTAGGTAGTTGGGAAAAATATGAAGACATTGATTTTTCTTTGCTTCCAAAGCAATTTGTCTTGAAATGCAATCACGATTCTGGCGGATTAGTAGTTTGTACAGACAAAAATAAACTTGATCATGCAAACGCGAGAAGAAAAATTGAAAAATCCTTAAAGAGTAATTTCTTTTATATTGGTCGCGAGTATCAATATAAGAACATTAAGCCGATGATTCTCTGCGAAAAATTCATTTCTGATGATGGAAATGTTCCGATGGATTATAAGATTTATTGCTTTAATGGTAAGCCGGATGTCATATTGGTTTGCAAAGACCGATTTAGCAAAAATTCACACAAAGCATCTTACTTATACTATGACCAAGAATGGAATTTCATTCCATTGAACAAAGGCGATGATAAGTTGCCTGATCCTAAAATTCCAATGCCAAAGAACTTAGATAAAATGTTAGAAATAGCAAAAATTTTATCTAAGGATTTTGTTTTTGCGCGTATCGATTTGTATAATATTAACGGACAAATTTATTTCGGGGAAATCACTTTGTCACCGAATTCTGGATTTGATGCGGATATAACATACGAAACGGATTTGATGTTCGGTAATAAATTAAAAATACCATATTGGGATTCTATAAATAGAAGAATTTAATTGAATAAAAAAGAAAGTGGAATTAAGAAGAGTATACGGAAGTGACTATTTTGCCTTGATGCCACCTATTTTGACCATTGTTATCAGCCTTATTACGAAGAAATTTTCTCATCGAAATCGTTGTTGGCTGCGGTGCGTATTGCAACCTTGGTATTATTGTTATGATTAAACAGTACGATTAATTAAGAATTTAATATGTTGTTTTGTCGAAGGGGACGGCAGAACTTGGTAGAAAATAATGAATTTTTATAGAAGATTTATTGTGGGATGTGAGGAGGATAAATGTGCCTAGACTGCAACTACTTGTAGCAACAATGAATTTGACGGATATTATTGGGCTATGTGATGAAATGCATATTGCATCAGATGCATTAATTATAAATCAAGCAGATAGCGTGAAATATGAATACGTATTTTATCATGGATATAAGATAGAATGCTATACTTTTGCAGAAAGAGGATTATCAAGAAGTAGAAATAATGCTCTTTTGAGATGCACAGGGGATATTTTGTGCATTGCAGATGATGACATGGTATACACAGATACCTATAGAGAAGATATTATAAATGCGTTTCAAAAACATCCAGAAGCTGATGCGTTGGTTTTCAATGTAACAGCACTTAATGACGAACGATCAGGAAAGCCTATAGAAAAGTATGCACGTGTAGGAAAAAGAGAATCTCGTGAATATGGATCGGTTCATATCGCCATAAAGAAGAGAGCACTTATAGGTAAAAATGTTTATTTTAACACCTTGTTTGGAAGTGGAGCAATGTATTCATGCGGAGAGGATACATTGTTTCTAAAGGAATTAATTGAAAAAGGTCTAAAGCTATATAAGTCCCCTATCAGAATAGCAAGTGTTGATATGAGCGATTCAACTTGGTTTAAGGGATATAATGAAAAATATTTTAAGGACAAAGGGGCACTTATCGAAGCAGCGTATCCAAGGATTTCAGGGCTCCTTGCAATAGTACAATCAGTACGAAATAGCAAAAAATGCATGGGAAGCTATAAATATGCGGCAAAAATCTTTTCGTATTATATTTCGGGAATAGCTGACTACCGAAAGGTGATTAGTGAAGGCGATGTTGCCGAAGGAGAAAATATTAAATAATGAAAATCGCAAAGAAAGATATTTTGCCTTTTCTGGGATTTTTTCTGATTACAATTGGAAACGGAAAATATTTAGGTGCAAAATTCGGAGACTTAATTGAGTATTTAGGGATAGCAGTATTATTGATTTTATGTTACTGGCCAAGTAAGGAACATCATGTAAGCGTAACAGAAACAATCAAAGTACTCTTCTTGACATCATTGTTGTCAATTGGCGCATTTATAAAAGGGACACCGACAAAAGCTTGTTATATGATTGCGATGACTTCATTCGCGTTGATGTCGTTTGCATTGATGTCGCAAAGTATCTTGTCTACAAATAAGAGAATTAAAATTGCTGCGAATGCTATTTTTGGGGGTGCTGTTTTTTCTGCATTCATTGGCTTAATCACCGGGACATTAGGATTCTCACTTGGATCAGATGAATCGATTGTAGGAATACTATATGTGTCTGGATTTCAGGTGAAAAACTATTGTGGTGGAATATGGCTCCTTTTGTTTGTTCTTAACTATATATACTATATGAGAAACGAAAGACTCGGCCATAAAGAAAGAACCGTTTTGGCACTCTTCCTTTTGCTGATTGTTCTTAGTGGCTCAAAAGGCGCACTCGCGCTTAGCATGATTTGGATTTTGCTGATAAATTTTGATAAAATTCTGAAGCTTAGAAAAAATCAAAAAAGAATATTTGTTTTCTTTGCTGGAATCAGTGCCTGCTTAATAGGCGTATATATATATAATAATATTTTAATTAATGTGTATACTTATGCGTACCGTATGCGTGGCTTGAGCAATCTTGTGGATTATTTGTTGCAAGATTTAAGGAATCTGTTCTTTGGTGTCTCAGATATTGCTTATGCAAATACAGGTTTCAGTTATACGACTAATATGAGACAATTCCTTGGGTGGCAATCTAGTGTAGAGATGTCCTATGTTAATATTCTAATAAAAAACGGATTGATCGGATATGCTTCATATATTTTGATTTTTAAGGATTTCTTAAGCGGCTGCAAACGGTGCACTGCAATAGATCAAAGCATAGTTAAGTCTTTAGTTATTGTATTGTTAATATCCGGCCTGACGGAGACATATGCCGTTTCAATTCATTACGTTGTCGGACCGGTAATGTACTGCTTGATTAGAGGGTTGATATCTCAAGATAGACGGCGTGTACATACGAGATGAGTTTTGACGCCAGCGAGGAGCTGCATCATTTTGTTGTTTTTCTGATTGGAGTATTAAAAATAGATGAAGTTTTCAATAATAGTGCCGATATATAACACAGAAAAGTATCTTCCGCAGTGTGTAGATTCAATTCTGAATCAGGATTATGCGGATTTCGAGTTAATACTGGTTAATGATGGCTCTCCGGATGATTCACTTTCTATATGTCGTCAATATGCGGAAAAAGATAAAAGAGTGCGAATCATAAATAAACCGAACGGTGGATTAACCTCTTCTCGGAAGGCTGGAGCAAAGATTGCTAAAGGTGAATACGTTATTTGTG
>OGYE01000828.1_pt1 | contig 20375 bp, 29 predicted proteins | sample 1576471 | NCBI WGS metagenome assembly OGYE01 (sample SAMEA3541532, study PRJEB24748) | human gut metagenome | biome: human gut; feature: human-associated habitat; material: faeces | place: China | collected 2012
TTTTTCATTTTATCAAATCCTTTCTTTTATTCATTCCATGTTTCCTCTACTGTGAAGAAAAGCACTGGATAATCATTCAGATTAAGTTTTCCATACACATCAACACCATCTTCACCAATTGCCATTGCCTCTTGACCTTTTGGTAAGGTAATTGTTTCTGTAGCAATTACAAATACATCTTCAAAAGATATTTGAAATTGATATTCTTCATCATAGGCAAATAAACTACCTAATAGTAAATTACTTACCCTAAATGTATTGTCAGTAATAGTAGCAGTTATACTACCACCATCAGTCCAATCAGTAGTTCCCGCTTTTCTATATTTAAAACTACCGCTTAATGAATTAGCCTTAGTATCTGTAAATGAGCCGTTGTAGTATGCACCATTGCAATTTAATACCGCTTCATTAGATGTTCCCTCTGGTCTAGTAATTGAAATAGTATTTATGTGTAACTTGATGTAATCAATCATATCTAACTCAACATCTGAAGAACTAGAATATCCTCTACTATCAGTTACAGATACACTTACTTTATTTGAACCTATAGCATCAAAAGTATTTTCTTGCAAATTAGAAGCTTGTCCATCATTCAAATTAATTGAATAATTTTCAATTGTGGCACTTTTTTTAGCAGTAGCACTGATTGTTACTTTTGGTTTAGATATATATTTAACAAACTTAGTGTTACTACCAGTTATAGTAGTTACATTTGTATTTGTATCAATAACTGTTGCTGATACACTAGGCTTACATGTGCTTTCTTTAGCATATAAATTGAATGTTGTAGATTGTGTATCACCTATTTGTGTGTTTCCATTGTATGTAGTACAATAAATAGTTCCCTTTATTTCTCTAACATTTGGTATCAAAGCATATATTTCATCTTCTATTTCACTAGTTTTAAATTGCACAGTTGTCTCACTAGTTTTAGTAACAATAGTGCCGGTTAGAGTACCTATCTTATAAGTTAAAGTATTAGTAAATGAAGAAGATTTTTTATCAATACTAATTACTGCATTATCACCTATATAAGGACTACTACAAGCAACTCCACTTGCTCTAGGTATTTGTGGCAAATCAGCACTAGCACTAGCAGTACCGCTCCAACCCCAGTTAGGAAAGTTGATTGAAGCATTTCCGGTTACACTTGCTTTTCCTTCATTATTGTGATATACCCAGCCACTAGTAGTTACACTTACCGATTCTCCAGTAGTAGGTCTTGTACAACTTGCTCCTTGATAACTTGCTCCTGTACCACTTACACCAATTGTACCTTGATCATCTTGAATATAAGTTCTATCATAATAACTTCTTGCTTGATAATAGACATAAGTTCTATTATTTGCTATATCTCGTTCAGAATATCTAGCATATAATCTTACATATAAATTACCACCACTGCTACCTATATACTTTTGACCTAAATATTGCCAACTTGTTGTTAATGTTGCCATTTGTTACACCTCCAAATCTTCCAAATCTTCAATCAATTCTTTTAAATGGAAGATTTTTGTTACTTTTTTATTGTTTTTAGTTGATTTAACAAACTTTAAATATCCTATTTGAGCAGTACCAGTAACAATAAGTTTTTCTATACCAGAACCTTTATTGTTGAAGATCGCATTTAGTTTTTCGTAGTTATATACCTTTATACCACGGTTATCAAGCAATGAATTGTTTGCATCACTAGATGTACCTACAGATAAACCTTTAGTGCTAAAACTAAAATTCATATCAGTAATCTTGCCTTCAAGTGTTTGAATAGTACCATTTTGAGTATCTAATGTTTTTTGTACATTTTTCATAGATATATCAAAATTGTTTACTGTTTGGGTTACTTGGGATAATTGACTTGATTGTTCATTTTGTGTTTCCACTACTGCAGATATTTTTTGATTTTGTTTATCTACATCTATTTGAGTATTTTTTAATGCTTCCGCTAAACTTATATCTTGTTTTGTTTTTATTTGCTGTTCTGTTAATACAGGGCTTTCTATAACACTTGTAAATGCACCATCATATTTGAAATTATGTTTCAAAACATAAGTGTCAAAATATTCTGTATCACTGGTATAAATCCTTATATAATCTCCAAGTTTTAAGAAAGGTTTACCATAATATGTTATTAATTTACAATCAACATATTTCATGCCTTTAACTCTATTCCATATTGCAGTTATTGCTTGTCCTCTTAGCTCAGCATTATGCAATATATAATCTTCACTAATTACAATAGAATGTTCTCCATTTTCTGCAATACTTTCATCATCTTTCTCAGTTACATTCTCACTATCTACTTGACTGTTTTTAATAATTAAGCAATTAATGGGGCCACATACAACTTGCCCACCTTCAACACTCGAATAATCATTTCTTTGAAATGTATAATCAGGTGTAGTACTAGAACTTAGCCAACATAAATCGATTTTGTTTGCATCATTATCGATATCAATAAACGAACATGTTACTTTAGCAATCGCTTGTAATACTGTTCTGTTTTTTTCTCCATTGGTAAACGGATTGGCAGTAACAGGAATTGTACTATTAATAAATGTTGTTGTTTTAGGTATTAATCCTAATTGATTACATACATCTATATAAAGATCAGATACTGTCTTATCGCCGCTAGAATAATCAATATTACACACATATTTGCTATCTAATTTCGTATATAAATTAGAGTATGCCGTTATTTGGCTCATTTTTGCCGTTATTTCGTTAGTTGGCTGTTCAATAGTATATTTACCCATTTTAATATATTCTGTGCTTAAATCAGCAAATTTGACCCCTATATGGGCTTGTACAGATTTATCAGTTAAATTGTTGTTGTCTGCTATAAAATTTGCCTTCAAACATTTAGCATATACCGAACCAATAATATTGCCATCTACATAACAACCACTATCTATTTCTAAAGATTGTAAATTGTCTGAATTGGTTATTGGCGTATCTATTCCATCTACAATTATTTTTCCTAAACGATTAGCATTTGCTCTATTTTTACATTCATTTATAAAATTTGCACTTGCCATAATCCACCTACAATTCTATAACTGCTTGTGAAGCAGGATTATATAGTTCTACTATTCCGTCAGCTGTTATGTAAGGCAACATTGCTTGTACTACTCTATCTCCTCTATAGCAAGAGATATTTTGCCACTTTTTAGTAAATGGATTTAGGAAATCAACACTTAAAGTTGGTGCTTTAATTATTTCAGCATAGAAGTCTACTACTTCATCATCAGTAAGTGGCCTTGATACTAAGTCAATTCTCCATTTTGTATTAATTACATTTAATACCATAGTTCCATCTGCATTAGTAACATCTCTGCCACTATTTTTAGACACATCATACCAAGATATTTTTGTTTGATTTGATAGGTATTTAGAGATATCTACACCATTTAATTTGACTTTTGACACTACAAGTACCGGACCTGCTAATACATATTTATATCCGTTTGCGGTAAATTCTTTTATCATAATTTCACCATCTTTCAAATTTCCCTTTGAAAGAAAGTGCTACACATGTTATAATTAATTTATAGGAGGATGTTTATGAAGAAAATATTATTTGTTATACTATGTTGTTTATGTTTGGCCGGTTGTGGAAAGTCAATTAATGGTTATCAATTTTCAGAATTATCTTATGAAAAGTGGAATGTAAGTTCAAAAGGATATAGAATTAATGGTTCTATAAAAAACATTTCTAATAATATATGTGAAGGTAAAAAATTATCAGTTGAAATCGAACTAAAGAGTGGTTCTATAAAAGACACAACTTACATAGACATTTCTAATCCTTCGGTAGGAGAAATTAAATCATTTGAAGACATAATTTTTACAGATTTAACAAATTTTCAAATAAAAATTAAAGAAGTCGATTGTTGGATTGATGAAGATACTAAATAAGTATCTTTTTTAATATGTTGGGATTGTAAAAGGGAACTTCCCTGTTTGTTTTGTTCTTTGTTCTATTCTATCGATTACAGTACCTTCATCAGTATGAACATGAACATCTATTTCGCTAGATTGACTACTATATTGGCTCATCGCACTTACCATAGCATTATATATTGCACTTGCTATTTGAGATTGATTTAAAACCTCTGTTCTCCCATTAATATGACCGACAATTTCTGCCCCTTTTTCTCCTGCTACAAACATACTTCCATGAGATGGTGCACCACCATTTGCATATTGAGGTATATCTTTCCAATTTCCGTTATAATATATACCACCATTTGCTCTAAAACCACCACCGCCAACTGATGAAAATCCAAAACCCAAAAATGTATTTTTTAAGCCGTTTACCCAATTATTTATAGTGTTTTTTGCACCACTAGTATCTGCCTTTACATTTATTGTTGGATTTATTTTATTAATGCCTTTTTGAAGTTCATTGCTTATGTTATAACCTTTGTCGTTCATTTTGTCTACAATTTCAGTTTGTACATCATCAGGTAATTTTTCAAATTTTTCCATAAATTCAGATTCACTATTCTCCGCTAAATAACCCCATGCTTCAACTATTTCTGGAGTTAATTCATCTGTTGTTTGACTCATATTTTTTAATGTTTCTAATAAATTTTTCTTTTGCCTATCATATTCTTCTTTTGTCATAGTTCCTAATTCATTATATTGTATATCCAAATTTTCAATATTTTCGGCTAGAGAATTGGTTATGATCTTTCCATCAGCAACAAAGGAATCTGTTGTTTCATTAATCGCTTTATCTATATCTTCCATATTTCCAGTAATACTTGCCGTTGACAATGATGTATAATCAGATATAATTTTCTCATTCTTAACAACATCATCTGTGTATTCAGTCATTTTTGAGTTAGCTTCATCTAATTTTTCCTTAAGTTTTCCGCTATCAGTTATGATATTATTCATTCCAACATTATATTCCATTAAAGAAATTTCACCATTTTTATATTGCGTTGCCAATTTTGCCATTTTTTCTTCAGTTTTATCATATTCCTTTTGTAATTCTTTCACTGATTTCTTTTGGTCTCTATATTTTTTTAACAATTCTGACTTAGATTCTATAGCTTTGGTATATGCTTCGGTTTTACCTTCCATAATAATTTCTATTTGTTTTTGTTTTATCAGTGCTTGAATGTTTTTCGTCAATTCATCATATTTTTGTATCTGCCCATCAACTGCTTTGTATTCTGTGCCATAAGCATTATTTAATTGATTTAATATGAAATCAACCCTATCTTCATACCCAGATAATACATTGCCATTAGCATCAACTAAAGTCTCTAATTCATCAATAAGTTTTTGATTTTCTTCGTGCAATGATAATTTATTTTTTGTAGTGTTATCAATTTCTTCATAAACTTTCATTACTGAATCTCCAAAAGCGAGCATTTCTTCACTACCCTTTTCAACTTTGTTAATTAATTTATCCGTTTCTGTTTGATATGCACTTGTGGCGTCAATTAATAATGCTATAGCAGAAACTGCTCCACCTATTACTGCCCCCCACGGACCAAATATTGCTCCAATTTGTACTCCACTAGCAATAGTTGATAAACTTCCTGTTACTAATCCCAAAACATTAGCTAAATTAGCTCCTTCTTCTGATATACTTTTCATTGATTGGTGAACGGTATATAATCCAATTGCACCAGTTATTAAACCAGACATTGCAGTTTTAGCACCATTTAATGCTCCTTTAAATCCATCAACCTTACCAGTTGTCGAATTAATTATACCCATTTGCTCTCTCCATGATTGAATTCCAGTTTTTAAACTCGAATGAGTACCTTTTAATCCTGCTATCGTTGTTGTAAATAATGAAGATGTAGGATTATATAAACTTTTTATTACTTTTCCTAAACCACTGGCTCCAAATACAGTAACTAATTTTTTCCCAGTACTAACTAATTTGGTTGCTCCAACAACTAATCCCAACCCAACTAATATTTTGCCTTCTGTAGACATTCCTTTAAATGATTTCCATACATTTGATAATGTTTTCTTTATGCCTTGATATTTAAAAGATACTTTTCCAGTTAAAGGATCAATTTCTTTAGTGAATCCTAACCATTCCATTATTCTATCTCTAATTTCTGTGGCTTTCATTCTAACTTTATCCATACCATTGTCATAACCAGTAATAGCATCTAATAATCGTTGGTCTATTCCACCAGACGCATCAGTACCACTGCCACTATCTTTATTTTCGTTGATGTTATGGATTTCATCAAATCCAAATGTTTGTCTTTTTAATTCTTTTACCGCTTTACTTGCATCATCCGCACTGTCAGCAATACCATCATATATGCCGTCTTGACTTGCAATACCACTGTTATAGTCTTTTAATTCTATACCAAACATTGTTGCTATTGCATTTGATACTTCTTTTGTTACCATTAAGAAAGCATTTGCATATGGAAGTATATTAGATAGTCCCCCGATGAATAGACTCGATAAAGCAACTTTAGCCTCTACTAATTGTTGCCTAAATACTTTTAATTGATTTGATGGTGATTCTATGGTATTTGCTAAGTCGCCCATTGCTATTTGTGCTTGTTTCATAGTTGCTAAGTATCTTAATATTTCTTTCTCTGCTTGAGACATATTTTTAACTTGTTCATCTATTCCTAATGAGTCAAGTATAGGTTGCATACTCATTTGAGTTACATCAATTCCATAACTTCTCAAAGGCTTTGTTTGGCCTGCATACACACCTGCTCTAATTGCTTCTGCAGTTGCACTTTCTGTTTTATTATATAACGATGCCAAGTCATAAGTTAACTTAGTCATTGTTTCAGACATTATTGCCGAATATTTATCATCTATGCCAACAGTTTCCCCCATTGATTGAAATATGCCTTGCATATATAATGTCTGTGTTTTATTAGTTCCAAACGCCTCATTTAATCTATATTGGAAATTCAATGCCGATTTACCAAGTTCAGAAAACATTTGTTTACCATTTTTTTCGGTATTATCAAATACTACATTAAATAAATTTAATTGTTCTGTATAATCAATTGCTTCGTTCATCCAACCTAATGCAGTCATAGTTAACCTCTTAACGCCAGCAAATGTAAATGCACCTTTTAAAGCACTTCCTAATTTACTTGTACTAGTTGTCGCTTTATCTGTTGTTTTTCTTAATTTTTCCACATCTTTTGTTGTTCTATTTATTGTAGAATTAGATTTACTTTCAATTCTACCTAACTCTAAATACATATTAGTTACAACATTTTCAACATTGGTTAAACTTTTAACTAATTTATCAACTGCACTTTTAGCATCACTTGCACTAGACTTTATTTGTAACTCTAATGTTTGTTCATTCATTATTTTCACCTACCTTCTCGGTTGTTCCCTTTGTGGTAGTGCTATTTTTTCTTATTGCATTTACTTGAGCTATTCTTGCCTTCACATCTGCAACATTCATTTCTATTTGCTTTTTCTTTTGTTCTTCTGTATTTTCTGCCCTTTCAAAGCCATATGGTTGTTTAGAGTATTCAACTTTTGAATTACTAAAAGCATTACATAAAGAAACACTTATTGCTTCATGAAAGTATGCTCCTTGTAACCATGCATTATTATTAAATATTTCTTGCTCTGTTTTTAGCTTAGTATAATAAGAAAAACGGTATGCCCAGAATAAGTCAGGGCTATCTTCCCAAAACTCTTTCACAGACATACCGTATGTGATTGCCATAGGCAACAAATCATAAAACCAATCTGTTAAGTTCTTATATTTTTTGCCTCTGTTTTCTTCATCATCTATGCTTCGATTATCTCTAGTTCCTCTTCGTTCTCCGTCGAGTTTATATCGGCTAGGGCACTCATAAAAGATCGATATTCTTCAATTGCAAATTTAACAACCTTAGCTGGTTTTTTACCACTTTCTTGATAAGAATCCATTAACTTAAGTGCCAAATTAGGATTTACTTCTTTATGATGCTCCAAGAATAAACTTATCCAAAGTAAATTGTAATAAGTAATTGGTTTTTTATTAAATTCATCCAGATCAAATCCTTTATCTTCAAGCCATACGATACTATCCCTATTCATTTCTAAAGTATAATCTTTATCATTGATTTTTATTTTTAATTTTCTCATTGTCTTTCCCTACTTCCTTTATTATTCAGTTATTAATGCTGTTACTTCTGTTGATGTTTTATCAGCAATTTGTGTACTTGGTACTGTATGTAATGTACATTCAATTACTCCACCAACTGATACTTCCTTTTTCCAAGTTTGACAAATACCTGTATATAAAGCACCTGTTCCATCTGGATATTTTATTAAGATATCTTTTGCTGTATTATCACATACTGCTTTAACTGCAGTTAAGTTTGCTTCACTATAATTATAAGTAAAGTCCATATCTCCAGTATCAGGTCTATCTGGAACATATACTTTTGTTGGATCACTTGAAGTTGTTATTTCAACTGTTCCACCTGCTTGTCCAGTTGCTGGAGCACCTTTAACTGCTACTAATTTTTCTTTTGGAAATTTTGCTTCAGCAGTTTCTTTGATTCTGATTTCAATACCTAAATCTAACATTATTTATTCACCTCTCATTGTAATTTCCCTTACAATTTGAAGTGCTACATTTGTATGTGAATTGGGTTGTATCTGATGACAGCCTGCAACATTACCGAATATTTATAACCATCGGCATGGTCCCTATACATTCACACTATACAGGGTAGATAACTAAATTATCTAATCCATATTTTGTATCTAATGTTCCAGTTATCTTTATAATATTTCTATGTACATTAGAATCAGCGTTTAGAGCATCTAATTCTGTTTTAATAGTCACATGATAGTTATTTTTAAAATAATCAACTACTTGTCCAGTAACTTCATTACAGATGGTTCTTTTTGATGTTTTACCACTTGCTATAGCATATATTTCTACTTCAATACCAAATGTATATGTTTCCTCTCCATAACTTAAATTATTATATTTATTAGTTACTGGAAGTAATTTAACAGGTACTATCGGGAACACTTTGCTTTGTTGTGGCATTGCTTTTGTAACAGTTGGATTATATATTGATTTTTCTTCAACATATTTTTTTAATTCTGGAAAGATTTTATCTTCAAAGCTATTTTCTACTATCAATATAAATCACCTACTGTCTTTCTTATTTCAATGTCAACAATATTTCCTATTTCATCTTTAATATCTTGAAATGCACTATAGAACATATGCCTACTCGGTAAACCTTTAGTCCATCCATAAGTACCATCTTCTTTAGGATACTTCCAACCTTTTTCTCCATGTTCATTTACATCATATTTCCATGATTTAAATGGCCCATCTGGATTAGGGTGTGGATTATTAGAACCTGCAATTCCTGTACCCATTTCATTAAAGATAATTACCATATCGTTAGTCCATACTCTACCTATCTTTGAATTATTATCATATTGCCACTGTATTTGGCTTGTATGATTAGAAATACCATTAGCATAGCAACACTCTAATACCTTGTTATACATCATTTCTGTGGCATATTTAACGGCATTATCAACACCTTTTGAATATGCTTCTTGATATTTATTTAGAAACTTTTTTGCCTCTTCTAGGCTTTTCTTCGAAAGTTCCATTGTTAGAATTGTTTTCATCTAAATTAGCCTCTTTTGGTTTTTCTGTTTTTTCTTCTTTAACAAGTCTATAACCTGCTTTAATAAAGTCATCTCTTGTTTTTTCATCAAAAACTACTACACCATTTGTAAATTTGTACATAATTACACCTACTTTTCTCTAGTAATGCCTTTTATTGCCCACATACAAGCTTCTTCTATTTTTGTCATTGCTAAACTTTTTTCTCTGCTATCTTTCAAATTTTCAAGTATATAAGTTGCAATATCAGTAAAAGCATTTCTCGTGTTGGCAATTTTTTCTTGAGTTTCTTCCTTATAAATGGCATTCATTAGTTCGTTTGCTTTTTCTCTCATAAAATTCCTACTTTCCTGTAAGTTTTTCAAAATATATAATTATAACTGAATTACCATCTCTTGGTGGTAATAATCTATAGTTAGCATTATCTCCATACTCTTTTTCTCCATCAGGTGTTGCACCATCAAGATAAGCAACATCAAATTCTTTGAACATTCCTTGATATGATATAGGGATAACTGCTTTTTTCATAACACTTGCCTTTTCTCCAAACTCTGCTATATCAGCATCAGTATTGACTGGTTGATAATTAAATTTATATGGTTCGCTATTTGGCTTACTATATTTATTAATTTCATTACCTTCAGCATCTGATTGTATGCCTATTTTGCTTGATATATAAACATCTTTAACCCATTTATTTGGATTTATATTTACAATAGGTATCATTTAGGAATACCTGCCTTTGGAATTAATTCTCCTAATAAATCACTAGAAACAAGTGTTGTTAAAAATTGGACAGATAAACCATTTTCAGCATAAGACTGATATCCTGTTCTTTCCATCGCTTTATATAGTTCAATAGCACATCTTGTTTGCCAATTTGCAAGTCGTTTGTTGTTTTCTGCATCTATTGTATCTTTTGACAAGTCGTAAGGGAAAAGTGTATTTAGAGCCACAATTTCTGCGTCATCTAGCTTTAATTTAAATACATCGTCCTTTGACTTGTTGGCTATATCGCCTAAGATTTCTAGTCGCATTTTCTTTAATTGTTCTTCTTGACTCATAAATACACTTCCTTACTTAAAAAAGTTATATTAAGCAGTAACTGCTTTTGTATTAACTGGATTTGTTGTAGTATTAGTTACATTAACTTTTACTTCTTTAGATGGCTTAGTAAATGTTGTTGCTAATCCTGTAATTTTTCCGTGAAACCATTCTGGACCGTGGTCTAATCCAATTTGACCAAATAATTGATATTTAGTTCCTGCTCCAGTTTTTGCTAATTCTTCTAAGAAGAAGTTACCTTTACCTGGAACTGGTTGTTCAACTGGTCCAATTACTGATGGATTAATTGCTAATACTGTACCTTCTGGAATAAATTCACCTATTGCTAAATGAATTACTGTTCCTACTGGTAAAATTAAATCTCTTATTTGAATACCATAAGCACTCATATAAGGATCACCAACTGGCATTTTCATTTCAATAGCATCACCATGTAATTGTAATAAGTTAACTGAATTCATTAATAATACTAAGTTAGAAATGTCTCCGCCATTATCATTAATTTTTTGAACCAAATCATTAACTAACCACATATCTAATGGGGCATTAACTTTACTATCACCTTTACCACTTTCGGCACTAATTACGTTAGTAGTAATTGCAGCTACCATACCTCTTGTTTTGTTAATTTTAGTATCATCAGTTGCTTTGTTATAAGTACCTTGAATAAATGTTTTTTCAATGCTTCTTTTTAATTTTTCCATTTTTCTTGCTACTTGGAATGATAATTCATCTTGTGGATTTGCAGTTTGTCCTGCTAAATTAACGCCACTTAATGTAGCCATATTAGATTGTTTAGCATAAGAAATTGCTACGGCATCCATAAATATTTGAGTAACATTATTCATTTGAGTTCTTGTTACAAATGAAGCATCTGGTGCTGTTAATGATGCTGTTTCACTTATTGCCGGAATATCGCCTTCTTCACTTGTATAATATTGTCCACATACGAATTCTACTGAATTTGTGTATTTAACTCCACCACTAATCATATTTAAAAATGGAGTTTTTGTATTTGCTTTGTTATATAATAGTCCTGAATAATTAGGACAATTAAAGCTTTGTACTGTTTCTGTACCTGTCATTTTCATTCACCTCGTTTAATTCTTTACCCTTTTTAAACGAATGCCACACATTATTTATTTAATTTGTTTTTTTCTTGTTCTGCCATGAAAATTTGAGTAGTAAGTTCAGTTTGTTTTAAAACATCTTTATTTTTAATTGCTTCATCTAATTGTTTTTTTAGTTCTGCAACTTTATCAACAGGATTAGCACTTTGAGTACCACCTATTGGTTTTGGTGTTCCATTTAACAATTCTGTAGTAGTTTGATTTTTAGTTTGTTCTTTTGTTTTATTTAATAATGTAATAAAATTATTTGCTAATTTTACTGACTTATCACAATCTTCACTTATAATATTTTGTAAAGTTTCTTTTAATTCAGTATCTTCATCAGTAATTTTTATACCATTATCTAAGAATAAACCTTTAACCGCTAATTCACTTGTTTTAAGTGCATTTGCTTTCTTATCCACTTCTAATTGTTTTAACTCTGCATCTCTTTTTTCATCATCAGTCATTTTTGATTTTTTGAAGTCATCATATTCAGTTGATAATGTAGTATAGTTACTTTCTACTGTTTTATATTTAGCATTTAAATCATTATATTTATCTTTTGGAATCATTAATGTTGCTAAACTTTTCGCAATAGCATCAACTCTTTCTTCATTAGTTGTAAGCGTTTCATCACTTAATACTTTTTCGATTTCTTCTTTCATTTCTATACCTTTCCCACTCTTATGTTTTTATAGATGTCACATCTCATCAGTTGAGTGGTGTAGATTTATGCTCTCTACACTAAGCAAATTTATATAAACTGATAAATCAGTTCGTATACTAAATGGTTGGGAAGACAGGATTTGAACCTGCAACCTCTTGAATCCAAATCAAGGCTTCTACCAAGTTGAATTACTTCCCAATATGGACCGGCATATCAGATTTGAACTGATACAAAATGCTTGGAAGGCACTTATGCTGCCAATTACATCAATACCGGATGGCAAATCGACTAGGATTTGAACCTAGACAAACAGTTTTGGAGACTGTTATGCTACCATTACATCATCGAAATATAAAGTTGTTAGTTAATTAAAATTAAACTAATCTTTCTATGGTTTTTCCTTCATTATTCATTAACCATATAGCACCAACTAATGCTGGGTGGTTCCCATCTTTGTCTATATGAGTTATTGGTATTAATTCAAGTTCATCTTGATTTTTAATTTTTAAATTCATAAATTCATCTTGATTTTTATCTCTAAATCTAAATATTTTTTCTACATTCGAATATATTTCTTCTTCATAAGCTCCAATAAATTCGTCTTTAAAATGTTGCACTTTTACTATCATATCTATCTACCTACTATCTATCTAACTAACAACTAACATGGTGCCGAAAGTAAGAATTGAACTCACAACCTACTGCTTACAAAACAGTCGCTCTACCAATTGAGCTATTTCGGCAAAATTCCAAAGGCTTCTAAAGTTTCTTTGGTTTGGACTTACTTATAAGGCTTTATAAAAGTTGTACTTCCTTCAAAGTTTCTTATAATGCCTATATAAAGTATCGCTACTCCTATAATGGCTACCAATGCACATCTTTAAATAGATGTTCGAGCATATTTAATCATAGTCCCTTGCCCTATGAACCATCTTTATTAACCTCTCCAGACTCGTCCTTTGAGGCAGATGTTGTCCTAAGACTTCCATCGCTATTTTTATTATTTTCTTGTAATTGTTTATTTGCTTGTCCAACAAACAATTTAATCCAATTTTCAATACCACCATAGAATTCCATAGATTTATTAAATGTTTCATTTGGATCACTATATAAACCACTTGTTGTCATAGCAACATCTGGTGATATACCACTTTGAATTTGATTCATCATTCCTTGCGATTTTACTAGGAAATTATCTGATTTATTTCTTGTGAATTTTTGATCTATATCTTTTAATGTTAATGTTTTAATTTGACTATCTGGAGCAAGTCTACATATTCTTAAAATTAATTTAAGTTCTGGTTTAGCACATCTCTTAAATTCCATTTCATCGCCATCTGCTCTTGCATCAGCCATTGTCCAACCTTCACCTAAATATCTAGCTTGTCCAGTATCTCCACCGCTTGCTTTATCACTATTTTTAGGAATACCTACAATGTTTAAAGCTGTGTTGAATAATCTATCGTGTAATACTTTTGTATTATCATGTTTTATTTCATTTGATATTAATTTTAAATCTGCTGGTCTACTTGGGTCTGATGTTGCAATTTTAATTGCTCCTAAATCAAGTAATCCTTCATAATCTTCTCTATCAATATCTTGGTTAACAAAAACAAGTAAACTTTGTATAAATTGTTCTAATCCATCAATTTCATCAGATGTTATTCTATTTAAGTTATTTAATATATCCATAACTATTTCAATAATTCCTATTCTTGATTTATTTAAGTAATATTCAAATATAGGAATTTCATTTAATATAGTAGGTTTTATAAGTTTAACTTCAAATGCTGATGCAACGCTTGGACTAATCATTTCATAATAAGCATTTTTCGTATATACACTACCTTTTATCGTGTAATCCTTAACACCTCTCGTATAAGTACAACCAAATAGTTTCTTATGAGGTAATCTACTAGAATAAACACAAAATGTTGTTTTACTATCAAGATTTTCTATCATAAAAGGACTATCTTCATTTATATCTGGAAGAACTAATCTGTGCCCTATTCCTGATATATATAGGTCTTCTGCTAATTCAGTATCTTTTGGATATTTATCCTCTGCCAACATGTAACTATTTAAAGCTCCTACTTCTTCATTAGCAACATCACCACGTTGTACATACTGTATTGGTTTACCAAAAACAAATGACTTTTTAAATTCAACCATAAAATAAGCATTATTTTCTACTACTTTGTTATTTATAGTTGGTCTTACTTCTTTAACTTTATCTAAAATTGGTTGAAAACCTTTATAATAGTTTTCTAAATAATTAATTTCCCTTGAATTTTGTAAATGAACACTAAATACGTCATTTAATATTTGTGTAATTGTTTGTTCGTTCATTTCTTCTGGTTCATAATCTGCATAAATAATATGTCTACCAAATAGTCTTACCTCATCTTGAACCGGCATTACTGGTTTATCGGTAGGTATTTGTGCATTTGTATTATCATCAACTGGTGTTTCAGTTGTTTTTATTTCTTCGTTTTCCATTAATTCACCATCTTTCATACTTTGGTATTCCCAAAATATAAAATAAGGGAACACAACAATAAAAAATAAATTCTTACGGTTATGCTCCCGTGTAGCACTAAACGGTCAATGAAGGGAAAAACTAGACCGTTCGTTACATTTATACATTATTAATAAAAAAATTGTTAGTTATGAAGTATAAAAGTCCAACATAAATTGGACTTATCTTATTAAAATGGTCTTTTGATTGGTTTTGGTTTGTTTAAAAAGCCCTTACCCATAATAATTTCGCTAGCATACAATGCCGCACCATCGGGTCCGTCATCAAATTTATTTGGGTAATCAAAAGAGTATCTTGTAATATTCTCCATCAATCTTCCTAAATCTGTATTTGGTTTTACAATTGATTTATCTTTAAATTTTATAAGGCTTAATATTGTCCAAGAATTGTCTAAAATTCTTTTTTCTTTTTTAGGTGTATTATAGTGTTCAATTATGTTACACCAATATACACCTTTTGCATGTAATCTATCATCTAGTAATGTCTTTAAAGAAACATCTATATTATTTTCTATAACCAAAATTGTAATATGGTGAAATATTATTTTACTTATTATTTCATCATAAAGACTATCCATTGGTTTTTGACTAAAAATAGCATCCCATAAGTAATGATTTCCGTGTCCATCTGGTTTACATATAAACATATTTAAATTGTCTTTACCTTTTCTTTTAGTATCCATAGCAGCCATACAAAAGGGTTCTAAATCATCTGGTGGTGTAACATATGTTTGCAAGCATTCCCAAGCAAATTCTCTTCCTGTAGGTGCAATAGGATTTTGTTGATATACACAACTAAATAAAAATGGGTCAGTATTTTGTTCAATTTGTTCTGCTATTTGTTGTGGATACACTTCACTACAAGTTGTTTTATGATTTTCATCAAGCATTGGTACGCGAATAACTATCGTTGATTTATCTTCACTTTCCATAACATAAGGATTGTCGGTTGGTTGTAATATTGATATTTTATTTCTATCTTCTATAATTCTATTCAATATATCTTCTGGTGTCCACTGAGTACCAACAAATATAAATTTACACCTCACACCATCTCGTCTGTTCCACCATTCAGTATTCCATTTATCATATATATCTCTATGAGCCTTCTCACTATTTGCTTCTTCTGCTCCCTTTGTCATATCATCAAATATAATTGCAAATGAAGCTCTTTCTCCAGTAGTTGAACCGTTACGAGTTCTTGCTATATGATTTGATTTAGGAACATTAGCATTTTTTATCTTCCAGTCTGATTCTCTTTCTACCTCAAATGGTTTTCCATTATATAATTTGAACAAAGGAAATATTTCAGCAAATTCAGGGCTAGATATTATTCCCTTAACAGTTCTACTAAAACCTAAAACTAATTCATCAGAATAAGACATTCTTATTACAGAATTATTTATGGACAATCCATATCCCCAAGCAGTAAATAATGTTGCTAAATACGATTTACCCATAGATGGAGGGTATGACACAACTAAATATTGTAATTTATCATCAAATGCTATTCTATTTAAAGCATCTACATATGGTTTTAGTACGTTTCTACGATTTGCTAATACTTTCTTTGGCTGATTCCATTCTATATAGTCTACAAAACATTCAAAGTCCCTTCTAGCACAAAAACAATAGGCTCTTTTATAATAATCAAAAAAGAGAGCCATATCATCTACTTTGCTCCCTTCTACTAATTTATGTAATATTGGAATTAGTTTAATTTTTGCTACTTTAACACTACCTAATTCATCTTGTTTATACATTTCTTCAAGAATACTCAAAGCACTATTACACCAGTCTAATTTATCATGTTCTTTCATTTTTAATGATTTAAGAACATTTAATATATCTGTAAAAGTGCTTTCAAGTGTTGTTTCTTGTTTTTTTATTTGGATTTTATCTCCAACTTTTATCATCTAATCACTCTCTCTTTATATTTCCCTAGAGAGTGCTACACTATTTTATATTTTAATTTTTAATGATTAATTCTCCATACTTAATATGAATTTCTTTTTTGAAATATGGATAATCAGTTCCCCAACTATCTTTTGTATATTTTAAAAGATTTTTTATGTCGTCTATGTGTCCTTCAAATATCTCTTCAAATTCATCTAAATTAATATATTTAAAAATTCTAGTTTCAAAGTTATCATCATTTAATTTTGCTACTCGATATTGAACTCGCCAATATTTATTCTCTTTTGTTTTTAAATATTCAAGAAAGCCATTAATGTCAAATATTCTAAAGTTTGAACATATATTAGTTCTATCTCCTCTTTCGCTTACAATAAACAAATACATATTATTCCTCTATTCCTTTGGCATTTCTATGACCATATTAATGCCTTTTTTTACACACTCAGTAATATATATGTCTAATTCTTTTTTAACTCCTAATGCTCTTTTGTTTGTAGGATATTTTGCTACTACAATATTGTTATCAGTAACAATTACATTTTCTAGTTCTTTATCTTCAAAATAATCTCTATCAACACCTAATTTAGTTGTAATTAATTCTACTAATTTTGGTTTAGGCTGTTCTTGATTTTCTAATACTCTTTTAATATTATCTCTATAACTGTTACCTACTAAAGTGATAAGTTCATCACTTGTCATTTTCTTTTCTTCTAATAGTGATTTCAATTCATCACCTATAACTGTTTTAGGATTTCTTTGACCTATTCCTAAAAATTTCACCATTCCTGTAAATTTTTCATCTTGACTTATAATTAACATATTATTCATTTTCTATTCCTTCTTCCTCTATTTCTTTATAATCATTAATATTTTGATATTCACTAAAATAACTCCATCTGTATCCAGAAACATTTAATTCATATTTTTTACCAATTTCTAAATTACCATATATATCGGCACTATTAAATTTTCCTTTCCACAATAAATCAGTTATTTTATATGTCGTACCACCACAATTTACCAAATATAATTCATCTTCATTGCCTGATGGTCTTTTAATCCATTTATCTTTGACCACACATTGGACTGTCTGCTCATTCATATAACCAACACATCCAGTCAAACAAAGTGACAGCAACATTATTGTAATTATCATTACTACTTTTTTCATCTTTGCCCTACTTTCTTCCAAATATTTCTTTCAATAAACCAAACACTAATGCACATACTAATCCATGCCAAAATGTCCATGCAAATTTTATACCAAATGCCCATATTATTAAATTACCTAATCCCCAAAATATAAGGGCTGATAAACTTAATACAAGGGCAATCATTAATATCGTTCCTAATCCAATTAATAAATATTTCATCTATTCACCTCTATCAAAATGTTCTTTTAATTGACCATTTTTCATTCTTACATATTTGCTTATTATATTTTTATAATTAATTACAAAACCTTCAACATTTCTATTTACTTTGTTTGTATATTTCTCATAAATACTATCTAATTGCTCTTTATTTGGCAAATTAATCAATTCAGTAACTTCTGGTACTATTCCAATGAAATTAGGTATTTCTTGGCTTACAAACGGATATATAAATAATTCATGATCATAAATTAAATTATATAAATTATAATCATCATCTATATTTGCTTTTGCAAACATATACCATCTTTTATCAAATTCATCAACATTATATTTTAGACAACCCATTCCTATCCATTCGCCACAAATTGCACTATTATTATGTAACTCAGTTTCTAATATATCTTTATTGTCTAATAGCCATTGATACAATCCTTTATATAACATCCCTTTTTGTTCTTCAATTTCATCAATGCAAATAATATTATTCCTTTGTGCAAAGTATAATTTGTCATCTTTCTTAAAAAATACTAAATTACTACCATCTATCTTTTCGGTAAGATATACTTTATCTCCTTTGCAACTAACTCTTTTTGTTTTTGGATAAATTTCTTTTTTTATCATTTAATCACTTCCTTAAAATCCTGTTTTTATTGCCATATAAATAAGAGTTAGGCTTATTGCAGAAGCAAATAGTTGAGTAAAAAAATTATATTTTCTACCTTTTATTTCTTCTCCATGCCTAGATAAGTGCATTCCCACACCTAATATATAAGTTATAATTATTATTAAAAACCATATATTCATTTAATTTCACCTACTTTTTTTATTATTTCTTTTAATTCTCTTTGACCTTCTTTTGAAGATGGTTGAGATACCATGTTTACTAATACACCTTGTTGTAATCCTAATGCTTTTTCATATTTAACAAGAACTTTAGGTCTAAAAGACCATTGCCCATGAAAATAATTTGATATATTTTGAGGGGTTGTCCTACTTTCACCTAACTGTTCTTCTATTTTATTTAACTCTTGGCATAGTTTAACATTAGTCCATTTTTTCTTATGAAGAATAATTTGTATATAATCAGATACATTTATCATTATTTATTTCTTCGCCTTCATCTGTAATATAATGACTCAAATCAGTAAAATGTTTATCAGGATTAAATGGTACTTCACCTGGAAAGTTCCTGCTTAAATAGTAATGTCCACCATCTACTGATACCTTCCCACATTTACATTTTTTGTAATCATGTACTGTCTTGCTTTCTATAATGTCACCACAATAATTGCATTTTATTTTGTTAGTTATTATTTTCATATTTACCACCACATTGTCCAAAATATAAGCTTGAATATATCAAATATTTCATCAGCAATCCCATATTTATCAAAATCATCTTCATAAACCCAATAATTCGCTAATAAAGTATCAGATAATTCTATTACTTTATCAATTAATTCTAGTTGAGTATATTTTTTCTTTTTATAAGTAAATTGATGAAAATCTAAATCAACAATTTTACCTGCCTTTTCCTTGTACTTTTTAAATCTACTATTTACCCATTTTATAAATTCATAGTCAAGATTCCAAGTTTCATCATCAGACCAACCTCTTGTTCTTCTTTGGAACCAATATTTAATGTTTCTTTTAATTATTTTTAAACTCATTCTTCTACACCTCTCAATACAACAATCGTTCTAGCTCGTCCATTTTGTGTTTTTATATAGCCTTTGTCTTCTAATATTAGTAACTTTTTAAATACGGTATTAACATCACATTTTAATATATTAGCAAGTTCACGATTTGTTGGGCTATAACCATATTTATTGATATACCATTCTATTGCTTCAAGCACCATTTTTTGTTTAATTGTTAGCATTTAATCGCTCGCCTTAAAGTTATATATTGGTTTAATAATTTTAATAATGTCTACTGTATCGCCTATATTATCAATTATTTCTTGCATTGGCTTATATACAAATGGAGCTTCATCAATTGTATCTTCATTTACAGAAGTTGTATAAATATCTTTCATACTTTCTTTATATTCATCTAAATTAAAAGTTTCTTTGGCT
>OGYE01000830.1_pt1 | contig 20356 bp, 20 predicted proteins | sample 1576471 | NCBI WGS metagenome assembly OGYE01 (sample SAMEA3541532, study PRJEB24748) | human gut metagenome | biome: human gut; feature: human-associated habitat; material: faeces | place: China | collected 2012
TAGGGGTTAGGGGTTAGGGGCTAGGGGCTAGGGGCTAGGGGTTAGGGGTTAGAGGCTGGAGGCTAGTAGCTGGCGGCTGGTAGCTGGCGGCTGGTGGCTAACGGCTACCGCTCACTCAGCAGGCCCCGGACGATGTGCTTGCGGCAGGACTGGTAGACGAAGGTCAGGACGATGGCCGTGACCAGCCAGCTGGCCGGGTAGGCTGCCATGAGGACCAGGAAGTCGCGGTGGGCGGCAAATACGGTGTACAGCCAGGTGATGCGGACGCCGCAGATACCGACCAGGACGACGACAGCCGGCGGCAGGGAATAGCCATAGCCGCGCAGGGAGCCGGAGATGATGTCGATGATGCCATTGAGGTAGAACGTCCCGGCGACGTAAAAGAGGCGCTTCGTCCCCAAGGCGACGACGTTCGGGTCGCCATTGAACAGGCGGATGAGTTCCGGCGAAAAGAAGAGGACCGGCACGGTGACGACCAGGAGAAAAGCCGCTTCGACGCCAAAGGCGACTTTGGTGATGCGGAAGCAGCGGCGCAGGTTGCGGGCGCCGTAGTTCTGGCCGACGAAGGTCGTCGTCGCCTGGCTGAAGCCGTTGACGAAGCAGTAGATATTGTTTTCGATGATGAAAGCCGCAGCCGACGCTGCCATGGCCTCCGTCCCCAGGCTGTTCAGGGCCGACTGGATGAGGACGTTGGACAAGGCAAAGACCATGCCCTGGATACCGGCAGGCAGGCCGATGTGAATGATGTGATGCAGTTCTTCCCGGGAAAAGCGCAGGTGGTGGCGTTCCAGGCGGATGCGGTCCGTCGTCCGGCACAGCAGGACCAGGAGGATGAGTGAATTTACGGCAAAGGCCACAACCGTCGCCCAGACAACGCCGGCCAGGCCGAAATCAAAGACCAGGACCGACAGCAGGTCGAGGACGATATTGACGATATTGGCTGCGACCAGGCTGTACAGCGGCGTCTTGCCATCGCCGCAGCTGCGGAAGATGGCCGCCTCGAAGTTATACAGCGACAAAAAAGGCAGGCCCAGCAGGAAGATGCGCAGATACTGTTCGGCCATATCGTAGACGTCTGGCGGCACTTCCAGGACCCAGAAGGCCGGATAGACGATGAGTTCGCCGACGACAGTCAACATCAGGCCCAAGCCGAAGGACATCAAAATAGCCGTCTGGACCGTCCGTTCCACCTTGTCGTCGCGACGTGCACCGAGATACTGGGCAATGGTGACATTAGCCCCCAGGGAAATCCCCATGAGCAGCGTCACCAGAAGGCCGATGACAGGCATATTGTTGCCGACAGCAGCCATGGCGCTCTTGCCGACAAAACGTCCCAAAATAAAGACGTCGGCACTGTTGAAGAGCTGTTCAAATAAGCCCATGAGGCCGATCGGCATGGCAAAAAGGAACAACTTGTCGGCAATAGAGCCGTGCAGCATATCCATGCCGCGGCGGCCTGCATTTTGTGTATTTTCCATAATATGATTACCTCTCGTTCTCGCGAATGATGCTTTCTTCCCTTAGTATAGCATAAAAGGGCTTGCCGCACATGCGACAAGCCCTTTTAAGTGGTTAGTGGTTAGCGGATGGCTAAAAATTTGAAATCATCTTCTACAAACTACAAACTCCGTACTACAAACTATAAAGCTAAAGGAATCACGTATGATGGTGGAAGCCTTCATGCAAGAGTCTCCTGCTCAATCGTGGCGGATGAGGAGCTGGATGTTTTCTTTTTTATAGGTCGTATAGATGCTTTTGATGAACTGGTGCTTGAGGACGGCTTCGTCGACGATATTGCGGATACGCAGGACGACTTTGAAGGAAATGCCGTATTCCCCCATCTGGTCATAGCGGACGAGGGGCTCGAAGCCGGTGACGCCGTATTCACTGTGGTCGAGGATGTGCCGGGCCACGCCGAGGGTGATGTCTTCGACACGCTGCAGGTCATTGTCATAGGTAATGGTCAAGGGAATGGAAATGGTACATTCTGCCAAAGGCTGTTCGTAGTTGGTCAGCGTCGCCGTGGCAATGCTCTTGTTGGGGACGATGACCATATTCCCCGTCGCCGTGCGGATTGTCGTATTGCGCCAGTTCATGTCGACGACGCGGCCGGCTTCGCCGCTGGACAGGCGGATATAATCGCCCATGTGGACCTGTTTGGACACGAGGGTCGTAATGCCGGAAAAGAGGTTGGCCAGTGTATCCTGCAAGGCCAGGGCCGATGCCAGGCCGCCGGCGCCGAGAGCTGTCAGGAGCGGTGAAATGGAAATGCCGTAGGAACTGAGGATGAAGAGGATGCCCACCATGTAGACGCCCAGGTCGACGACGGTCGTCAAGATGGATGTCGTCGCCGCTTTATCACCGCTCTTGGACAACTTGTCCTTCAAAAAAGACGATACCGTATGGGCACAGAAAAAAGTCACCGTAATGATGACGACGCTGTGATAATGGTAGGACAGGCCACGCTGGACGAAATCAGGCATATTCAGGATATCCTTGGTCAACTGGATGCCCATGAGGATGCCCAGCAGGGTCGGCATGAAGCGGAAGATATTGCGCCAGCTGTCGCGCGGGACTTTCGTCACACGGCTCAGCACTTCGATGACGACGCGGAAAACACCGTGCAGGATGGCGATGCCGATGATGATGAACAAAATAAAGGCCAGGAACTGGACGTGCGGCCCGCCATATTCCATTTCATAGGAAAAAGTATTCACAATGGATTCCATAAAAAAGCCTCCTCCGAAGCAATAAATCTAAAATAATAATGATTTATTATACTCCGGAGAAGGTAAAACAACAATACGGCAATGGTTACAGTTCCATGTCATTTACCAAACGGACTCAATGCACACGGAGCTGTGCAGCCTAACCATTTCAATATCCCAGCTGCGCTAACCAGGGCAGTACACTGTCTTTCGCCTGGACGACATCGTCGCGGGAGACCGTATAGGCATTGCTTTCGACATCAGCTCCCGGTTCTGCCTGGGCTATCTTGGCTACCGTACCGGCCAGGCCGCGCCATGGGTCGAAAAGGGAATGACCTTCTTGCCGTCGAAACGATGGCTGTCCAGGAAGGTATAGACCGGCATGGGAAGGTCGCCCCACCAGATAGGATATCCCAGGAAAATCGTATCGGACTGTCCATCGGCCTGAGTCGTACCATTGCCGCAGGCAGCCAGACCGATAGCCAGGCAAGCTGCTCCTACCAATGCGATGAGTTTCTTTTTATTCATGATGAGCCCCTTTCGTTGTTACACACTTAATTGATTCGCTATAATGATGACAGCTTACAACCAGTAGTGAACTCCCTGTCAAGGCTTTTCAAGAAATTATCTCCGTTTTGACTTGCTGAATCCAATGGTCTACAGCAGAAGCCTTCGTGACCATGTCGCTGCCGCCATTAGAATCAAACTGGATTTCCATAGATGGGCCGAATACGGCGCCATGGCAGCACTGTTTTATATCTTTGATGACATGGCCCGGCCAGCCGCCATGGGTCATGAAGGGAATGACTGTTTTCTGCTGCCAGTCCTGGCTTTCCAAAAAGGATTTCATCGCCGGGGCCATCGTGTACCACCAGGTCGGCGTCCCGACGGCAATGACGTCATAATCGGCCGGGTCATAGGCCAAGGACCAAATAGCCGGCTTAAATCCTTCCTGTACTTCGCGCTGGCCCTGGTCGACGACTTCCATATAACTGCCTTCATACGGCTTTACCGTTTCAATACGGACTATATCAGCCCCTGTAGCCCGCTGCAGCTGTTCGGCGATTTTTGCCGTATTGCCGTTAGACCAGGAATAGTGTAAACAATTAACATCTTCATCATAGGAGCTCCTTTTCATAATACTTACCTCGTTATTATATCAGCCTGCTTTTCAAATGTGAAAAGCTTATATCCAATGCTTAGACATTCATCAATTGTATTGCAAGTTTTTCTCAAAAGTCGTATACTAAAGAAAATCCATACCCCCAGGAGGAAACCCATGGAAATACGGACACTGCAATATTTCCTGGCCGTCGCCAGGGAACAGAATATGACCGGTGCAGCCAATATGCTGCATATCACACAGCCGACGTTGTCCCGGCAGATGGCCGATCTGGAAAAGGAATTGGGCAAGCAGCTTTTCATCCGGACCAACCGCAGTACACTGCTCACGGAAGAAGGCATCCGCCTGCGCCAGCGGGCCGAGGAAATCGTGTCCCTCGTCCAGCAGACGAAAGCCGAAATCAGCGATGACCAGCCGGAACTGACGGGCTGTATCCGCATCGGTGCCGGCGAAACACCAGTCATGCACTTACTGACCGACACCTTTGCCAAACTGCAGCGGAAACATCCGGGCATTACGTGTGAGCTCTTTACGGGTAACGCCGATACGGTCGAAGAGAAACTCGCCCACGGCCTCATCGACTTCGCCCTTTTCATCGAGCCTTTCAATCCGGAAAAATACGAATTCCTGCGTCTGCCTGAAAGCAACCGGGTCGGCATCGTCACCCGCAGCGATACGCCCTGGGCCCGGCTGCCAGCCATCACGGCCGACACCCTGAGCCAGATTCCCCTGCTCGTCTCGTCACGGACTGCTACGGCAACCTTCGATATCCGTCAGTGGTCGCAAGGAAGTGTAACGGCCGAAGACTTGAAGGTCGTCGGAAAATTCGACCTCATCGCCAATGCGGCCCAGCTCATCCAGACGGGCATTACCAGCGCCATTGGCATCGACGAGCTCTTCCAGCTCCATACGCCGGACCTGACCTTTGTCCCTCTGGAACCAGCCGTCACCGTCTCGTGTCTCGTGGCCTGGAAGAAATACCAGCTCCTGTCACCGACGTGCGAAGCCTTTTTGAAGGGCCTGAAAGAAGAAATCCATTGGCAAGGAAAGGACTGAATCTATCAGCGGTTGAGGCTCTGGACCCACTGCTGGACCGTACTTTCCGACACATTGGACGGGAAGCGTTTGCCTTCCAGCCAGTTGCCCGTACCAGCCATCTGCTGCAGCTGTCTGCCGCTGTTGCCGAGGCCGGAGCTGGCCGACGTGGCAAAGGGGATGACCGTCTTGCCACTGAAGTCATTGTGTTTGACGAAAGTATCTACCGGCCAGGCAGCGATCCCCCACCAGATAGGATATCCGATGAAGACCGTATCGTAGCCTTCCCAGTTGTCTGCCTTATCCTTGACCAGAGGGATGTCGCGCAGGCTGGCATCATCGTGTTCGCGATAGACGCGGCTGTCCCGGTTATTGTAGTCCAAATCTGCTTCGGTATATTCCTGGACCGGCTTCAATTCCATGACGTCGCCGTTGGTCGCTTTGGCAATGTAATTGGCTACATTCTTGGTATGGCCGCCGGCCGAAAAGTAAACGACCAGCGTCTTGCCATTGCCCTTGGCCGGAGCCTGGGCCGCCGTATCCGTCTTTTTTGAGGAGCTGGAAGACGCATCGGCGCCGTTCGTATTGCCACAGGCAGCCAGGCCCAGGACCATGAGACTGCTCAGGGCAAGCATTAAAACTTTCTTCATCATTTTATGTCGGATCCTTTCTCAAAATCACACTTCATCTATTTCAAATAAGTATGAAAGAAATCGGCCATCTTGTCGAAAGGGATTTTGTCCATCTGGTCGTAAAGGTCCGTATGGGTCGCACCGGGCACGATGAGGAGTTCCTTATTATCCCCTTTGAGGCGCTTGAAAGCATCTTCACTGAAGTAGCGGGAATGGGCTTTTTCGCCATGGATGACCAGGACAGCACTCTGTACTTCTCCTAGGTTCTGCAAAATCGGGTCGGAAATCAGGCCCATAGCCGACGTGACGTTCCAGCCGCCGTTGGAGTTGAGCGAACGGGGATGATAGCCGCGCGTCGTCTTATAGTAATCGTAATAGTCCTTGACGAACCACGGCGCATCAGCCGGAAGGGTATCGGGAACGCCGCCGGCCCGTTTATAATAGCCGTTCTTATAGTCGACAGTCCGCTGGTCGCTCAGGACTTTGCGCGTTGCCATGCGTTCTTTCTGCAGTGTATCGGCGTCTTTTTCATAGTCAAAATAACCGTTGGCCGTGACGCGGCTCATGTCATACATGGTCGAAGCGACGGTCGCCTTGATGCGCGTATCGTTGGCTGCCGCATTGAGGGCAAAGCCGCCGAAGCCGCAGATGCCGATGAGGCCGACGCGGTCGGGATCGACATTATCCTGCGTCGAAAGGAAGTCGACAGCCGCCGAGAAGTCTTCCGTGCTGATGTCCGACGAGGCGACATAGCGCGGCGTACCCCCACTTTCACCGGTAAAGGACGGGTCGAAAGCCAGGGTCACAAAGCCCCGTTCGGCCATGGTCTGGGCGTATAAACCCGACGCCTGTTCCTTGACGCCGCCAAAAGGACCGGCGACGGCCAGGGCCGGCAGCTTGCCCTTGACGCCTTTCGGCGTGTACATATCGGCCGCCAGGGTAATGCCGTAGCGGTTGACGAAAGTCACCTTCTGGTGATCGACTTTGTCGCTCTTTTTGAAGGTCTTATCCCATTCCTGGGTCAGTTTCAGATTTTCCTTGACAATCTTATTCGGCCCTTCTTGCCGTGCATTGACCGATTTATACGTTGTCTGTGCTGTTCCTTGTGCCATCGCTGTCATCCCCCCTACTGCCATCAACCCGGTCAAAGCTAATGTAAGCATGAATTTAGATTTTAATTTCATCGTGTCCTCCATTATATACGAAAAAAGGTTTTATTGGCTTTCGCTTATGTATAGTATATTATAGGCTTTTATGTATATCGAATGCCTATGATTTTATAAAATCCATGCCTTTTTACTATGCTATAGACCTTAGGTATTCCCATACACTTCCTTGGCATAGCCGAAGGCCGCCCAGGCCTTGGGCCAACCGCTGTAAAAGGCGAGCTGTGTAATGATTTCGGCCATTTCATCCTTAGTGACGCCATTTTTCTTGGCCGTTTCCATATGGTATTTCAGAGAACTATCGGTAATGCCCTGGGCGATGAGGGCCGAGACGGTGACGATGCTCCGCTCTTTGAGGGGCAGGACATCATTCTTGCTCCACACTTCGCCAAAGAGGATATCGTCGTTATAGCGGGCAAAATCCGGGGCAAAGGTCCCCAGCTGCTGCCGCCCTGCAGTCTGCACGATCTTGACAGCTTTTTTCGCTTGATTATCAGTCGTATTCATAGCATATGCATCTCCTGTTCCTAAAAATCCGATTCCTGCCAGGACCATGAGCCCGGCCGCTAAGAAGTGCTTACGGAAGGGCATCATAATCGGCCTCCGCTACGGCTTCACACCATTCCGTACTCGTATCGGTCCCGTCGACTTCAATGGCCAGATGCTGGAAGGCACTGTCCTTGGCAGCACCGTGCCAATGCTTGACGTTGGCCGGGATGTGGACGACATCGCCGGCGTGGAGGGCCTGGGCCGGTTTCCCCCATTCCTGATACCAGCCGCGGCCAGCCGTGACTAACAGCATCTGACCGCCGCCCTGGCTGGCGTGGTGGATGTGCCAATGATTGCGGCAGGCCGGTTCAAAAGTGACATTGCCGACGACGACCTGTTTCAGGGACAACATGTTCAAATAACTGGTGCCATCAAAATACTGGGCATAGTCGACGTTTTCTCCGCCCATAGCAAAGGGGCTCGTCTGCTTGATTTCTTCTAAAGTCATTTTCCTTCGTCTCCTCTTTTTCGTAACACGTATAATAAATAGTCCAGCCGGTCCAGCTGAAGCTGTTTGTCATGAACAGCATCGAGCAAGTACCGGCGATGGCGCTGCAGGCACGACAACTGCTCTTCTTCGGGCAGGGCCTCATACTGTTCGATAAAAGCCGCCGAACAACCGGCATCGATCAAATTCTGCCAAACCTTCCCTTCCATCATCGACCTCCTCTCTCCTTGCTTATTACGCCTTTATCTTAACAGACGGCTATAGAAATGTAAAACGCTTATATTTTATGGCCAGATATATGTTTTTTGTATGTCAATGGCCGCAGTTCGCAGTTCGCAGGTCGCTGGATTAGGGGTTAGGGATTAGGGGTTAGGGGTTAGGGGTTAGGGGTTCGTGGCTCCTCCACGAAGGTTTATGTTATCATGCAAGATTCCCTTGGCTTTATAGTTTGTAGTACGGAGTTTGTAGTTTGCAGAAGAGGGGTTCAAATTAAAAAACCTTTACTAAAAACTACAAACTGCAAACTTACTACTCAAAAAAGAGCTATCGCCTAAGCGATAGCTCTTTTTTATGTACAACTCTTATTCAGCTGTTGTGTTGTTGACAACCTGTTTGCCTTTATAGTAGCCGCAAGTCGGGCATACATGATGAGGCATCATTGCTTCGTGGCACTGCGGGCATTCTACGTAGCCCGGTGCGGTCAATTTCCAGTTTGCGCGACGCATCTTCTGACGAGTCTGGGATAATCTGTTCTTCGGTACTGCCATGTTCTGCACCTCCTTAAATCACATGGTACGTTATCTCTAGCGCTTTTCTTTGGATCGCAACAATTGAGCCAGGACTTCGAGTCTTGGGTCAATCTTGTCGGTAGGACAACTACAGGGTCCGTCGTTCAGGTTTGCACCGCACTGCGGACAGAGTCCTTTGCAGTCTGGCCGGCACAAAACCCTCATTGGCTCGCTGAGGATCAACGTTTCTCTAATTGTCTCCGTCAAATCGATGTACTCCCCATTATAGGGCAATACGTCCTCGGGAAGCTCTGCTTCCGTACCATAGACTTCAGACAGTGTTTCCTTCCGATCCACCGATACCGGTGACAGGCAGCGGCTGCAGGTGTATTTGCCAGAGGTCTGTATGGTTCCCTGTACCACCATGTGGTTACCATCGAACCAATAGGCCCCATCCACAACTACTGTGGCGTCCTTCCAAGGAAGGTCCTCCACTTCACCTAGCTCGGCAGCCGGACATTCAAAAGAAAAGGGGAAAGACTTCCCGGCTTCTTTTAGTGCTTCTTCGACTTGTAGTTTCATATTTCTACCTCGACTATACTATTATATCTATCTACTTGGGCTTTGTCAATCATTTTTTCCGGTCTGGCCCGATGAATTCCCGCAACAGCGAATTGGGCGGTACGACGGATGAGTCGATGCCCTTGAAGGGCTTGAGGAACCGCAGGAGCCGGCGGGCTTCGGCGTAATGGACGCTGCCCTTGTCGATGGATTCCAGGAGCGGTTCGGCATAGGGCTTGAGGACAGACAGTTCATAGGGCAAAGCCGTGTTGAAAATCGTATCGGCATCTTCCTGATAGGGATAGATGTTCTTTTCTTCGCCACGGCGGACGTCGGCCCAGATATCCATGGTCGCCATGGGCCCGCGATCGCGGAACTGCTGGTCCCGGACCATGCGGCGGATGATGCGCGTATCCGACGTGGAAATGCGGTTGTGGTCGTTAATGCGTATCTGCGTCAGGACGCCCAGGGAAATCTTGACCTTTTCATAGCGCGGCAGCATGTAGGTCAGGGAATCGTTCAAGGCGTGGAGGCCTTCGACGACGATGGGCTGGCCTTTTTCCAGGACCGTCGGCTTGTCGTCGAAATAGCGGTGGCCTGTGACGAAATCGAAGCGGGCCAGGTGGACTTCCCTGCCCTGGTTGAGGTCATCAATCTGCTGATTGAAGAGCGGTACGTCGATAGCCCGCAGGGACTCGAAATCGTAGCTGCCATCGGGATTCTTCGGCGTATCTTCGCGGTTATAGAAGTAATCGTCCAGGGAAATGCCGATAGGCCGCAGGCCGTTGACGCGGAGCTGCGTCGTCAGGCGCTTGCAGAACGTCGTCTTGCCTGCCGACGACGGGCCGGCGATGAGGACGACCTTGACCTTCGGCCGGCGGCTGACGATATAGTCGGCCAGCTGGCCCAGCTTCTTTTCCTGCAGGGCTTCGGCCATGTCGACCATATCCTGTATGGTCCCGTTCTCGATGTAATGATTCAAGTCATAGACGTATTCGCAGCGGACGATGCGCCCCCATTCTTCAGCATCCAGGAAGAGGCGGGCCATCTTGGGGATTTCCTTGTATTCCGGCAATTCATTGGGATTGTCGACAGTCGGCGTTTCCAGGATGACGCCGGGCGCATAGGACCGCAGGTTGAAGCAGGTCACATAGCCCATGCTGGGCAGGAGAGGCCCCATATAGTAGTCAAAGGTCTGGCCGCACTGATAGGCCATGATATGGGTGACGTCGACGTGGCGCAGGAGTTCCGCTTCCCGCATCATATGGCGGTTGCGGCACATTTCCATAGCCGTTTCGGCACTGGCGATGACCTGGGAAATGGGTTCATCTTGTTCGACGATTTCGTGCATGCGCTTCTTGATGATGTCCACGTCGTGGACGGTGACGGTGTGGCCGATTTCCAGTTCGCAGTACAAGGCCTTGCGCAGGGCATGCTTGACCAGGACCTTGCCGTCGGGATAAAGGTCGCTGACGGCGCGGACCAGGAGGAAGATGGCCGTGCGGATGATGCACTGGTTGCCTTCCATGGTATTGATGGGCAGCCAGTCTACGTCGCCGCTCTGGTCGACCTTGGTCTGGAGGCCGACACATTCGTTATTGTATAAGGCCGCTGCAATGGGCATGTCGTCGTGCTGGCAATACTGTTCACAGACCTGTTGCAGCGTCACTCCTTCCTTGACTTCATAGGAATTCCCTGATTTCACATCGTGTAAAGTAATCACAGGAATCACGCTCCTTTTCTTTCGGTAATGGCATATTCATTATACCATATTTTTGCAGCCTGCGGCAGATGCGCCGAAAGGCTGAACGCCTAACGCAGACTGTGGTATAATAAGAAAAATAGGATTTCGTGTAGTAAGGAAGGATAATCTATGAGAAAAAGAGTGCTTACCTTATGGGATGGCAAAGTCTTCCTGGCCCTGGTCGTCCTCATGGGCTGTATCCTAGCAGGGATCGCGTCATATCAGCACGTCTATATGAAAACGCCCGATTATGCCGTCTCCCAAGTCATCCGCGCCGCCCGGGACGGAGATATGGAAACCTTCAGCCGCCACGTCGATGAAGGGGCCCTGAGCGGCCAGTTCTTCGATGCCCTCGTGTCCCATACGTCGGACAGTACGGATGAATCCTTTTTGCTGAATATCATCCGCTCGCCGTTGCGGGCTTCTTTCATCACCACAGCCGGCCTCTACCTGAACTGGACGCTGGCCGGGAATACGGACAATGACGAATATCAAAAAACGGCCGATAACCTGCAGCGCACCTTGAAGAGCGCCGGCCTGGCCGTCCCCCTGGCGGGCTGGCATCTCGACGGCGCCGACTGGAGCCATGACAATACAGTGAAGCTCTATTTATACAACGACCGCCTGGGCGCGACCGTTCCCTGTACGGTCACGCTGGAACAGACGCCGTCCCAGACCTGGATGATCACGGGCCTGGCCGACCCGGAAGCCTTCCTCAACGACTTGCGCGATGTCATGAAGAAAGAATTGGCTGCCTACAACAAGCCGGTCCAGCAAAAAATCGACGCCATCATGACCGTCCGCGACGTCTCTTCCAAAATCGTCACCGGCCAGGGCCGCACCTTCCTGCGCCTGAGCTATACGCCGGTCTTCCGCAAGGACCGCAATGACATCGCTTCTGTCAAAGCCGTCTACACCCTGCGCCGGGACAGCGATAAAGCCGTCCTCTATACGTCGCCCCTGCGCCTGTCGACATCGGCGGAAAAACGGACCCATGAGAGCCAGTTCCTGCTCAATCCCCTCATCCCGTCACAGTACAGCCTCATCCGTTCGCAGACCCTGGACGGCATGACCAGTGAACTCCACCTCACGGCCATCACCCTCAAAGACGGCACAGAATTGGCATTGGCCGATACGTTGCCGGAAAAATAAGAAAAGGGCCTGTCACATGTGCGACAAGCCCTTTTTAGTGGCTAGTGGTTAGCTGTTAGTGGTTAGCGGATGGCTTTAAATTTACTGTAGGGGCGCCCCCTACAAACAAAGCCTTTATACACTAATTCCCGCCTGAACAGATTTCGATGATCTTCGGTTTGGAATTTTCGGCTTTCGACAGGGAACGGTCGAAGAGTTTGACGCCGACGGCGCCGATGAGGAAGCCGATGATGCCGCCGATAACAGCCGTCTGGACCGTATCGAAGCCCTGGGCCAGGGCCAGGAAGTGACCGGCAAAGGCGCCGGCAGCACAGACCAAGAGGGGCATGACGAAACAGATGAATGCGCCGATGACGATGTTGACATCGCGGAATTCGAATTTGACGTGCTGGCCGACTTTGACGCCTAACGGGTCGACAGCTGTGACGACGATGTTTTCAGCCCCTTCGCAGGCGCCGCAGGCGATGCAGTCGGAATGGCGGCCGACCTTGATTTCGGCCGTGCCTTTTTCTTTTATCGAAATAATCGTACCTTCTTCAATTTTCATAGGAATCCCTTCTTTCTGTGCCTATTATAGCATGGCCTTTTCATTCAATCAATACTATTTTCGTGTAGTTTATATTCGTCGTAAAAAAAGGCGCTGTCCCATGAAGACAGCGCCTTTTTTCTGTAGGGGCGCCCACGTGGGGCGCCCGCTCACGCAAATCATCCAGTTCACAAGTATCTCACATATACCTACAAACTCCGTACTACAAACGATAACGTCATACACAAAATTCACGCGGGCTGCCCGTTGGGACGGCCCCTACGAACCACGAACAACTTCCTTCAGGAACTGGCGGAACGGGGCGGCCAGGTCCGGGCGGCGCAGGGCGTATTCGACGTTGGCTTTTAAAAAGCCCAGTTTGTCGCCTACGTCGTAGCGTTTGCCTTCAAAGCAGTAGGCATAGACGGCTTCGCGGCTGGCCATGGTCTGCAAGGCGTCGGTGAGCTGGATTTCCCCTCCCTTGCCCGGCTGGGTATGGGCCAGGATTTCAAAGATGTCCGGCGTGACGATATAGCGGCCCAGGACGGCCGTCCGGCTCGGTGCTTCTTCGATGGCCGGCTTTTCGACGACGCGGTTGACTTTCAGGATGTCCTTCCCTTCGACAGGCGTCCCCTGAACGATGCCGTAAGACGACACTTTTTCTAAGGCCACTTCCTGGCAGCCCAGGATGGTCGCATCGAGGTCGTTGTACAAGTCTATCATCTGGCGCAGGGCCGGATTGGTTTCGTTGTAGACGACGTCGTCGCCGAGGAGGATGGCAAAGGGTTCATCGGCAATGAAGGACTGGGCGCAGAGAATGGCGTCGCCCAGGCCCCGCATGTGTTTCTGCCGGATGTAGTGGATATTGATTTCAGAGATACTGCGGACCATGTTCAGAAGCCCCATCTTATGGCTTTCTTCCAGGTGCAGTTCCAGGCCCGGATTGGTATCGAAATGGTCTTCAATGGCCCGTTTGGCATGGCCGCTGATGATGAGGATTTCTTCGATGCCGCTCTGCAGGGCTTCTTCGACGATATACTGGATCGTCGGTTTATCGACGATAGGCAGCATTTCTTTCGGTGTCGCCTTCGTCGCCGGCAGGAAACGGGTGCCGAACCCGGCCGCCGGGATGACGGCTTTACGGATTTTTTTCACAACGATGCTCCTTATTCAAACCAGCGGGACAAATCGAATTCTTCGCCAATGATTTCCTTGACGAAGCCCTGAGCCAAGTACAGGCCCAGGAGCGACAGCGTCGATACGCGCAGCAGCGAGCTGTCCCAGATATCGCCCAGGTCGGCCAGGACCGGCGAAATATCTTCCATGATGTCCAGGGCTTCTTCGCCGCTGAAGTTGGCCGGGCGTTTCTTAGCCAGGCGCAGGATGTGGTCCTGCATGTTGCGGTCGTTGATGCCGGTCATGCGGAAGAAGCGTTTGGCCATACTTTCATCGACCATGGCCAGTTTGACCAGTGGCGAATTGAAGGACGGGACGATGAATTCATCGGGGATGCGCTTGCCTTTGAGGGCTTTGCGCAATTCTTCTTCTGTGAAACCGCGGTAGCGGAACAAGAGCGGATACGAATCGGACAGGATTTCGGCAAAATGCGTTTCCTTAGCTTCAAAAGCCGTGCAGTGCAGGTAATCGAGCTGCTGGTAGTAAGGCCGTTCTGTCGGGAAGCCATCCAGGAAGGGATAGACGTACTTGTCGATGTAACGGCAGAACGAATCCTTGTCGACGTTATGGGAGTTGCGCGAATACAGGAACAATAAGAGGATCGCCAGGATCTGGTAATGGCCCTGGGTCAAATAGGGCATGACCTTCAAGGCATCGATGGCAACCAGGTGGCGCGTCGAAATGGGCGAGCAGTGGACGATATCGTAAAAGGCCTGCAGGGCAATAGTACCGACGTAATCATCGGGATGAGCGGCATAGGCTTTCTGGACGTTCTGCAAAGCTTCCTGGACGATGAGTGGTGCCAGGGCCTGCTGCCGTTCCGTATCGGTCTGGCAGCCGATCTGGTCAAAGGCCGCCGACGTGATGTATTCCGTCTGCTGCTGCAGTTCCGGCGAAACGACGCCGTACTGGCGCAGGAAGTGAGAGACGCACTGGCGGACGACAGGCGAATCGACGGTGCTTTCCGATTCCCATACGGACGCATAGTGCGGCGCATTGCCCAGCGACGGGTTGCGCGTATCGGTCCCGGATGTGTTGGAATCCCACGACGTCTGGGACGGTTTGACGACTGGTGCCGGCTTGACGACAGGTGTCGCCTTTTCCTGGGACTTGTGGGCCCGGATAGGCGGCATGACCATCGTTTCTTCCGGGACGGCTTTCTTCTTGTCCGTCATGGCCGAGTCGATGTGGATCGGTTCCATGCGCTGGGTCTGTTCCAGCTGCGAAGCGACGGCTTTCATGCCTTCGCTGACGACAGGTTCTTCCAGGACCTGTGTCGCTTCGGATACGGCCCGTTTCTTGGCGGCCGCCGGTGCATCGGCGACGGCTTTGGCTGTGCCGGCCGCCTGGCCAGCGGCTTTTGCCGTTTCAGCCATGACGTCGCGGAGAATGTGCTTGCGGTGCGTGTCTTTCGGCGCTTCTGTTTCAGATGCTGCCGGTTCAGCTGCCGGGGCAGCCTGTTTCCTGGCGGCCGGGGCGGCGCCGCCATCTTTGGCGGCCAGGTCAGCCGAGACGATGGCGGCCATATCAGCCAGGGGCGGCTTGTCTTCTTCGGTCTGGGCTACTTCTTCGGCCCAGCGTGCCCGTTCTTCCCGGCGGGCATTGGCTTCCTTGGCCGCAGCGGCTTCGCGGCGGGCCTGTTCGCGCCGTTCCCGGTTGCGGGCCAGCTGCTGTTCCTGGGCTTCTTTTTCCTGTTCGGCCTGGCGCTGACGGGCCAGTTTGGCTTCTTCTTCGCGGGCCTTATAGGCAGCGGCTTCTTCCTTGTCTACCTTTTCCATGGCTTCCAGGATTTCATCGCGGGACAGGACGCGCGTCGCATCGAGGTCATCCGCATTGGGGCCCTTGCGGACCGGGGCTTCCTGGGCCTTCGGCGCTTCTTTATAGACGATTTTGCCATTGCGGCGGACGGCTTCGCCTTTGGTCGTGACAAAGGCCGTTTCTTCCGGATGTTCCCGCCGTTCGCCCAGCGTCATTTTCGGGACTTGCGGCAAGGGGGCTGTTTCTTCGTCGTCCGCTTCCTTCGGTAATTGTCTGGCATGCTTAACTGTTGCCGGGCTGCGGTGCTGGACCCTGCGCAGCGGCTGCGGCTCGCCGTCGTAGCGCGTCTTCGTCTTCGTGTTCCCTTTCTTCTCCGTTTGGGGACTACTCTCGGAGTGTCCTCCGCCGGAATACATAATATAACAAATTACAAAAAAGACGATTGCTATGCCCGCTATGATAGCGTACGGCAAAAAGTTTGTCATGTCATCCTCTCCTCTATTTTATCAAACTTCTTTCCCCATTGTAGCATAAGATGACGTCATGAGCTACTCCCTATTGCCGATTAATTGCCCCTTTCGTATAATAAAAGGGTAAATTGTTTTTTTGCCTTTCAAAGGAGTCTTTTTCTATGAAAAAATATAAAGCCATCGTCTTCGATATGGACGGTACCGTCCTGGATACGCTGGACGAATTGACGAAAAGCCTGAACTATGTTTTCGCCCGCCACGGCCTGCCCGCCCTGACGCAGGATGCCATCCGCCCCTGCCTGGGCTTCGGTTACGACGGCTTCATCGACAAGGCCGCACCGGACGCGCCGGAACCCCTGCGGCGGACGATGACGGAAGAGTTCATCGCCTACTACAGCGCCCACTGCCAGACGACGACCTTCCCCTACGCCGGCATCCCCCAGGTCCTGGGGCGGCTCAAGGCAGCCGGCTACCACATGGCCATCGTCTCCAACAAAGGCCAGGGCGCCGTGTCCGAGCTGCACGACGAATATTTCAAGGACTACGTCGACTTTTCCTTAGGCGAAACGCCGATGTACCGCAAAAAGCCGGCTCCGGACATGGTCTGGGAAGCCCTGAAGCGCCTGGGCTGTGCCAAAGACGACGCCATCTACGTCGGCGACTCGGAAGTCGACAAAGAAACGGCCGATAACGCCGGCCTCGACGCAGCCCTCGTCACCTGGGGCTTCCGCGACCGGGACTTCCTGGAATCCCTCCAGCCGACATACCTCATCGACACGCGGGAAGAATTGGGGGAACTCTTCGGAGTATGAGGCTTCGTGGCTCGTAGGGGCCGTCCCAAAGGGCGGCCCGCCTTGGGGTTAGGGGGTATGGGCTAGGGGCTAGGGGTTAGCAGCTAGGGGTTAGCAGTTAGGGGTTAGCAGCTAGCGTAAAAAAAGCTGTCCTATGAGGACAGCTTTTTTTGCGAACTGCAAACTGCGGGACGCCCTTTGGGCGTCCCCTACAAATCACTTCATCACGTCGTTCTGGACGGAGGTGATGGCGCTCGATGTGGCGTCGTCTAAGAGTTTGGAATAGAGTTGTTTTGTTTCTTTTTTCGTGTTTTCTGTCGTCACAGGGGCTTCTTCCGCTGTGTCTGTCTGTCCGGCTACCTGGACGATGGGAGCTTTCCCGGCGACGGGAGCCGTTTCCAGGCGAACCCGGCCGGCACCGACGCGTTTGGCCAGTTCAGCCAGCGTCGCCTTGCTGACGGGATGGCGGACGGTGAGGACGACTTGTTCATTGACGTAGTCCGGCAGGGCGCCGACGTAGTTCTGGACGCCTTCGTTGTCGACGACGCAATGGATGGCCTTATTCATGAGCTGGCTGTAATCGCTGTGGCTCAGGGATACGCGGCGTATCTTGATGGCCTGCGGCTTGGCTACGTCCGTGTTGATGCGCTGCTGCAAGTATTTGCTGGGAGCGCCTTTGATGCCCAGGACCAGGGTATCGCCATCCCAGTACATCGTACCGCTGCGGAAGTAGATCGGCACCGAGCCGTATTCGGCATTGATGGCCTTGATGAGCTGCGATTCGACCTGGACATGAGACGTATAGTCCCCGTCGGAGTGCATGAGGCGGTAAAATACCTGGGCGGCATCGGCCCGGGTCATGCCTTCTTTGGGATGGAAATAATTGTCTGCCGGCACCATGATGTTCTTGCTGTGCAGGACGTCGATGGCCCTGGCGTAAGCCGGCGCAATCGACGCGGCATCGGCATAGGGCTTGACGGCCTGGTCCGGGTCGGCCAGCTGATTGTACTGCAAGTAGCGGTAGATGACGTCGGCAAATTCTTCGCGGCTCACCGGTTCTTCGGGATGGAAATTCCCATCCTGATAGCCTGCCAGGATACCCTGGGCGGCGACGCTGTTCATGGCATCACCAGCCGTGCCCGACGGCACATCGCGGGCACCGGCCGCTTCCACCGGTGCCAGGGGGATATTGGCTGCCGAATTATAGAGCAGCTGGGCCAGGTCGCCGCGGGTCAGGACCCGGTCTGGCTCAAAGGTATCCCCTGTGATGAAGGTCAGGCACTGCGTATCATAGAGGTAATCGACAGCCGCGCGGTCGGTCAGGCTGCCCAGGTCTGTATAAGGGGCATCGGCCGAAACGGCACTGACGGACAAGATGGCCGCAGCTGCCAGGACGGCAGCGATTTTGTTCCGTACCATGGAAATCCTCCTCTGCTGCGATTACTGAATGACGATGCGAAGGGCACTGCCCAGGGCTTTATTGAGGTTGTTCTGTGTTTCTTTGGAAATGGAGCTGACTGTGAGGACGACTTTTTCATTGAGGTAATCCGGTTCCGTCGAAACGGTAGCATTCGTCGCTTCCGTAGCCTTGTAAATCTTTTCGGCCTGGGCCATGAGATTCTTATAGTCGTCATAGCTGTACGTCGATTTCTGGACATATACCGATTCAGCCGGGATATCCTTGTCGGCAGCAATGGCATCGGCCAGTTTCTGTTTGTTCTTCGGGTCTTTGACGCCGATGTGGAGCTTGTCGCCCTGCCAGTACATGATGCCGTCAGATGCAAAGGCTTTGACCGAGCCGTAGACGTCTTTGATATCCTTGAAGGCCTTGGATTCCAGGCCGTCCTGGCTCTGCGTCGTTTCCTTGACGCCGGTCAGGATGCGGTAGAGGACGTTGACGGCTTCACCGCGGGTGACATACTGTTTCGGGTTGAACATGTTGTAGTTGCCGCCCTTCATGTAACCGGCAGCGGCCAGGGCGTCGACGGCCTGACGGGCCCAGCTGGAAATTTTGGCTTCGTCGGCATAGGGAGCGGCCCCTTCGAGGGTGCTCATGCCCTTATAGGTCATGTAGTTGTAGGCGATGACGGCGAATTCTTCGCGGGTGATCTTCTGTTCCGGTTTGAACGTGCCGTTGCTGTAACCGCTCATGATCTGTTTGTCGACCAGCGAGGCGATGGCCCGTTCGGACCAGCGGCCTTTGACGTCGCTGAAGTTGGTCGTCTTGACTTTGGAATCTTCACCGATCATGTTGTTGATGATGGCAGCTGCGCCTTCACGGGTAATGTCTTCGTTCGGACGGAACTGGCCGTTCGTGCCGCTGATGTAGTGCTGGTTATAAAAATACTGGATAGCGTCTTTGCCCCAATAATTGCTGATATCCGTAATCCCCGTCGATGCGGCAAAAGCCGACGTGCCGAGGGCGGCTGTCAGGGCCGTAAGGACCATCAATTTTTTGTACTTGTTCATGATTCATTCGCTCCTATCTATGTCAGTGTCGTAAAGGATACATGGATTGCATACCTATGTTTCATATCTTATTTATTTTATCACACCCCGCCCTATTAGGGAAGGCATAGAGCCGTGATTTGCAGGCCTCAATAGGCGTCGAAGATGGCCTGTATTTTTTCCCGGTCCGTCGTGTGGGCCAGGGCCAGCTGCAAGAGGATCTTGGCCTTCTGCGGCGTCAGGGAATCGGCCGTGACCGTCCCGTCATAAGCCGGGACCTGGGTGACCATACCGCCCAGGGCGCGGGCGGCCCGGACGACGACCAGGCCCTGTTCCATCAAGGGCTGCAAGGCCTGCCAGACCGGTTCGGGCATCTTGCCATGACCGAGACCCGTGATGACCAGTCCCGCTTTCCCCTGGGCCAGGCGGCATACATCGTCGGCGGTGAGGCCGACATAGGCATAGACGATGGCGACGGCTGGCAGTTCTTTAGGAGCGGCCAGGTCCGACGACCACGTATGCTTGCGCAGGGGCTGCTGGTACAGGCGGGGCCGGCCGTCCTGCATATAGCCCAGGCAGCCCATCTGGCGGCCTTTAAAAGTATCGGCATGGGTCGTGTCGGTCTTTTCGACGAAGCGGGCGCTGTGGACGGTGCTGTTCATGACGATGACGACACCGTATTTCCCCAGGTCCGGCCAGGACGCGGCCTGGACCGCTTCCAGGAGGTTCAGCGGCCCGTCGGCACTGATGGCCGTCGCCGGCCGCATGGAACCCGTAAGGACGACGGGCTTGATGGTGTGGACCGTGAGGTCGAGGAAATACGCCGTTTCCTCCATCGTATCCGTGCCGTGAGTGATGACGATGCCGTCCACGTCTTCCCGGTCGGCTACTTCCTGGACCCGATTGGCCAGAGACAGCCATAAAGCTTCGGTCATATCCGAACTGTCGATGTTGCAGAACTGTTCGCCCTGCACGTCGGCATAATCCGCCAGCTGAGGCACGGCCTCCAGCAGCTCATCTATCGACGTCTGGCCGGCAACATAACCCGTCAGGTCATCGGCCGACGCGGCCCTGCCGGCAATCGTCCCGCCACAGTCCAGTACATATATCTTCTTTTTTTCCATTCTCATAGCTCCCCTCTGCAATGATGATATGGTTCTACTTTACCACAAATGGGGGGTAGTGGCTAGTAGGGGCCGTCCTGAAAGGCGGCCCGCCTTGTGGTTAGGGGCTAGGGGTTAGCGGTTAGGGGCTAGGGGTTAGCGGTTAGCGGTTAGGGGCTGGTGGCTAGTGGTTCGTGGCTCGTGGCTCGTGGATATAGTGGTTCGTGGGTCGTGGCCC
>OGYE01000833.1_pt1 | contig 20317 bp, 20 predicted proteins | sample 1576471 | NCBI WGS metagenome assembly OGYE01 (sample SAMEA3541532, study PRJEB24748) | human gut metagenome | biome: human gut; feature: human-associated habitat; material: faeces | place: China | collected 2012
TGATGGTCTTTCGCTCCAAACAGGTATGACTGGGGCACTTACACGCCAAAGTTCCCAATGGTGTCAGAAATCTGGGACGGCGTTTTCCGTTACAGCTGTTACATTTTGCCAGCAGTTCCTGCGGTCGGATATATCTGCCGCATGTTTCACAGTAAAACGTCCTGCGGCGCTGCGGAATCTGAATCAGCATCAGCACCAATGCCACCAGTACCGGCACTCGCGGAACCATCCACGATTTTCCAAGGGGAATCGCATCCAAAAAGCTGAAGATGCAAATCAGAACATCTGCCAGCATCAAAAGCAAAAGAATTTTTCCAATCATGCGTTACCCCCTGCTCCGCTGCATTGCTTTTGACAAAAACTGTATCACCTGCTGCGCACCATTCCAAAAGCCCTCCGGACGGAGGAAAAGTTCCAGAAACGGCCGGCGCATCCAGATGCTCCAAACCGCAGCAATTCCCACCATCAGGACAATGCTGCAAACCGCCAGTCCCCGCAGCAGCGTCATCAGAAAAATAGAGAGCGCCGGCTTTCGTAAGTTGGAGTCGATGCGATAGAGAATGAACGCCAGATATGCTACATACAGCACCGCCCCGATCACAATTGCAATGGGATGACCGCTGTCTGCGCCCCATTGTATCAGTTCAGACGGTACGACCAGCATTACCAGAAAGAGCACAATGATGCCGAAAAACTCCACCCCGAAAAGCCCCCTTTTTCCGCCAAATGCCTGCATTTCTATCTGGTGCAGGCTTCTTAGACAGCATTGCACGTCACCTGCTTTGAGAGAAAATTTCCCGTGAATTGAGAGCTTTCTTCTGCGCTTTTTTCCAGAATAAAACTCTCAATTCGGCAGAAAGTTTCTCTCAATTCGGGCTATTGCGAGTTTTTTTCTGCACAAAAATTAAAAAAATGCCGGTGGAAAACACCCCTATTGAGAGAAATTTTCTGCAATTTGCAAAGAAAAAAATCGTGCTTCAGAGGAAACCAAGGAACAATGTTCGCGTAAAATCGTTCCGGCAGGGTAGGTGGGAGAAGACCTGTTTTTTAATTGCGAGTTTTATTCTGGCAGGAAAATAAAAAAATTAAAGCACTAAAAATAACGAAACAACGATACATATAAACCGTGAAACATCCTGAATCGCGAGAATTTTTCTGCTATTGAGAGAAATTTTCTGACAAAAATCAGAAAAAATCTCGCAATGGAAGGCGCTGACTACAGAAGCAAACACATTAGGTGCCCTGACAGTTCGGCTTTGCTACTGTATAATTATCAAGGTACTTAATGATTAAAAAGAACGTAAGGAAGTTGCTTTTGTGAAGGAACAATATAAGCATTTAGACCAAAACAATAAGCTGATCTGGAATTTCCGGGATATCGGGCACACCATGCGCCAGATTGCCGAGGGGCGGACCAGTCAGAAGTGGATTCTGATTCTTTTGCGGGAGACGGCGGGCATGACCCAGAAAGAACTGACAGCGCGGCTGGGGGTGCAGCCGCGCTCGGCCAGCGAGGTGCTCAACAAGCTGGAGCAGGCCGACTTGATTTCACGGACCTCCAGTGAGACAGACCACCGAACCACGGACATCTGCCTGACACCGGCAGGGGAGCAGCTGGCGCAGGAAGCCGCCGTCAAGCGCAGGGAACGCCATGAGCAGATGTTTTCCGTGCTTTCCGAGCAGGAAAAGGACACTCTGATTGAACTGCTGAAAAAAATCAACGCCCACTGGGACAAGACATATCGGCAGTCAGAAGGGGAATGATATGTGGAAATATGTAAAGCGGTATCTGCCGTATGCGGTGCTTGCGGCTGCGTTTATGGTGGGGGGAGGTACTGATAGACCTGCTGCAGCCGGAGCTGATGAGCCGGATTGTCGATGACGGCGTTCTGGGCGTTCATACCGGCGGTGTGGGGGATATGAGCCTGATTTGGGCGTTGGGCCTCAAAGTGATCTGTCTGGTTCTGTTTGGCGGCTTCTGCAGCTCTCTGAACAACGCTTTTGTGCATATGACCGGGCAGAATGTCGGCAATGATATCCGCAAGGATGCCTTCCGCAGGCTGATGACCTTCTCCTTTCCGCAGGTGGACTGCTTTGGCACCGGCTCGCTGGTTACACGTATGACCAATGACATCACACAGGTGCAGAATCTGGTTTCGCAGTTTGTCCGTGGTATGATTCGCACAGGGATGCTGATGTTTGGCAGCATTTTCTTTCTGTTCCGGCTCAATACGCGGTTCGGCCTCATTGCATTGTGCGCGTTTCCGCTGATTGTCGGCTGTATGGGGCTCTGTCTGGCAAAGGCAAACCCACTGTTTACCCGGCTGTAGGCGCAGCTGGATGCAATTAACGCCATCCTGCAGGAGGATATCTCCGGCATCCGCGTCATCAAGGCCTGCATCCGTGAGGGCTATGAAAAGCTGCGCTTCGGTAAGGCAAACGGCGCACTCGTCTGCACGCAATTACAGGTGTTGACCATCCTTGCCTTTATGAATCCCATCATCAATATCCTGACATATGTGGTGGTGGCCCTGATTCTGCGTGTGGGTGCCTTTGAGGTGGTGGCGGGGGCCGCAACGCCCGGCGTTATAATGGCCGCCATCACCTACACCACCCAACTGCTCAACGGCATTATGGGGCTAACAATGCTGTCCCAGAATATTTCGAGAGGCTTCGCCTCATGGAAGCGGGTCAAGGAGGTTCTTCACACAGAGCCCCAGCTGCAGGATGGCTCTTTTGACGGACAGACCGAACAGCACGGCAAGATTGAGTTCCGGAATGTCTTGTTTTCCTATCCTGGCAGCAATCGGATGGTTCTGAAAAATATCAACCTGACCATTCGGCCCGGGGAGACGGTGGCCATTATGGGCGCGACCGGCTGCGGAAAATCTGCCCTTGTCAACCTGATTCCGCGGTTCTATGACGCGGCGGAGGGCACGGTTCTGGTGGATGGTGTGGACGTGCGGGAATACACCCTGCAGGCCCTGCGAAACAAGGTTTCGAGAGCACTGCAGAAGGCAGAGCTGTTTCACCAGTCCATTGCCCAGAACATTGCGCGGGGCAGGGAAGGGGCCGACAGCGAGAGCATCCGTGCCGCCGCGCAGGCCGCGCAAGCGGAGGAGTTTATCACCGGCACCGCAGACGGCTATGCAACCACCGTGGCGGCCTGCGGCAGCCATGAGGAACTGTTGCAGAGCTGTAAGGTGTATCGGGATATTTACGATTCCCAGATGGGAAAGGAGGAGCTTCATGCCTGAGGAAAACAAGCTCATGGAACGCAGCATCCCCGGCATGAACCGTCGTGAGCGATTTGTTGAGGCCGAGCACGCCCAGAACGCCGGGGCAACCCTCAGGCGGCTTGTCAGCCATTTTGCAAGGGAGAAGGCGCTGGTAGCCGGGATGCTTGCCATCGTGCTGGTAGGCACGCTGTGCGGCGTGTACGTGCCCAGCCTGCAGAGCCGCGCCATTGACATCATAGCCGGTGCCCCCACCCGCCGCGGTTCCCGGTTATAGTCCGGTTATTGCTTGCCGGTAGGAGGGCGGCGTCCCCGACGCCCCGCGATGGTTTCCCGGAAAATGGCGCTGGCGGGTAACGCGGCGGGGACAAGACCCTTCCCTACAGGGACACGGTGATTTTGTAGCGCGACAAAGGCGGGGAGTTAGCGACATACATTCACTATATTGCCCAATGAGCATAGCAACGGCCAAAAGCATCTGCAAAATGACATTTGCCACGGAGTTATACGGCCTTTGTCCGGCTATTGAGAGAAATTTTCTGCAAAAAAATAAAAAATCCGGGCATAGCTGCCCGGAAAACGGATAGGTTATTACTTTGACCAGCACAGCGGCTCGCTGCCATCGTAGGTGAAGCGGCCGTCATTCTTTTCCTCCAACGCCTTAATCATATGGTAGGTGTAGTCGTTGTACGGCGTGGGGATGCCCAGCTCACGGCCCATGCGCATCAACGCGCCGGAGAACATATCAATCTCGGTGTGGCGCCCGGCCTCCAAATCCTGCAGGGTGGAAAACCGCGCCGAGGCCGCCGCAGGGCTGCCGTGGACGGTGGAGGCATCCACCTTGGACATATCAATGCCCTTGGCTGCGGCAATGGCCTCCAGCTCGTTGCGCAGGCCGTTGCGGATGGCTTCCATATGTTCGCTGTCACGGTAACAGCCGATGCCCGCGCCCAGAATGGCCTGCGGAAGATTGTTGCAGACGTTCAGGCGGAACTTGCACCACATTTCCTCGCGGATGTGCTCAGTAACGCGTAGGTTGACCCCGGTACCGGCAAACAACCGTTCCACCGCACCAACACGCGCACTGTCAAACGGCGCGTTCAGCTCGCCATAGATAATGCCAAGGGTGGTTGCGGGGTCAAAGCGGACACCATCCTCGGTGCGGCGGGAGGCTACCTTAATCAGGGCGGGCAGCAGATGTTCTGCGCCCACCCGCGCCCCGATGATTTCCTCGCTGTCCACGCCGTTCATCAGGCTCATCACGGTAGTGTTCTTGCCGACAACTGTCTGAATCGTGTCCAGCGCGCCGGGCAGTGCGCCGTATTTCAGCGCCACAATCAACAAATCCACGCCGTGCGCCTGCTGCGGCGTCCAGACCGGCGGATGATAGACGGTATCATTGATAACACAGCCGTGCCGCAGCTTTTCTGCCCGCGCACCTTCGGCAATTACGCCAAAGTGTAGACCACTTTTTTGTGCAAGTCCCCAAATCACGTAGGAGCCGACCGCACCGGCACCGAGCAGAGCAACAGATTGTATCTCCATTTTGAAAAACCCCTTTTATCGTGCGGCACTCAGTGGCAGTGCCCGCCGCAGTGGTGCCCCTCGCCGTGGCCGCAGTGGCTGCCCTGCAAGGCGACGGGGTCACTGACCAGCTTACCCGCCAGCAGCGCCAGCACAGCCTTGTCCGCATCACCGGCGATGCCGCAGTACAGCCGCATACCGGCCCCGATTACGGCGCTTTGGGCACCGCCGCCGATGTTGCCGCAGATGATGGTATCTACGCCGTTGCGCTGCAAGAAGCCGACCACGGCGCTGTGGCCGCTGCCCTCAGTGGAAGTGACCTCGGTGTGCAGAATCATACCGCTTTCCACCGTGTAGAGCTTGAACTGCGCCGCGTGGCCAAAGTGCGCAAACACTGCGCCGTTTTCATAGGGGACTGCAATTTTCATGCTGATTTCCTTTCCTTCCGGTACAAGCCAGTAAAAAAGCCGTCCTGCGCAGTGCGGCAGAGACAGCCCAACATTTTCATTATAGCACGCATAGCATAGGATTTTCAAGGCGGAAACTGTACAAATCAGGCCTTCCAACGTTGTGAAGTCTGCGAATGGACGAAGCGGCGGGGGTGTGCTATAGTATAGTCACAGAAAGAAAACAGCCGGAGATAAGGAGCTAAAAGCTCTAAGAGAAGCAAAAGGCCGCCGGCGGTATTTCGTAGGGAAGGAGGCTCAAGTCCGATGGCAAACTTCAAGGATCCCATTCATTACCGGCGGGCCTGGGCCTGCTGACAGAATAAGAACCGCATCCGAAGCCGTAGGTCATACCCTGTAAAAGACATATAAAAACGCGATGCACGGTTGCTTACACTACAGTTGGCAGACTCAGGGGCCGTCAAAACAGACCCCAGAAGATATGAATCAGGACAAGAAAGAAGGCTGGCAGCTATGACTACCGCCGTTCCATCCGACAGAGGTTATCTGCAGTTCACCTGATTTATAAGGAGATACTCCGATGTACTAGGAAATAAGGCGAGACGCCTTTGCATAAGACCCCATACAAATCACAACAAAGGGTATGAGGCTATGACTCCGATCATCTGAATCAGCCGGGGCAAGCATTGCTTGTCCCGGCTTTTTTGTTTGGGTAGCATATGGGTCGCCTGCAGTTTCCCGCAAGCAGCCTTTACCGATTGCCCTATAGCCCTGCAGGGAAAATTATGCTAAAATAAGTGCAGAAAATTTCTCTCAATAGAAAAAACGAGGAGGAAACAAAATGCTGCAGCTGTACTGGGGTGACGGAAAGGGCAAGACCACGGCCGCGATGGGTCTGGCGCTGCGGGCACTGGGGCATGGGCAGCGGGTGTCGGTTGTGCAGTTCCTGAAGGACGGCACCAGCGGGGAAATCTCCCTGCTGCGCCGCTGCGGGGCCACGGTGCGCGCCTGCCCGAATGCAAAGTTTACGTGGCAGATGACGGACGCCGAAAAGGCCGAGGCGCGGGCAAACAACAACGCCGCGCTGCAGGCCGCACTGGCTGAGCCGTTTGAGCTTTTGGTGCTGGACGAGGCCTGCGCTGCCTGCAAAAGCGGCTTGGTGGAGGAGCAGCTGCTGAAGGTGGCCGCCGCCCGCGCCAAGACCGCTGAGGTTGTGTTCACCGGGCGCGAGCCTGCGGAATGGATGCAGACCGCCGCGGATTACTCGACCGAAATGCGGTCGGTAAGGCACCCCTATGCGCAGGGCGTCACTGCCCGCGAAGGGGTGGAATACTAAGCGGGGGAGAGGCTCCTCTGCGGCGCGGTCAGCACCCCAAAAGGCTGTGATTTGTTCACTTTGCACAAATATGCGCCGCGTTTTTTGTCACGCAAAAGCCGGATATTTCAGAAAGGCTACCGAATTTCGCAAATTGCTTCAGAATAGTTGCGGAGTTGCTAATTAACGTGTACAATAGGGAAAAACACCTTAGCGGTGACAAAAATTGGTAAGGAGAAAATCATGGACGAAATCAAAGCACAAAAGAAAGCGCTGAAAAAAGCCTACAAAAAGGCCAAGTGCAAGACCGTGCTGGCGTGGAAGATTCTGACAATCCTCTGCGCTGTGCTCATGGTCGTATTCATCCCGCTTTCCAAGGTTCTCACCACCTTCGACAACACGATTGCGGCGTTTGTTGGTGGTACCTTCTGGGAGCTGGAAAATGAGGACCCCAACGCACAGTACTTCACCAGTGACTTCGCTTCCGCGGAGGAGATGGTGGACTACGGTCTCGTGCTCTGCCAGCAGGTCGAGGCCGAGGGCGCAGCCCTGCTCATGAACAACAACAACGCCCTGCCGCTTGCCAAGGACGCGAAGGTCAGCACCTTCTCTTCCTCCAGTGTGAACCTGGTCTATGGCGGCACGGGCTCCGGCAACATTGACGCTTCCACCGCCGACACCCTGCGCACCGCGCTGGAAAAGGTGGGCGCAACCGTCAACCCCACGCTGTGGGACTTCTACACCACCGGTGCCGGTAAGGACTACGCCCGCGCAGGCAGCGGTACGGTTGCCACCGAGAGCTCCGCTACCGCGGAGGTGCCGTGGGACGTCTACACCGATGAGGTGAAAAACAGCGTGGCCGACTACGGCGATGCCGCCATCGTCACCCTCTCCCGCGTCGGCGGCGAGGGCGCAGACCTGTCCTACGGCGAGGTCAACTATCTGGCACTCGACGAGAATGAGAAGGCACTGCTTGCCAATCTGGCCGAGATGAAGAAGAACGGCCAGATTCAGAAGATTGTTGTGCTCATCAACTCTGCCAATGCCCTGCAGGTCGATTTCCTGAAGGACAACGAGTATGACATTGACGCCGCCCTCTGGATTGGCGATGTGGGCATCACCGGCATCAACGCCGTGGCCCAGATTCTGGTCGGCGATGTGAACCCCTCCGGCAGCCTGGTGGATACCTACTGCTACGATAACTACAGCGCCCCCGCTATGTGGAACTTCACGCCCACCGTCTATGACGGCTATGTTGAGGGCGGCGATGTCCCCGAAAAGGGCAGCACCTATATGATTTATCAGGAGGGCATCTACGTAGGCTACAAGTACTACGAGACCCGCTATGAGGACTTTGTCACCGGAAGCGGCAACGCGGGGGACTACGCCTACAGTGACATTGTGGCCTATCCCTTCGGCTATGGCCTGTCCTACACCGATTTCAGCTACAGCGATATGAACGTGCAGTATAATGCCGCCGACGATACCTATGACGTCAGCGTCAAGGTCACGAACACCGGCGCTGTGGCCGGTAAGGAGACCGTGCAGGTCTACGTTCAGAGCCCCTACACCGAGTATGACAAGGCCAACGGCGTGGAGAAGTCCGCCGTGGCGCTGGTCGGCTTCGGCAAGACTGCCGAGCTGGCCCCCGGTGCAAGTGAGACCGTCAAGATGACCGTCAACAAGCGCGACATTGCCAGCTTTGACACCTACGGCGCAGGCACCTACATTCTGGATGCCGGTGACTATTACCTCACCGCCGCTACCGATGCGCACAACGCTGTGAATAACATTCTGGCCGCCAAGGGTTACACGGTTGCCTCTACCAACGGCAAAATGACCGCCGACGGCAGCGCCGACCTGACCTACAGCTGGACGGAGGACGCGCTCGACACCACCACCTACTCCACCAGCGAGAACGGCACCGAGATTGTCAACCAGCTGTCCTGTGCCGACCCGAACCTCTATGACGGCGAGAGCAACACTGTCACATGGCTGAGCCGCAGTGACTGGAACGGCACTCTGCCCACCGAGACGGTCAAGCTGGTTCTGACTGAACAGCTCAAGAAGGATCTGCAGGACGTGCGCTACAACGCCGCCGACTACGAGACGATGAACCTGCCTGCAATGGGCAAAGCTAATGGTGTGACGCTGTATGAGATGATCGGCCTCGACTATGACGATCCCAAGTGGGAGAATCTGCTGGACGAGCTGACCTTCGACGAGATGAACGCCCTGATTTCCGATGCGTTCCACTGGACGATGCCTGTCAAGAGCGTCGAGGCTCCCGGCACCCGTGACGAGAACGGCCCGCAGGGTCTGACCGCCAGCCTGCTGGGCAGCGATGCCACCCAGCTGACCGCCACGGCCTTCACCTCCGAGGATGTTATGGCCGCCACCTTCAACACCGACCTGATGACCGAGATTGGCAAGGTCATCGGCAACAACTGCCTGCAGGCCGACATTGCCTGTCTGTACGGCCCCGGCAACAACATCCACCGCACCCCCTATGGCGGCCGTAACTTTGAGTACTACTCCGAGGACGGCTTCCTCTCCGGTATGATGAGCGCCTATGAGGTTGCCGCCATTCAGGAGAAGGGTGTTCACGTGGTTATGAAGCACTTTGCGCTGAACGACTGTGAGCAGGACCGCATTGGTCTGGGCGTCTGGCTCAATGAACAGGCTGCCCGCGAGGTCTACCTGAAGGCTTTTCAGGCACCCATCGAAGTGGGCAACGGCAACGGTGTTATGATTGCCTACACCCGCTGGGGCGCTGTCTGGTCCGGTGGTAACGCGGGTCTGGTCAACGGCATCCTGCGCGGCGAGTGGGGCTGTGATGGTATGGTCATCACCGACAACGTGCTGAACGTCTACGTCAACGGCCCGGACGGCGTGATGGCCGGTGTGTCCATCTATGACGCTATGATGCCCTACGTGACCGATATGCTGCCGCAGTACCAGAATGACGGCGTTATCGTCAACGCAATGCGTGAGGCCTGCCACCACAACCTGTATGCCATTGCCAACAGCTGCGGCATGAACGGTGTGGGCGCAAACACCACCATCAAGGTGGTCCGCCCGATGGTGATTACGATTGTGATTATCATTGCCTGCGCCGCCGTGTTCTTCTTCCTGCTGGGTCTGGTGCTCTGGATTCTGGGTGCCAAAAAGCTCCGCAAGACCGAGGAATACAAGGCCTACAAGGACTTCAAGAAGGCAAGCAAAAAGGCTGCACAGTAAAATACGAGCCGCGGTATGATTTGAGTAAAGCCGTAAAGCGGCGAGATATGTAAGAAAATTCCCCTGACTGCTGTATATAAGGCAGTCGGGGGAATTTTGCATAGATGCCACTGTATAAATTTGCACAAGCCCTTGTATTTCGCTGGTATTTGTGGTACTGTCAATAATACGTTGCCGAATAAATCCTCCACTGAGAGGCCTTATGCAGCCTACAACCGTTACCGATATTGAGATGGCGCTCGGTGAGGAGCGCCGCACCATTGATGATTTGTTCAATATGTTGTTTTCCTAAACCGGAACGGAACCGGCAAACACTTTCCATAAGGAGATTTGAATGAGCAATCCGATAAAAGATTTGACCCGCAAGGAATGGATGTTGTGGCTGGGGTCCTTGTGCATTGTGATACTTTCAAACACGCTGACAGAAAATATGGACATTCTGACACTGGTTGCCGCGTGTGTTGGCATCACGTCCCTGATTTTTGCCGCAAAAGGAAACGTATGCGCGCAGATTTTAATGGTGGTGTTCAGCGTTCTGTACGGCATCATTTCATGGAGATTCCATTACTGGGGTGAAATGATAACCTATCTGGGCATGGCCCTGCCAATGGCGGTGTGGTCAACGATTACATGGATAAAGAATCCTGCGCCAAACGGAAAAGAAGTTGCCATTCAAAAACTCAAACCCCGGCACATCCTTGGCGTTATCGTTTTTGCGGCAGTGGCAACGTGTTTATTTTACTGGATTCTGGATGCACTGAACACGCCGCATATCCTGTTCAGCACAATTTCCATTGCAACAAGTGTGCTGGCGGCAACACTTACCATGCTGCGCTCGTCCTATTATGCGCTGGGCTATGCGTCCAACGATATTGTCCTGATTATACTGTGGACGCTGGCCTCCATGGAAAACCCGGTATATATTCCGGTGGTGGTCAATTTTGCGATTTTCTTTTTCAACGATATGTACGGCTTTCTGTGCTGGAAAAGAAGAGAAAAGATAAGCTGCTGATTTTCAATTTATAACAAGCTGCGGGTTCTGGCCCGCTGCAACCTGTAAGAGGGGGGCACCGTAGTGTGTCCTCTTTTGCGTTATAGTGATATTGACAATATCATTGTGCGGTGTTGCCATAGGATTACAATTATTGAAAGACGTTTCCATTGCTTTGACCCTGTTAGCAAAATTGCGTATAAATGCAAGTGACTGGGAACAGAGAAGCAGAAAAAGCAGGGTATCTAAATGCAATTTATAACATTTCGCTAAATCGGAGTTTAGCGAAATATAGGGGGCGGCTTAAAGAATTCCTAACCGAATTGTCAAAGCTGTGTCAAAGCAAAGCTCTTTCCTGTTTCAGCGGGCACTCTTGAGTGCCGAAAGCGATTTTTCCGTGCAGCTTATGATTGAACGCCATACAGGGCAGGCAGTTTTTTTGCAGGTTGCAGCTTTTGCACGGCTCCTGCGGGTTATGCGCGGCGGTGGGGGGCACTGGGCAGCTGGTGCGGGGAATCCGGCTTGAACACATCACCGAAAGCGCCGACACCTTATATGTTTCGCACAAGGTAATCATATTGGCAAAATCACGGCGTTGTTGCTATGCATCACCCAGTTGATATGCACGCCGTCAAATGCAATATCGCGCAGAAGTTCCAGCGCGTGAATCGCCAGCTCGTACCCATCGCGGGTTTTTGAGCCAATCTTTTTTGTGCTGCCGTTCAGCGAAGCAAAAATGCCCCCTACCCCGGCCAAAACGGATTTTTCGTGATAAGTTCATGCAAAAATACGGTTTAGCCGAGCCATTACATCGACGCTTCGTCCAGCAGGGCCACACGGAAGCTGGCGCTGCCGCGGCATTGGGCGGCTGCTGCGGTGGCGCAGGACTTCCAAAACGTGGCTGCGTGGCGGGCGGAGGCCAAAGCGTCAGGCTCCACCGCGGCAAACGCACCGCACAGCACCGACAGCATACAGCCTGCGCCGGTGACGCGCCGCATCAGCGGACTGCCGCCGCGTACAGTGTACACCGTGTGGCCATCGGTAACCAAATCCTCCTCGCCGGAGAGCAGCACAACCGTGCCGAGCTGAGCAGCCAATGCCTTGGCGCAGGCTGCAGCATCCGTGGGCGCGGTCAGGCTGTCCACACCGTGCTCCACTGCGGCAAAATCAGATGGTACAGGGTCTGCGGCTTCCTCGGTTGCGTTGGCGGAAACTTCTCGGCCGCTTGTAAGCAAAGCAGCCGCCTCACCGTAATTGACCCGGACAATCGTGGGATGTACCTGCTGTAAAAGAACACGTATCTGCGCCAGCCGCCATGAGCTGGCACCTACGCCCACCGGGTCCAACACCACCGGCACACCGCGCCGGTTGGCTGTACTACCCGCAAGGCGTGCGGCGGTGAACTTGGCCTCATTGGGTGTGCCGGTGTTCAGTACCACCGCATCGGCAAGGGCGGCAATCTCTGCCATCTCCTGCGGCGCTTGCGCCATGATGGGGCTTGCCCCTACGGCCAGTGCCAAATTGGCGCAATCATTTGACGTAACTACGTTGGATATACAGTGCAGCAGCGGTTGGCGGCTGCGGATGGCAGCGCGTGCTTCTTCGCAGGTCATGCGTTCCTCTTTCAGCGGGCAAGGCTTGCCTGCATTTTTTTCAGAGTACTGTTCTTTTCCAGTGCAATGAGCACCACACCGGCGATGATGGAGCCACCCACCGTGGACACAAGAAACGGCACAATATAGGCATAAAAGGCGATATCGCCCGCGGCCTTGCCCATCAGGAACACCGCCACAGGCCATGCCAACAGTCCGCCGATGATGCCGGTGCCAAAGACCTCGCCCGCTAAAGTGGCCAGCAAATTCTTCGTCTTATGGTACAAAATGCCGCAAAGCAGCGCGCCACACATACTGCCCGGGAAGGCCATCAGGCTGCCAAGGCCCAGCAGATTGCGCAACAGGCTTGCCACAAAAGCCACGGCCACGCCATACCACGGGCCCAGCAGCACGGCGCACAGCACGTTGACCATATGCTGTACCGGCGCGCACTTGCTGCCGAACACCGGGAACGAGAACATACTGCCTACAACGGCCACTGCACATAATACGCCGGCCAACGCGATTTTTTTGGTATTTGTTTTCATTTTGGGTCTCCTTTTCCTTGTAAATACGACATGAAAAAGCGGAAGAGCCGCCGCCAAAACCGCGCACAGCTCTCGCACGGGCCCACTGCACCCCGGATACATGGGTGCATGGTGGTCGGTCGAAGCTCACTGGCTTCCTCTCACGCCGGAACACGGCTTCCCATCGCGGACACTGCAAAGGCCCAGGGCGCTCCCCCTCGGCCCGCGGATTCTGACGGTCTATCTCTTCCCTTCTCCCAAAATTTCAAAAATAAAAGCAGGGTGCCGATGGGTAGCCCTGCAAAAAAAGACGGTATTGAGTCCTTCCTACGGTGGCATAATCCACATCAGGTCAAAGGGTCGAAGCGGTGTGCTTCCTCTCAGCCGGACCTCCGGCTCCCCTGTTCTTACCACGTATGGTACACCTTTGCGCCGGGGTTGTCAAGTGCCGCTTGCATTTTTGCCTTGGCGGGGGTATAGTGGTAGCAAACAACCCCAAGGAGGCTCTTTTTATGAAAGTTTTGCCCGAACAGCTGCGGCTGTATGCCGTGACCGACAGCCGCCATCTGCAGGGGCGCACCCTGCTGGAAACCGTCTCTGCCGCGCTGGACGGCGGGGCCACCTTTGTGCAGCTGCGCGACAAGGACTGCTCCCCCGCGGAGCTTCTGGCTGAAGCCCGCGCGCTGGCAGCGCTCTGCCACACCCGCGGTGTACCCTTTGTGGTGGATGATGATGTGGAGGTAGCACTTGCGTCCGGTGCGGACGGTGTCCATGTGGGGCAGAGCGATATGGCTGCCCGCCGCGCCCGCGCCCTGCTGGGGCCGGACAAAATTCTTGGCGTATCAGCGCATAACGCCGCCGAAGCCCTGGCGGCACAGGCGGACGGTGCGGACTACCTTGGCTGTGGCGCGGCGTTTGTGACCGACACCAAGCTGGATGCGCACCCGGTCACCGCCGAGACGATGACCGCCGTGACCCACGCCGTGACCATCCCGGTGGTAGCCATCGGCGGCATTGACGCGGGAAATATCCTGCAGCTGCAGGGCCGGGGCCTGGCCGGTGTGGCCGTTGTCAGCGCAATTTTTTCTGCCCGTGACCCCGCGCAAGCCAGCCGCGAATTGCGCGCATTGAGCGAGCAGCTGTAAGCAGCGGAAAATTTATCTTGCAAATGCCGAGCAGCTGTGCTACTATATTTTTGTACAAAAGGGGAGCTTGCGTCAAGCAGGCTGAGAGTGGGCTGTGTTGCCCTGACCCGTAACCTGATTTGGATAATGCCAACGTAGGGAGATACAGCGCTACCAGTGCGGATGTGCCCTATTTGGCACATCCGCACTTTTTTGCGGTACATTGGGGGCACCACCTTGTGCCGCGTTACAAAACTTGCTGTACAGAAAGGAAGCATAACCAATGAGAACAGCATTGACCATTGCTGGAAGCGATTCCAGCGGAGGCGCCGGAATTCAGGCAGACATCAAGACCATGACCGCCAACGGCGTTTTTGCCATGAGCGCTATCACGGCCCTGACCGCCCAGAACACCACCGGCGTGACCGACATCTTCGAGACAACCCCGCATTTTCTGGCCGAGCAGCTGGATGCCGTCTTTACCGACATCCGCCCTGATGCTGTGAAAATCGGCATGGTATCCTCGGCAGCGCTGATTGAGACCATCGCCGCAAAGCTGAAGGAATACAATGCAGCGCATATTGTTGTGGACCCCGTTATGGTGGCCACCTCCGGCGCAAAGCTGCTGCGGGATGATGCCGTGACCGCCCTGTGCAAGAACCTTCTGCCGCTGGCAGAGGTGCTGACCCCCAACATCCCGGAGGCGGAGATTCTGGCCGAAATGCCGATTCACAACGCATCCGATATGGAGCAGGCCGCCAAGGTCATCAGCGAGCGCTACGGCTGTGCGGTGCTCTGCAAGGGCGGGCACCAGATTAACGATGCCGATGACCTGCTCTGGCGGGACGGTGCAGGCCAGTGGTTCCGCGGCCGCCGCATTGATAACCCCAACACCCACGGCACCGGCTGCACGCTGTCCAGCGCCATTGCCTCCAACCTGGCAAAGGGGTATGACCTGACCACCTCGGTCGAGCGCGCCAAGGCGTACATCTCCGGCGCGCTGGCCGCCATGCTGGATCTGGGCCACGGCTCCGGCCCGATGAACCATATGTTCGCGTTCAAGGGGGATTTTGTCGAATGAAAAAAACCTCTACCTTTCAGAACGGCCTGATTTGGTTCGGCGCGGGCGTCTCGTTGGCAGAAATCCTCACAGGCACGTCCTTTGCATCTCTCGGTATGGCAAATGGCTTTGCGGCCATCCTCCTCGGTCACATCATCGGCTGTGCCATGATGCTGCTGGCGGGACTCATCGGCGGGCGCACCGGCCGCAGTGCGATGGAAACCGTCAAAATGAGCTTCGGCCAGAAGGGCGGCCTGCTGTTTGCCTTTTTGAACGTGCTGCAGCTTGTGGGCTGGACGGCCATTATGATTTATGACGGCGCGCTGGCCGTGGGCGGCATTTTTGATATTGGCCGCTGGGTCTGGTGTCTGGTTATCGGTGCCCTTATCGTGTTGTGGATTGCCGTGGGCGTGACCGATTTGGGCTGGATTAACAAAATTACCATGGCCGCCTTGTTTATTTTGACACTTGTCCTGTGCAAGGTTATCTTCTTCTCCGGCAATACAATGGCCGGTGTGGCGGACGATGGCCTGACCTTTGGCGCAGCGATCGAGCTGGCTGTTGCCATGCCGCTGTCCTGGCTGCCGCTGATCAGCGATTACACCCGCGACGCCGAGAAGCCCACGCAGGCAACGTGGGTCAGCGTGCTGGTTTACGGTGCGGTGTCCTGCTGGATGTACGTTATTGGCATGGGCGCAGCCATTTTTACCGGCGAGTATGACATTGCCGTCATTATGGTAAAGGCGGGGCTGGGTATCGCCGCACTGGTAATTTTGGTGCTTTCCACCGTTACAACGACATTTTTGGACGCATGGAGCGCCGGTATCTCGGCGGAGAGCCTTTCTGCAAAGCTGAACGGCAAAAAGACCGCCATCGTGGTGGCGGTCATCGGCACGGTTGCCGCCATCCTCTTCCCGATGGATGACATTACCGGCTTTCTGTACCTCATCGGTTCGGTTTTTGCGCCGATGATTGCCGTGCAGATTGCGGATCACTTCCTTTTGAAGCGTGACCGCTTTGCGGTAGCTGCCGATGCCCGCAACCTTGTTATCTGGGCAATCGGCTTTGCGGCCTACCGCCTGTTGATGGGCGTGGATACGCCGGTCGGGTACACCCTGCCCGATATGGTGCTGACCGTGCTGCTCTGCCTTGCAGCCGAGAAGCTCAAGCCCACCCGCGCCAAAGCTGTGTAAACAGGGCTGCATGATTCAAAAGACCGGCGTCTGCCATTGTGGCGGGCGCCGGTTTTCTGTTCGCGGTATGTACTTTTACGGCAGCGCCTTCCACAGCGGCAGGCGGTGGAGGGCGCGGACAATGTTGCACTGCTCCAGCAGGGTGCCGTCAGCGTCGCACATCGTGGCGTACCACATAGGGGTGCGCAGGGTGTTGGTGGCGGGGTCCAGCAGGTGCTCCACACCGCTGGCGTACTGAAAATGCAGATGGCTCAACAGCCGGTCTACTACCCATTCAGCGAGGTGGTGCTGGACAATGGCCGCAGGCTGGTTTCCAGTGATTTGCAGCAGGACGCTGACGGCCGCTATCAGATTGATTATGCTGATTTTGAGGCTAAAATTGTCGATAATCAGGTCAAGCTGTTCCTGCTGTGCAGCCCCCACAACCCGGTTGGCCGTGTCTGGAGCCGCGAGGAGCTGCTGACGCTCGGCCGCATCTGCCAGAAGCACCATGTCACGGTTTTCAGTGACGAAATTCACGCCGACTTTGTCTGGCAGGGTGAGCATCATGTCTTTGCCGCGGTTTACCCGGCCTTTGCACAGTTCAGTATGATTGCGACCTCCCCCAGCAAGACCTTCAACATTGCCGGGCTGCAGGTGTCAAATCTGTTCATTCCGGAGGAGGCGCTGCGCAAGCAGTTCCGCCGTATCTACAACGCCAGCGGCTACAGTCAGCTGAACGCCGCCGGAATTATTGCCGCCGAGGCCGCCTACACCCACGGCGGGGTCTGGTACAATGCCGTCAAGGATTATCTGTGCGGCAATATTGTGTATATGGCGGAGTTTCTCCGCACCCGCCTGCCGCAGCTGACCATGCACTCGCCCGAAGGAACCTATCTTGTCTGGGTGGATTTCCGCAGGCTGGGGCTGAGCCCCGATGCGCTGGAGGATTTCATTCTGCATAAAGCTAAGCTCTGGCTTGACAGCGGTGCGATTTTTGGCACCGTCGGGCAGGGCTTCCAGCGGTTCAACATTGCCTGCCCCCGCGCCACCCTTACCCAGGCGCTGATTCAGCTGGAGACCGCCGTGAACGAGCTGACGCAATCCTGAAAATTACCTTTGAGTAAACACATATAGAAACAGCACAGCGCCCTGCGGGTAATTCCACGCAGGGCGCTGCTTTTGCTTTTGTGACAGAAAAAACTATGGCTTAGATCAGGCCCATCAGGCTGGGCAGGCCCAGAGACAGGGCCGGGATGTAGGTGACGGCCAGCAGGGCGGCAATCAGCACGACAAAGTAGGGAATCAGCTTGGAGGTGACCTGCTCAATCGTGACATGGCCGATGCCGCAGCCGACAAACAGAACAGAACCGACCGGCGGGGTGATGTTGCCCAGGCACATATTGAAGATCAGCATGACGCCGAACTGAATCTCGGTCATGCCAAAGCTCATGGCGATGGGCAGGAAAATCGGGGTGAAAATCAAGATGGCCGGCGTGATGTCCATGAACATACCGATGACCAGCAAGATGATGTTCATCAGCAGGAAGATGATGTACTTGTTGTCGGTCAGGCTCATCAGGCCGTTGGAGATGGCGGCCGGGATGCCAGAGTACGCCATGACAAAGGACATTGCGGAGGAAGCAGAAATCAGGAACAGGATGATGCCGCTGGTCTTGGCAGAGTTCAGCAGGATGTTCAGGAAGCCCTTGAAATCAATGCTCTTGTAGATGATGGAGAGAATCAGGCAGTACAGAACGGCGATGCCTGCGCCCTCGGTGGCGGTGAAGATGCCGGAGACGATGCCGCCGATGACGATGATAATCAGCAGCAGGCTGGGCACGGCGTCCCAGACGGTTTTCAGTACGCTCTGGCTGTGGTCAAAGCCGGTGGCCTTCATGCCGGCCTTCTTGGCGCCGATGAAAGCGACCACCATGCAGCACAGACCCATCAGGATGCCGGGCACATAACCGGCCATGAACAGGGTGGAAATGGAGACACCGCCCGCGACGGTGGAGTAGACGATGAAGGCGGACGTCGGGGGAATCAGCAGACCGGTGGGAGCGGAGGCGATGTTGGCGGCGGCGGAGTAAGCCGGGTCATAGCCGTTCTCCTCCTCGATGGGGCTGATGCAGCCGCCCATAGCGGAGGCTGCCGCAACGGAGGAGCCGGACAGCGCGCCGAACAGCATATTGCCCAGGATGTTGGCCTGTGCCATGGAGCCGGGAATCTTGCCGACAAACAGCTGCGCGAAGTTGACCAGGCGCTTGGCAATACCGCCGTTGTTCATGATGTTGCCGGCCAGGATGAAGAGGGGCACGGCCAGCAGAGAGAAGCTCTCCACGCCGGAGTTCATCTTCTGCATCGTGATGAAGGTAATCTGATCCCACGAAAGGGTGGACATTGCGGTCACAATGCTGGACGCCACAATGCTGATGGAGATGGGCACGCCGAGGAACAGCAGGATGCCGAACACGGCGAACAGGATAACGGTCGTCATGGTGATACTCATTTGTCTGCACCCTCCTTGGAATCGACTTTTTCGCCGGTGATGTCCTCATAGATGTTGATAATCTGCGCTAAGATGATGAAAACACCGGAAATCGGGGCGATGGAGTAGACCAGGCTTCTGGGGATGCCCAGCAGGGCGGAGAACTCGCGGGCGGCGGAAACGGCCAGCTTGAAGCCGCCGATCGTGAACACGAAGATGGCCATCAGCAGAATCAGGGCGTCGATGGCGACCAGCAGGGCGGTGTGGGCCTTGCCGGTGAACTTGTCGCGGACAATCGTCAGCGACATATGCTCGCGGGTGGAGAAGGCGTAGGCCGCGCCGATGAAGCCGGTCCAGATCAGGCTGTAGCGGACGAGTTCCTCGGTGAAAGCGACGGGGCTGTTCAGGACATAGCGGGAGAAAACCTGAATCAGAACCAGAATCGTCATAAAGGACAGCAGGATGGCGCAGGCGATGCTCAGGACTTTGTCCATCCAGAATTTGATGCTTGCAAAGGTCTTTTTCATGGCTTACTCCTCCCCTCTTGCCTTGTCGATAGTGTCCAGCAGTGTCTTGACACCGGGGTACTGCTCCTCGTAGGCATCAATCATCGGCTGGGTGGCCTCACGGAAGGCCTCCTTGTCGACATCGTAGACGAACTCAACGCCCATCGTCTCCTGAGCTTCCTTGACGGCCTCCTCCACGGCGGTGTCCCACATGACCTTATGGGCCTCGGTGGAGTCGTGCGCGGCCTCGAGGATACTCTGCTGGTCCTCAGGAGAAATCTGCGACCAGACCTTCTCACTCATAATCAGGACGTCGGGAATCATGGCGTGCTGGTCAACGGAATAGACCTTGCAGACCTCGCCGTGCTTGCCGGTGGTCAGGGCAGTCTCGTTGTTCTCGGTGCCGTCGATGATGCCGGTCTGCAGCGAGGTGTAAACGTCGCCGTAGGACATGGCGACGGGAATGCCGCCCAGATAGCTCATCATGTCGGTCTGGCTCTTCATATCCTGCACGCGGATCTTCAGGCCCTTCAGGTCGGCGGGCGTGCGGATAGCGCGATCCTTCGTGTAGAAGGAGCGTGCGCCGGAGGTGTAATAGGTCAGCGTGACAAAGCCGTCGTCACCGGTGGAGAGGAAGAAGTCCTGCATCTCCTGCGAGTCCATGACATGGTAGAAGTCATCGGTATCGTTGAAGATATAGGGCAGGCCGAAGGTGTTGAAGGCATCATTGTAGGTAGCCAGACCGGGTGCAGAAACCTTGGTCATGGCGATAACGCCGGCCTGCAGCTGCTCAAGGTTCTCGTTTTCGCTGCCGAGCTGGCCGTTGGGGAAGATCTTGACCTGGATGCGGCCATCGGTCTTTTCAGCGACCTCGTCCGCGAACTGGGTCATGGCGATGTGGACAGTGTGGGTCTCGGACAGGCCGTGGGCCAGCGTCAGCACCAGCGGATTCTCGGCGCTGTAGCCGGTGGAGTCGGCGGTGGTGCCGGACGCGCTGCAGCCGGTCATAACACCCAGACTGAGCGCAGCCGCAGCAGCCAATGCTGCGAATTTTTTGAACATGGTATTTCTCCTTCTTGTATGTATGCCGTTTTCCCCTTGGTCCCCTCTGAGAGGGGGCTGCCGCCGCAGC
>OGYE01000835.1_pt1 | contig 20306 bp, 17 predicted proteins | sample 1576471 | NCBI WGS metagenome assembly OGYE01 (sample SAMEA3541532, study PRJEB24748) | human gut metagenome | biome: human gut; feature: human-associated habitat; material: faeces | place: China | collected 2012
TTGAGCTTCGTCCGTTAGATGAAAATCAGGTCGCTTTACTTTACGGTAACTTCAGGGTTGCTGTAATAGATTTGGATGAGCAACTGTTTGTTTCAAGGAAAATTTTCAGATCTTAAAGTGTTAACAATCATCCCGAACATTTTGTTCACTATCTGGGCTTGACAGAGGTCGCCAACCCCTACGAGATTAAACCAAAAATCGGCATTATTCTTACGCTTATTGAAAATTCAACCTGCAAACTGCCGGGTCTGCGCATATATGCGGGCCCGGTTTGTCTATTCTAACTCAAAAATGCACATAAAAATTATGACTTTTGCAGATTGATTTTTGGCTATATTAGTTATATAATAATCAAGCTTTAATATGTTGCTCATACTGAGAAAAGAAAGGATTGATTAAAGAGTCATGAGTAAGAAAATCAAGGCTTTGCTCGCCGTCGTGCTCTGCGCGGCGATGCTTATAGCCGCAGCGTCGCCCGCTTTTGCGGCGGTCGACAACAATGACGTTCTGCGTTTCAACAAGGACGGAAAGTTCAAGATCATGCAGATTTCCGACACGCAGGATATCGACATACCGAGAGAAGCCATGATAATGTTCATGGAGAAGGCTCTCGACGCAGAGAAGCCCGACCTCGTCGTGTTCACCGGCGACCAGCTTGCAGGCGGAAAGATTAAGACCGCCGAGGGCGTCTATGCCGGAATAAAGGCGATACTTCAGCCCGTTGTTGACAGAGGCATCCCCTTCACCTTCGTTTTCGGCAACCACGACAACGACGACGGCTGCCCCGTCAGCCGCGACGAGCAGTTCGCATATTATCAGACTTTCCCGGGCTGCCTCGCATATGACGCAGTGCCCGAGATGTACGGCACCGGCACGCACAACCTGCCTATCTATGCCTCCAAGGGCAGCGAGACGAAGTTCAACCTCTGGATGATCGACTCGAACGACTACGACAGAGTCAATGGCGGTTACGACTACGTTCATCAGGATCAGATAGACTGGTACGAAAAGACCAGCAAGGCGCTCGAAGAGAAAGAGGGTCACCTCGTTCCCTCCATCGCTTTCCAGCACATCATCGTTCCCGAGGTCGCGGAGCTTCTCGTTGATTCTCCGTTCAGCGGTGAGAACGCGATAAGCAAGGTCATCAACGGACAGAACAAGCTTCTCATGCTCAAGCCCGGCAAGGCTTCCGGCATGATGCTCGAGTTCCCCTGCCCGTCGAACACCAACTCCGGCGAGTTTGCTTCGTGGAAAAAGCGCGGCGATGTCATCGCGGCATCCTTCGGTCACGACCACATCAACAACTTCATCGGCAACGTTGACGGTATCGACCTTGTCATGTGCCCCGGCGTTACCTTCCAGTCCTACGGCAGATACATAACCAGAGCTGTCCGCATTTTCGAGCTTGACGAGAACAATCCGTGGAGCTACAACACTCATCTCTACAAGTACACCGACGCTTTCGGCTGGGGCCTTTACAGCTGGTACATCGGCGCGAAGTACGGCAAGTCGCCCGCCATGTGGATTCCGATCGCCCTTGCAGGCGTGCTCGGAGTTGCCGCAGGCGTCGGCACCATAGTGATGATAAACAACATCGTTATCGGCGCAACGGTCACGGCGGGAGTTATCGCACTGATTTATTTCATAACACATTCTCAGCAATAACGCCGTAATAATTTAAACAGACAGTCCCCCGCGGAGCGAATCTGCGGGGGATTTTTCTGCATTGTAACTCTGCGTGCCGCATAAATTCTTTGTTGCAAATACACAAATCGAATTATGTATTTTTGTAATTTGTAACAAAAATGCATAATATTCCTAGATAGAATTATAATATTGGCAATTTGTGTTAGCATTGTGTTGCGATAAGTTCTCAACTAAAACTTTTATAAAAAAATATCATTTCTGCACAGGAGGAGATTCCGATGGTTTAGTTTAGGGAGGCAAAACATATAGAACACATAATATAATAACACAGAAGGAGATTCAGTTATGAAAAAATTGTTTTCTTTATTATTAGTTATTTTTGTTATGCTATCAATGGTTTTTCCTGTCAGCGCATTAAATTCAACTATTAGCACACCATCCAAATCAATAACCGTCTTAAATTTAGATGACAACTCCATCCAGAATAATGACACACTTAAAAAATTAGCTAACACTTCATCTGCTGCTAATGACGTCGATGTAATAAATCTGTCATCTGATAAAATCAATCAAATAGACACTGCTTCACTTTTTAACATTGTTGATAACGGTGCCATTCTTGTGGTACAGAACACCAACAACATTAACACTTGTGAAGAAATGGCTAACTACCTAAAAATAAACACATCTAATATCTATGCCGATATAGTAGATGATAATGTATTAATTTTGGGTTACGAAATACATAAGAATACATCTGATTATTCTATCGCCCCAATATTTGCCACAGTATTGAAACCTGAAAATGACGATGATTTCGACATCAAAGGTGAATTAGAAAATTTGAAAGCATGTGACACCATCTATGTAGATCCAATGGATGTCTATCAACGTGTACAGGCACAAACACACGATGAAGTCTCAGCCACAGCTTCGCCACAATATAATTTTGATTTTGACTATGATCAAAGTGGTTATGGCTATCTCTATGGAAAAAACGGGAACGCCGTTTGGGGAAAAAAAGATGGTTACCAAGTCTTTGCATTTGTAAAAAAATATGTAACCGTAAAACGCAATTGTATAAAGAATGGATATGCATACGATACCGTGGAGAGCCATTTTACCATAACAGGACAAAACAACAAATATGTCAAAAGTTACAAAGTTGCAAATAACGTAGGAAAAAGCTACACCTCTATGCCCGACTACTTATATGTCAATGAACACACAAAAGCTATTTTTTCTGTTGAATTTAGCATAACAGATAAAGGTCCAATTACAAAAAATGCAGTTACCATTGATTATAATCCCGACAAGCAAACCATTTCAACGACTGTAACAAATAAAAAAGTCCTTTGGAATGTGTCACCTAATTCACACATTAAGAACGCTTCTTGGAGATTTAATGGCTCATGTTTGTTAAGTACTCCACGCGGCAAAGATTCCATACTATGGGTAGGAGTCGAGGAACTTGTTGTTGACAACGCACTTTTGAAATACTCTATTACCACTCCGCTCGTTCTCACTGTAAATATAAAAAAATAAAAACATTATACACTGCGAACTTTTGGAGGAACACCCATGAAAAGATTAATAAGCTTAGCTCTTTGCCTCGTCCTTATGCTGTCCCTCGCCGCCTGCGGCTCGAACAAAATGCGCTCCGAGTACATATTGAATTTCGACACAGGCAACTCCTACGCCTTTACAAGCAAATATCCGGATTTTCATGTATTTCGCGGCGACATAAAGCTCAAAAGTAAATACGGGGATGTTTCGATAACCCTTTGCTACTACAACGACATGGGATTCAACATAACATACTCCCTCAAAACGACAACGGCTCAAGCCGATGAAATCGAGGCAATGGCAAACGACGAAAATCACAGCCTGTATGCCAAAGTTACTCTCGGCAAAAAGGAATTGCCTATAGGCAGCTACGCGTATTTTATTCGTGAGAAGAGAGCTCCTTATCCTTATCCCAATCCCAACGGCGGTCCCGTCACATTTGACCTTAGCTCAAGCTACAGCTACACCAAAAGGGTAAAGGCGGACAAAATACACTTTGAGTTTCTTGATGTTTCAACGGATATTCCGCTCTCCACAGTCAAGGGAGAACCCATTGACTCCGAGCGCGGTCAGGAATACTTAGAGCAGATGACCTCGCCGCATATATCAACGCTACCGTGGAAATAAGCGACTCTCTGCCGAAAATATAAACCGAATAGATAGAAAACGCCGCCGCAGATATTCTCTGCGGCGGCGCTGTTGTTGTTATTTTATTTCGCTTTTTCAAGCTCGCTTGCGGGGATTATTGCACCCTCGCCGGCGTTGAAGCGAATCGTGACAGTGTCGTTTCTGTTGAGGATAACGGCGGTTGTCGACTTGGAAGCGGCTATCGAATAATAGACGTCGCCGCCCTCGAGCTTGATATAATAATATGTCTCGCCCGAGATGACCTGAGTGCGGATATCGGCTATCTTGCCGTTGACGGTCTGCACCTTTGTCTCGGAATCGCCCTGTGCGTCGGGGTTATCCGCAGGATCTACGACCTGGTTCGCATCGATATCGACATTGATGCCGTTCGCCTTGAGCTGGTCAACATACTTTGCAAGGCACTCGGCAAGGGTCTTGCCGTAGACCTTTATCTTCGTGTACTGCTTGACGTTGATGAGCGCGTAGCTCTGAATGATCTGAGAGCCGTCGTCTCTGACGTCCTTGAGAGCCATGAAGTAGGTCGGCTCGCCGTCGATATTGAGCAGCAGCGGGAACGTTGCCGTGTAGCCTGCCGCCTTTATCTCATCAAGACCCTCTGCGGAAGCCTGCGCCGACTGCTCCTTTGCGCCCGCGACCGAATAATAAACAGCCTCTTTGGTGCGCTGGTTTATCATTATAAAGCCGGTTATCGACTGGTCGTTGGTGACTGATGTAACGCCCGTGTACATATAGACATCGTCGTTCTGAGCGATGTAGCTATAGTCTTCAGTAGTGACATAGACATCTTCCTGGCCGAGAATCGAGTTCCAGAAGCCCTTCTGATATCTGCCGTAGTAGTTATACTGCTCGACGAGAAGGTCGGAGTCATAGACTCTGTCGATCCACTGATACTTGGCGTCGCTCTTGACGGTTTCTATAGGCACATATTCGCACTTGCCATCAATTGCGTTGACTATCACGATTCCCTTGACATCGGTTCCGCCGAACAGACCGATGGTCTTGTCAACTCGCGCGCAGATCCAATAGGGATTGCCCTCGTCGTCGATTTCAAACGAGCTCGAGCCGAACATATAGGTGGGATACTTCATCCTCAGATGGCGCTTGAGAAGTCTGCCGAAGTGCTCGGCAGGCGAATACTTGATGCCCGAATCGAGCTCCTTGAAGGTGGTGACTTCGTTCGCCATATCGATTACGATATATCCGGGGAGACCCTCGGTACGGTTGGTGAGCCACTTGATGATATTTGAATACTGGAGCGGAACGACCCTGACGGGCGTGCCCTTGTAGTTTATCTGCGTATAGAGCGGATAGACCGAGAACTGCGAGACATAGCCTTTTTCCGCGAGTTTACCGAGCGCTCTGGGAGCGAGGGTAGCCGCGACGCCCTCATCGAGCTTTGGGATGTTGCTGAAGGACTCAGCATCCTGCTTGTCAATCTCATCGGCGAAGTTGCTGTCCGTGCGGACATCGATTATCTGACTGTAAGACGACGCTCTGAAGAACGGGCTTGAGACGAGATAGCCGATACCGACTGTGAGCGCGATAACACCGACGATAACGGCGGGGACTATCATCTGGCGCTTGAAATAGGGCAGATATTCGGGCTTCGAAAACACGCCGGTGAAAATCGCCGAGAACAGCGCATATGACGCGACGATTATCGCGAGGAAGCCGTAGAACTCATACGCCTTGAAGTTGAGCGGCGGCAGCATTATATAAAATGCAATGACCGCGGTTACCAGCGAGCAAAGCACGCTCAGGACTATCTTGAGCGCCGCTTTATCGGGAGGTATCACTATCTCCTTGGGGCCGCCTTTTTTTGAAAAATCCACTTTAATGGGATCCATTGATTCATCTCCTTTTAATAAAAGTGTTACATTGAATCATTATACAGTATTATTGACATAAATACAAGAACTATTTTCACTCATTCCGTCTTTTTGCATAAATCGACAATATTATTCCCTTTAGCTTTGACTTTAACTGCGGCCATATGGTATTATTAAGATAATATTTGTCCGATTTTTTTCAAGAGGAGGAAATCACAATGTACCCTGATTTTTTTGACAGCGCCAAGCTCGTCGCACAGTATGACCCGGAAGTGGCGGACGCCATGGATCTCGAACTCGGCAGACAGAGACGCAACATTGAGCTTATCGCCTCGGAGAACTTCGTCTCCCCCGCCGTTATGGCGGCAATGGGCAGCGTGCTGACCAACAAATACGCCGAGGGCTATCCCGGCAAGCGTTATTACGGCGGTTGCGAATATGTTGACATCGTCGAAAATCTCGCTATCGAGCGCGCAAAAGAGCTCTTCGGCGCGGACTGCGCCAACGTTCAGCCGCACTCTGGTGCGCAGGCAAACATGGCGGCATATTCCGCGCTCATAAATCCCGGCGACACAGTCATGGGCATGAGCCTCGCCCACGGCGGACATCTGACCCACGGCTCGCCCGTCAACGCGAGCGGCAAGCTCTACAAGTTCGTGCCCTACGGCGTAAACGATGACGGCTATATCGACTATGACGAGCTTGAAAAGACCGCCAAGGAGGTCTGCCCGAAGCTTATCGTCGCGGGTGCATCCGCCTATCCGCGTGTTATCGACTTCGAGCGCATCGGCGCTATAGCAAAATCGGTCGGCGCATATTTCATGGTAGACATGGCGCACATCGCGGGACTCGTCGCGGCGGGACTTCATCCCTCGCCCGTGCCCTATGCCGACGTTGTCACAACAACCACGCACAAGACCCTCAGAGGTCCCCGCGGCGGACTCATCCTCTCCAAGGCTGAGCTCGGCGCAGCTATAAACAAGGCTATTTTCCCCGGCAACCAGGGCGGTCCGCTCATGCACGTTATCGCGGGCAAGGCGGTCTGCTTCGGCGAAGCTCTCAAGCCCGAGTTCAAGGACTATCAGCAGAGACTTCTCAACAACTGCAAGGCTCTTGCCGAGTCTCTGGCAAAGCGCGGAGTCAACCTCGTCTCCGGCGGCACCGACAACCACCTCATACTCCTCGACCTGCGCTCGCTCGGCGTAACGGGCAAGGATCTCGAGAAGAGACTTGACGAAGTCAACATCACGGCGAACAAGAACGCCATACCCAACGACCCCGAGACCCCGTTTGTCACAAGCGGTCTGCGCCTCGGAACGGCGGCCGCCACGACAAGAGGTCTTGACGAGAGTGACATGGACAAAATCGCTGAGTTCGTTTTCCTCGCGGCAACGGACTTCGAAAACAGCGCCGACGCCATCCGCGCCGGAGTTGCGGAGATCTGTGCAAAGCACCCGCTCTACGAATAAAGACAAAAATTAAAGACAAAAATCCTACCCGCAACGGGTAGGATTTCTATTTTTATACTCCAAGTATTTTCTTTATCTCGCTCATATGCGGCGCAAAATCGATGTTCTTTATCAGATGCGCGTCCGCGCCCATATTAAAGCATGAGCCGAGCTCTCTGCCGGTGTTCCACATTCTGCGGCTGAACTCCGGGTCGCCGTAGATATTGCCGATATTGAGCTCCCATGCGACTTCGTGCTCCTTTGCGAGGGTCATTATATCGCCGAGCTCGTTATCGGTTATCGCTTTGCTGACGAGTGTTTTATCTTCAAACGCGCGGACATATCCGGCGGTCAGCGGATGGGCTATACAGTCCGGCTTGCCGCTTTTTATAAGCGAGGTGACATTTTCCAGCGCGTGCTCGGCATATGCGCGCGGCGTGATTTCCGCCGCCTGCTCCCAGAAGTCGAGATGATAGTGGTTGCAGGAATAGAGCCTGTAATCAAGCGCGTTTCTGAGCTTGTCGCCCTCGAGAGTTTTGCCGATACCGTATCCCGAAAGCTCCATTCCGTAGAGCACTCTGCACGGCTCGCCGAGCTTTTGTCCCTGCTCTCTGAGCGTTTCGAGTCTCCGCAGAGCCTCTTCGTCATCGATATCGTCGTTATAATGATCGGTCAGGGCTATTGTCCTGTAGCCTATGCGCGCCGCCTCGGCGAAGATATTTTCGACTGTCATCTCGGGCTTCGCGCAGCGCGAAAACGAGGTGTGTATATGCAGATTGTCGCGGGCGAGCTCATCGAGGTTGAAGCACGGGGCATGAATATACATATCAGCCCTCTGCGGCAGCCTGAGCCTCGGACTCTAACGAAGCTTCGGTCTGCACCTCGCCCTGAGTCTCTGCGGGAAGAGTTGTATCCGCCTCGGTAGTCTTGGGCGCCGTTGTTGCGGCGGTCTCGGGCGCGTCGGTGTTCTGAATCGCGCTGATGAAATATCCGTCGCCGCTGACACGCAGGGTCACCTTGAGATATTTGCTCGGCGCGGGCTCAACATAGTTGCCCTTTGCGTCCTGCTCCCAGCCGTCGCCGCTGATGCAGCCGACGGTGAGGATTATCGAATCGCCCTTCTTCTGCTGAGATATGACTCGCGGAATGAACGTCGGCATAACGCCCGTAAGCGGGACGATATAAGCCTGCTTCGCCTCGTCATAGGTGAAAGTATAGGTTCCGCCGTCAACGGTGCAGTGGACGGGTTTGACATCCGTGCCGAAGAGCTTCGCAAACTGCTTTTCAACATCCTTCTGCGGGACTATAACGCCGGAGACATCGCCCTCGGCGTACTCATACTGGTCTATATCGATATCGCTCTTCATCAGCGACCATATAGATGCATCTATCAGCTGGCTCATCTGCGCGCCGCTGACATCGTCAAACGGATCGGGGTCGTTCATTATGACGGGCGACAGAAACTGCTCGTATTTCTCGAACTTGTCGCTGTTGTCCGTAAGGCTCCCGATTCCGCGCACGGCGAAGATTATCACCGTGACAAGACCGATAACGGCGAGGACAACTATCACTATGCCCAGCGGGAACGCCCATTTTTTCTTTTCCTGTGCCGATGTGTTAGTGCTCATGGAATTTCCTCCTTCAGCGTATCTGACCCGAGCCGTAGACAACATACTTTTCGCTCGTCAGATTATTCAGTCCCAGAGGTCCTCTCGCGTGGAGCTTCTGGGTGGATATGCCTATTTCCGCGCCGAAGCCGAACTCGCCGCCGTCCGTAAAGCGGGTCGATGCATTGACATAGACCGCCGCCGAATCGACTTCGTTCAAAAACTTCTGCGCATTGAGATAGTTCTCGGTGATAATGCTCTCGCTGTGACCTGTGCTGTATTTCGCGATATGCGCTATCGCCTCATCAATATTATCTACCGTTTTTATGCTGATCTTGTAATCGAGATATTCTTTTCCCCAGTCCTCTTCCGTCGCGGGCTTTGCAAAATTGAGGACGGAGCAGACTATCTCATCGCCGAAAATCTCGACATTCTTCTCTTTGAGTCTGCCAGCCACGGCGACTATCGCCTCCTCGGCGACTGCTTTATGCACGAGCACGCTCTCGCAGGCGTTGCAGACGGACGGGCGCGAAGTTTTGGCATTAAAAACAATATTCGCCGCCATGTCGATATCCGCAAACTCGTCGATATATATATGACAGTTGCCGGAACCTGTTTCGATAACCGGGACAGTCGAATTTTCAACTACGCTTTTTATGAGACCCGCTCCGCCGCGCGGAATGAGCACATCAACGAGCCCGTTCATCTTCATCAGCTCGTTTGCGCTCTCGCGCGAGGTATCTTCGATAAGATTCACGGTATCTGCGGGAAGTCCAGCTTTTTCTACCGCCGCTCGCATGAGATTCGCCACGGCTTTGTTTGAATTTATCGCCTCTTTGCCGCCGCGCAGTATGACTGCGTTGCCCGCCTTGAGACAGAGAGCAGCGGCATCGGAAGTGACATTCGGTCTTGCCTCATATATTATGCCGATAACGCCGAGCGGCACGGTGACTTTTTCTATTCTGAGCCCGTTCGGTCTTGTCGAGCCGGAGAGGACTCTGCCGACGGGGTCAGGCATCGCCGCAACATCGTCAACGCCCTTTGCCATGCCCTCTATGCGCTCTGCGGTGAGGGTCAGGCGGTCTATCATCGACTCGGCCATGCCGTTTTCGCGCGCCGCCGCTATATCGGCGCGGTTCGCCTCCAATATGCTCTGCACATTTTCGCGAAGGGCTGATGAAATCTCTCTGAGTGCCGCTTCGCGCTTTGCTCCGCCGGCGCGTGCGAGCTCGCGCTGAGCTTCTTTTGCGCCTTTAGCTATTGATAAAACAGTTCCTGCGCCCATTATGTGCGCTCCTTCCGTTAAGCTTTCGCCTTGAAATAAGTTCCGGTCTGTCTGCCGTCGAGCAGTCTGTAGATATCCTCGGGCTGAGCGCCGTTCATCACGACGGTGTCTATCCCCGCCTCTGTCGCTATCTGCGCGGCGTGGAGCTTCGTCACCATGCCGCCCGTGCCGCGGGTGCTGCCCTTTGTGTCGGCTATCGCCATGAGCTCATCGCTTATCTCCTCGACAACTGGGATGAGATAGGCGTTCTCGTCCTCGCGCGGATTGCCGGAATAGAGTCCGTCAATGTCGCTTAAAATTATAAGCGCGTCGGCGTTGACGAGCTTTGCGACCATGGCGGAAAGAGTATCGTTATCGCCGAAGACTATTTCTTCGACCGCGATGCTGTCGTTTTCGTTTATAACCGGGATCGCGCCGAACTCGAAGAGCTTTTCAAAAGAGTTCGAGAGATTCGCCCTGCGCTCGTCGCTTTCAAAGTCGCTGCGGGTTATGAGCAGCTGACCTATCGTGTTGCCGTATTCGGAAAAGAGCTTGTCGTACATAAACATCAGCTCGCACTGACCGACCGTTGCGACCGCCTGGCGGCTCGGGATATCCTTGGGTCTTGCGGGAAGTCCGAGCTTTCCAACGCCGACGGCTATCGCCGCAGAGGTGACGAGCGCCACTTCTATGCCGGAATTTCTGAGATCTGAGATCACCTGCGCAAGTTTATCCATGCGCCTGAGATTTACTTTTCCCGTATCATATGTAAGCGTGGAGGTGCCGACCTTCACGACTATTCTCTGTGCATCCTTTATTCCCTTCATTGCGGACTGCCTCTCATAAAAATATTATTGTTAATTATATCATTATTTTTTGCCGCTGACAACCTTATTGTAGAACTTAGCTCCCGCCGTTCTGCCGACCGCGCATATGCACGCGTCGGAGAGAGACGAAAACGAACGCGCAAGCGAGCGTATCTCATCGATGCTCACGCCCCGTATTTTCTCCTCAAGCTCCTTTTCGCTTATCGCGCCGCCGAGCAGCAATTCGCCCGTGCCGTAGCGCGCCGCGCGGGCAGAGTTTGATTCAAGGGACATTATAAGCCCCGAAAGATAGTGGTCGCGCGCGAGGTCAAGCTCTTCTTCTGTCACGGTGTCGGGGAACTCGCGCAGGACTTCCGCCGCGGTCAGAACAGCCTTTTTCTCCGATTCGCGCGACACGCCCATGCTCACGGCGAACACGCCAGCGCTCAGATACGACGACGCGCAGGCATCGACCGAATAGACGAGCCCCTGTTCTTCGCGCAGGCGGCGGAAGAGCCGCGACGACGCGGAGCCGCCGAGCATCGAGGCTATCAGTTGGCAGGCAAAGCGGCTGTCCGACCCGAGAGAGGGCGCGGAGAAGCCGATAACTATCTGATTCTGCTCCGTCTTTTTGTCGAAGATATGCACTCCGGGGCAGAAATCCGCCTTGGTCAAAACCGGTATTGCGCTTTTATTTGCGGGCGACGAGAAATAGCGTTTGCACAGCGAGATTATCTTATCCCGCTCGAATTTGCCGCAGAAGCAGGCCACTGTAGACGCGGGAGAATAGAATCTGTCCATATGTTTTCTCAGCATATCGGGAGTCATTGAATTGACCGAATCACGCGTGCCGAGGACATTTTTGCCGAGCTTATGCTCGGGGAATGCCACGAGATAGAAAAGATCCGCGCAGAGATCGGCAGGGTTCGACTCATACATGGCGATCTCCTCGCACACGACGCCTTTTTCAAGTTCCAAATCGTTTGCATCGAGGCGCGGCGAAGTCACCATATCGGCTATCAGCTCAAACGCCGCGGGCGCATCGGCAGAGAGGACGCGGGTATAAAAACATGTGCACTCTTTATCAGTATAAGCGTTGAGCTCGCCGCCCATTCTGTCGGATATCGAAGCGATATCCTCGGATGAATACAGGGCGCTGCCCTTGAACACCATGTGCTCGATAAAATGGGATATTCCCGCCGTGTCGTCGCTCTCATAGCATGAGCCGCTGCCGACCCACACGCCCATGGAGCAGCTCTTCGCCCTGCCGTCCTCGCTCAGGAGCAGACGAAAGCCGTTTTCAAATGTTATCTTTTCATATTCGGGCATAGATAAGACCTCGTAAATTGAAGATAGATATATTATACTATTTCAATATGACTTTTTCAACTTCGGCGGACAGCAAAAACCACTGCATACATTAGCGAAGCGTTCATAAAACAGTTAAGCCGACCTATAGTCCATAGGTCGGTTTTATGTTGTTGCAAGGCATATAGAAGTGCGCCGTTTAGCGGTTTGACAAATTAGGGGTGTCTATCACTCGAGCCGTAGCAACATAGAAGCAAGCGACTCAACCAATTTTTATAATCAAGCTTTCAATAGCCGCGCCGCAACATTGCAATAGGTAACTCAGTGGGCAGTTTGTAGGGATCGGCGACTTCGACGACCCTTTGACGCGGGAGCGTCACGATATGAAATTGTAGAATTTGCACTCTACCTTCGCGTCTTGCAACAATCGAATATTTTATACTACCCGCGTTTCGGCATTTTCTTTTTATTTGAAAAAGAAAACGCCTGCAAAAGAAAAGCAAAACAGGGGGAATCCCCCTGTACCCCTCCCAGCAACGCCGCGCCGCAGCACATAGCTCGCGGCTCTCAGTCGGCAGCTCGGCACATTCGCCCGTAAACTCGCTTCGCTCAAACAATACGGGCTCGTGCGTCTTGCTTCGCAAGACGTTCCCTCGCTCCCCTAAGAAAGCTTTCAAACACTGCGGCGTGGCTATTGAAAGTCTGATTACAAAAATCAGTTGAATCACTTACTTTTACTTTGCTACAGCTCGAGCGATAGACAAACAACGTGCTTCTACGCACATTTCGGCGTCCCGTACCATCTGCAATTCTGCGTGGCAGAACAGCATAAACCCCGACTACAAATCACAGTCGGGGTTTGTTATTTGGTTTATGCCGAACATGCCTCTTATTTCGGCAGGTTGGCGAACAACTTTACATTGTCGAATGTATATGTATACTTGCCGTCCTCAATGCCATGGATTATCTCGCAGACCTTGTCGTTATACGGAGTCGGCACACCGTACTTTCTGCCGTAGGCGCAGACAACGCCGTTTATCGCGTCGACCTCGCACTTCTTGCCCTTTTCAAGATCCTGGAGCATGCTCGCCTTGAGAAGCCTGTGCTTCTTGATGCATATCGGGATGAGCGCGAATGATATCTTCTTCTTTATGCCGTTGCCCTTGTAGTCGAGAAGCTTGACGATATCCTTGCCCTGAACAGGCTCTATTTTTATGCCCGCCGCCGCGGCAACATCGATGCACTCTTTTATAAGATTCTGGCAGCAGACACGGGAGGTCTTGTTCTCCGCGGCGTCGCCGAAAGTGCCGCCGATAACGGCGGACATACCGCTGAACGCGGCGTTGATGAGCAGCTTCGACCAGCGGACGCCCATGAAGTTATCCTCAACCTCGACGGGGCACATCTTCTCAAGCAGAGCCTTGACCTGCATGAGCTTTTCGTCCTTTTGACCGTTCATCCTGCCCAGACCGAAGCTCATGCTGTCGGGCTCGCTCGTGAGCTCCGACACACCCTTGCCGTGGAGCGTTGCACCCCATGCGACGGTGCAGCCCATCGTTCTGTCCTCGCCAACGACCTCGGAGACAGAGAGCTCCGGCAGTCCGTTCTGAAGCGTGCAGACGATGCAGTCGTCGGTCATATTCTTCTGAAGCTTCTTTAAAACATTGACATTGTCGAGCTGCTTTGTCAGCAGGATTATCAGCTCATATTTTTCGGTCATCTCGTCGGGAGTCAGCGCGTGAACCGGGACGGTCATATTGACAGTGCCAATTATCTTCGCGCCATTTTTGTTGAGCGCGTCGACATGTTCGCGGTTGCGCGTGATAAGATCGACATCCACGCCCGCCTTTGCGAGATATGCGCCGAGCACGGTGCCGAGCGACCCTGCGCCGTAAATTGCGGTTTTCATAGAAATCCCCTCTTTGATAAAATTTTATCGATATGATTATATCACGCAGAGCGGCGATTTACAAGAAAACTTTTCGTTCCCTGCGGAGTATGTCCGCGAGAATTATTTTGATTTATCCCAATAGGGGTAATCGGTAAACACGAACTTTCCCTCCGCATTTTTCCCTGTCGGCAGCTTGACATAGATGATATCGTCAACCGAGCGTTTTCTTACGGCCATAACAACCGTGAAATTCCCGTTGCCGTCATCCTCGACGTGATGCATCCAGCTGTTATAGGAGACTTCGCCGTCGTTTTTCTTATATGCTACATATATGTTGTCGTTATGCTCTATCAAATCCCTGTCGGCGACAGCTTGGCTCAGTATTTTATCTGTAAACTCCTCGGAAAAGACCTCTAAAAAATTTTTGCGGACCTCTTCCATCGTGGTCACATACCGGTATTGGGGGAACATTGGAATATACTTTCTGAATCTTATTGTCACGGGCTTCTCCCCGGCGGAATACTCGCCCGCAAAATTCAGAGTCAGCCAGAGGCTTCGCGCCTTATCCGCCAAATCCCGCGCGTCGGTCTCATGCAGAATAGACCCGTCCTCGGGATAAAGCTCATACCCGTTTATGCCGTGCAGGCTTTCTATTATTTCTCGCTTGTCGCTCTCATAGGTCTCCCAAAGCGCAAGCGCGGCCTCGGAAACTTTTTCCGGGTATGCGTTTATCCGATAATGGTCGCGCGCCGTAACAAACAGGGTGTTTTCGTCCGAAACAAGCCGCCCCACTTCCACTCTGCCCTTGTAGGAGTCCGAGGAATAGCCGTTGCCGGTATCGATTATAAAGAACGTGAGCTCATCGCCGTCCGTTTTATCGACGGAAAACGCCACCATGCCCTCCGAAAAACCGGCGCTGACTACGCCTACCCAACTTTTGGGTAGCGAAATCGCATAGCTCCCTTCGGAAAACTCGGTGCTTCTTATTTTATTCGAGGTTATCAGCCTGTTAATCCCGGCTCTTAATGTTTGGTAATTTTTCGGGAAGTTATTGCTCCCGCTCGCCTCAATCTCCGTTCCGTCCGCCAAGACAGCAGAAAAGCTCATCGAGCTTCCGTCGAGAACATCGGGGGGATTTGCGCCTCGGAAGCCCGCCCATTCATCTATTCTGCAATTTCCGAACAGGGCACACACCTCGCGGTAGAGATTCTCGTCCCCGTCAACCGAGCGGATGACGTCGCGGGATTCGACAAAGCAGGACAGCTCGTTATCCCAGTCGTTCGAGCTCATATAATACTCAAGATGTACTCCGTCCTCTGTTTTGCATCCCTCATACACGGCGTTCTGTGCCGAGCAGTTGTTCTCCGTCAGCTTAAAGCTTTTAAATTCCATAGGATCGCCTCCGTAGTCATTGTTCTGTTTCGATGAGCACGCGGGAAAAATCAGCAAGAGAATACACACGAGTGCAAAAGAAATAAAGCGCTTTTTCATTTTCCTGTTACCTTTCCTTGATATGCCGCACTGCGCCAAAAGAGCAAGGGCTTCGGTTCTCTTATATCCGTTATATTTTCTGTTCCGAACAAGTCACTCCTTTATAAGCTCATTTCTCAATATTAATTATATCATAACGCATTGATTTTTCAAGAAATAGCCGCAAACTCGAGAGTTTGCCTCCAAAAAAAGCTGCCGGGCACAAAAAGCCCTTTAAAAATGCAGAAAAACTCCCGAACAGCAATGCTGCCCGGGAGCTGATATTCGTCTTGTAAGCGGTAAAAATTCAGCGCTTCGAGAACTGGGGTGCACGGCGAGCGCCCTTGAGACCGTACTTCTTTCTTTCGGTCATTCTCGGGTCTCTGGTCAGGAAGCCTGCCTTCTTGAGTGCGGGGCGAAGCTCTGCATCATACTGAAGGAGTGCTCTGGAAATACCGTGGCGGATAGCACCTGCCTGGCCGGTCACGCCACCGCCGTTGACGCGGCAGATGACATCGAGCTTTTCGCTGGTGCCTGTAAGAGCGAGAGGCTGGCGGACGATGAGCTTGAGGGTCTCAAGGCCGAAATAATTGTCAATCTCTCTGTCGTTGATGATGATCTTGCCGGTGCCGGCATAAAGACGGACTCTGGCGACTGATTTCTTTCTGCGGCCTGTGCCGTAGAAGTAAGGAACTGAATCGTACATTATTTATTGCCTCCCTTCATTAAAGAGCCCACTCTTCGGGCTTCTGTGCTTCGTGCTTGTGCTCAGCGCCTCTGTAAACGCGGAGTCTGGTCAGAGCGGTGCGGCCCAGAGTAGAATCGGGCAGCATACCCTTAACTGCAAGCTCGACAGCGAACTCGGGCTTTGTCTTCATGAGGGTGCTGTACTTGACCTCTTTCATGTTGCCGATATAGCCGGTGTGATGATAATACATCTTCTGGTTGAGCTTGTTGCCGGTGAGGACAGCCTTCTCAGCGTTGATGATGATTACATGATCGCCGCAGTCGGCGTGAGGAGCGAATGTGGGCTTATGCTTGCCGCGAAGAAGGACGGCAGCCTGAACTGCCACCTTGCCGAGAGGCTTACCGGCAGCATCGATGACATACCACTTACGGGTGATGTCGCCCGCTTTGGGCATATAAGTTGACATACTTGTTACCTCCGATTTCTTAATGCTACGATATATTACCACATCGCTCTATGCTTGTCAAGCACTTTTTCTTTAAATTTTAATTTATGTTTTGCTATCTCCGTTTTTCTCAAGTTTTCTCGTTTTTTCATACCATTTGCTCGCTTATGATTTACGAAAAAATTTTGCCGATAGCGCGATAAAATCGACAATCTGCCGCTCAAATTGACTTTATCCCCGGCATAGTATATAATAAATGTATTATATAAGCACACGGAGGCAGACATGAAAAAAGAAGAGATAAAGCGCATGAACGATCTCTATCACCTGTCGCAGGAGAGGGATCTGAGCGAAGAAGAATTCGCCGAATGGGAGGGTCTCAAAAAGCAGTATGTCGCCGATTTCAAGGCGAGCCTTACAGCCCAGCTCGACAATACATATATAATAGACGACAAAGGCAACAAGCGCAAGCTCGAAAAGAAGTCGGGCGACAAGTAATCTGCGCGGACACAAAAACGAAAGAGTGATATTATGTTTTGCAGAAATTGCGGAAAGCAGCTCGAAGACGGATTCAAGGTCTGCCCATATTGCGGCGAACCGGTGAGCCTCGCGGAGAGCGACGCCAGACGCGCGGCACAGGAGCAGACCGCCGCAGAAGATACTCAGCCCGTACATAATGATATTCCGAAAGAACCGGCTCCCCTGCCTGCTCCCGCACCTGTTCAGCCGAAAGCGAACAAGAAGCCCGAGCAGGAAAGCGAAAGCACCGGCGGATGGAAAGTTCTCGGATTTTTCCTCGGCTTCTTCGGTCCGCTGCTGTGGTTTCTGCCGTTCGTCAGCCTCGTGCTCTATCTAATATGGAAGAGCGACAAGCCGAAGGTCGCAAATGGTATCGGTCAGTTTACGCTGATAGGTCTCGCGGTCGGCGTGTCCGGCGCGAAATCGTTGGCATGGGCCGCGAACAAGCCGATCTACGGCATCAACCACGTCATCGGACATATCGCGGTGACGCAGCTGCAGTTCGGACCGTTCCCCAAGGACACGCTTGCGTTGATTGTGTCGGGCGGGCACACTTCGCTGCTGCATGTCGAAGACGTGGCGCGGCACATCGACGTGGTCGGCACCACGCTCGACGACGCTGCCGGCGAATGCTTCGACAAGGTGGCACGTCTGCTTGGTTTCCCGTATCCCGGCGGCCCGCACATCGACCGTCACGCACAGCTGGGCAACCCACATGCCATCAAAGTGCCTCAGGGCCTTACACAAGGCAAGGCGGGGCAGCAGCATCCGTACGATTTCAGTTTCTCCGGCGTGAAGACGGCCGTGGCGCGTTGGATCGAACAGCAGCAGGCGGAAGGCAATGAGATTCCCATCGACGACGTGTGCGCGTCGCTGGCCGATTCCGTCGCGACGGTGCTCGCCAAGAAGGCGATGCGCGGTTGCGAGCAGTACGGTTCGAAGACCCTGATCGTTGGCGGCGGCTTCTCCGCGAACTCCCAACTGCGCGCCAAACTGTTGGAGGTCGGAGCCAAGCATGGCGTCGAAGTGCGTATCCCGCAAATCAAACTGTGCACCGATAATGGCGCTATGGTGGCCATGCTGGGCGTGAACCTGGTGGAGAGCGGCGTGAAACCGTCCGAACCGGATTTCGCAATCGATTCCGCCATGCCGTTGACGAAGATCAGCATGTGACGGTAGTCCCGCCGCAGCAAGGGAGACACGCGCGGGATTTGCATTTTGCGTTTTACCGCGTATAATTTATGTCTTGTGCACAGCGCATTCCTGCGTAGCTCAGTTGGCAGAGCATCCGACTGTTAATCGGACGGTCACTGGTTCAAGCCCAGTCGCAGGAGCCATTCGAAAAATCCCCTTGGAAACAAGGGGATTTTTTCATTTTCAACGACTCTTGGCATTTTTGGCCACCCTTCATGTTTATCCGTCGGCGGAAGCCGTGGTTCGTCCAGCCGTCCATGCGTATGATGAACGCACCGGGTCAATCAAACAAAGGAAGGAAGTCCATCATGTGCACTGGCGTTCGTTTCTCCGACGAAGAGGGAAACATGTATTTCGGCCGCAACCTCGACTGGAGCTTCTCATACGGCGAAAGCATCCTGGCCACTCCACGCGGCTACCACTACGACAACGTGTTCGGCGCGAGCGGCAAAGCCACGCCGAACGCGGTGATCGGCGTGGGCGTGGTCATGGCCGACCGTCCGATGTATTTCGACTGCGCCAACGAGCATGGTCTGGCCATCGCGGGATTGAATTTCCCCGGCTACGCGGAGTTCGTGCATGAGCCGGTCGAAGGCACCGACAACGTCGCGACCTTCGAATTCCCGCTGTGGGTGGCACGCAATTTCGATTCCGTCGACGAAGTCGAGGAGGCGTTGAAGAACGTGACCCTCGTCTCCCAGATCGTGCCCGGCCAGCAGGAGTCGCTGCTGCATTGGATCATCGGCGACAGCGAGCGCAGCATCGTCGTCGAACAGATGGCGGACGGCATGCATGTGCACCATGACGACGTAGACGTGCTGACCAACCAGCCGACGTTTGGCTTCCATATGGAGAATCTGCGCAACTACATGTGCGTCGGCAACGAGATGGCCGAGCCGGCCACGTGGGGCAAGGCGTCCCTGTCCGCTTGGGGCGCGGGTGTGAGCATGCATGGCATTCCGGGCGATGTGAGCTCCCCGTCGCGTTTCGTGCGTGTGGCTTATGCCAACACGCATTATCCACAGCAGGAAGGCGAGGCGGCCAACGTGTCTCGCCTGTTCCACACCCTTGGTTCCGTGCAGATGGTTGACGGCATGGCGAAGATGGGCAACGGCCAGTTCGAACGCACGCTGTTCACCAGCGGATATTCGTCCAAGACCAACACGTACTACATGAACACGTATGATGATCCCGCCATCCGCTCCTACGCGATGGCCGATTTCGACATGGATTCCTCGGAGCTGATCACCGCCGCCTGAGCATGCGTGGGCTTTTTCGTCCGTCGGTTCCCATACAGACGGACGAAAAAGCCGCACGATTGCCGAAAAGGACATGAAAATGGAGTCGTGCGACAGATCCACTTTTCGGATACCGGCTCTTCCATTGCCCGCTCAATGCCGTTTGACGTCGGACCAATACGACACGCCGGAATATGGACTTCGAGCACTTTAAGTTTTTAGAGTGCGGGGTATGAGCAATACGACGACCACCTGGCATTCGATCCGTGAGGCGTCCATGATTTCCGGACTGCCCGAATCGACGTTGCGTTATTACGAGCAGATCGGCATCATCGATCCGATCGCCCGCGATCCGAGTTCAGGCCACCGAGTCTATTCGGACAAGGACATCGAATCGCTGACCACCATCGCATGCCTGGCGGCGACGGGCATGCCGCTTGAATCGATGCGCGAATACCTGAAGAACCGTTTCGACGGTCCGGAAGGCGCCCGACGGCAGATCGAACTACTCGACGCGCAATCGCTGCGTCTGGCCGCGAAAGCCGAGGCCCTGCGCATCCAGCAGGCGTACGTGTACGCTGCGTCCTCGCTTGATGACCGGCGCAGTATCTTTCGTTCGTATGGCGCAGTGCTGAACAGTCTGCCAACCGACGCGACCGCGAAAATCACGATCATCAACCGCCGCCTGAATCCGGTTGACTTCCAGCGCACGATGCTCATGCCGGAATGTAACGACGG
>OGYE01000839.1_pt1 | contig 20280 bp, 20 predicted proteins | sample 1576471 | NCBI WGS metagenome assembly OGYE01 (sample SAMEA3541532, study PRJEB24748) | human gut metagenome | biome: human gut; feature: human-associated habitat; material: faeces | place: China | collected 2012
TATGACTTTATTAATTGGTAATCGGCAATAATACACGATAAAACAAAAAGAGCTATCAGACTTTCAAAAATCTGATAGCTCTTTACTTTTACAATAATTCAAATTATGTTGCCATTTTGTTGCCAAAAAGCATATACAATCGGTAAAAGCCCGGTAAAATAAGGCTTTTTCACGGGTGTGAAATTATTCCCACTCGACAAAGCCTAATCAATTTTGCTTAGAGATTATTCTCTGTCGTATTCGTGGCGCTTTTGATTATTTGATGTATCCATATTATCCTGCCTATATGGGCTAATGTTATCAGTTTGTTATCGGGGTTGATAACACTTACCCTGTAGCTATGGATAATAGCAATCTATACCACTTCAAATTATAAGCGTTTTTGCTTAGAAAAGCAAGAGATTTTGTATTATTATCAAACATATAGGCGTAGGTGGTTCATTCAGGAATTAATACATCTCCATCGGAGATTGTTGCCTTAAATACCGAAATTGCACCTGCAATGGTATTACCTCTGGTCTTATCAATTTCGCCTTCATAGGAAATCTGTACTGTATCACCAACCTTGACAATTCCATAATCTACATAACGGGAGATGCGAAGGTCATTTAGCAGAACCTTGTAGGTGATACCGTCTGTCGGATTCTTGCACAGGATAGAATCATCCACCACGATATATTCTTCTGTAATCTCAATGATTGTACCGGCTACCGAGTTTCTGTACGGTTCATACTCTACTTCAGTGGAATTCTCTTTCGCATAATGGATAATCCTGCTTGCAGCATCCTCGCCGATGTTGAATAGATACTGCCAATTAAATGCGTTTGTCCACAGATAGCCGTCTTCCGTCACATACAGAGCAACTTTGTAAACACCAAGAGCTTCGGAAGTAATCGTAAAACTGAGGTAACTTCTGTCACCAGCCGTCCATGTTTGATCTTCAACGAAAGGGGCGTTCCTACATTCGGACAGAACTTCCCACACATAATCGTCACTGCTCAATGCAAAACGTTTGCTATCAGGAGTATTGTCTCCCTCAGAAAAGCGCTGAAGCTCCACGACCTCGGACAGATTTACGGCATCCATAAGCTCACCAAGGGTGTTCGGAGGAGCATACTCGTCATTTTGAAAGACATAATAACTGTCCTCCATCTTTACGGCTATAAACTGACTTTGAGCAATATCCTTCAATGCATATGCTTCAAACTCGGCAGAATATTTTTTTCCATTATTGACTTCATCATATCCAACCACAGTGTAGTTGCCAATACTCTCGCCAATCCATGTTTCTGATACCGCACGGCCTTTTCCATGATACTCAATACCGTCAATTTTGACATTCCTATATTTTTCATATACAGTCTGATACTCCCATGGCCATACAATTGCAGATTCGCTGGCTCGGATAGAAAAGTCCTTGTATCTGCCGTTGGTTCCCTCCGGTGTTACATTTTCCCGAAATAGCGATGGGAGGATTGCTGCCCCTGCAATTACAAGCACTGCAAAGCATGCTGCCAAGGAACCCCATTTTAACCAATGTTTCTTATTTTTCGTCTTGCACTTAGCTGCGCCGGCGACAAGATCGTCATCAATTTGCCCGATGGCATTTGCGATTCTCGGTGTTTTCATATTTCAACGCCCTCCTTAATCAAGTAATCTTTTAGCTTGTTTCGGGTGTAGAACAACATATTTTTGACCTTACTCTCAGTAAAAGAATAGCGCTTTGCAATCTCCCTTATAGAATCGAAATAAAAATACTTGCGGATGAAGACATTTCTGACATATTCCTCCTGACTGCGAAGAAACGTACTGATCAGCTCACCTACATCCTCGTCGCTCACATCGGGGGCATATCGTTCATCCGGCAATACTGCCGCAAGCTCGTCCAAGGATAAAATGATCTCCGCTGACCGTTTCTTTCGCTTCATAAACTCCAGTCGCTTCAAAGAGAGATTTCGTGCAATCTTGCAGATAAAGGGCATGAAATTGTGCGGTCTTGTAGGCGGAATGGTGTTCCACACACTCACATAAGTATCATTAACGCATTCCTCAGAATCTTCGTGATTATTTAGAATGTTATAGGCAATACTGTGGCAGAGTTTTCCGTACTTTGTATCCGTCTCCTTGATCGCCTGTTCATCTCTATTAAAGTAGAGTTCTATGATTCTCAGATCATCCATGTTGTTCACCTCCCTCATTTGACCTAAAAGCGCTTTCACCTATTAAGTACGTTTTTTGAGGCGATGGTCTTAAAAAATAACTCTTTTAGAAATTATACCATAAATCTTTGATTTTTCGGTCATATACATAAAAACGGCGGCAAGGTTTTCCTCGCCGCCGCTCCGGCTTAACTGTAAATCAGTTCTGCATTTACAATCTCCATTGCGCTGCCATGAATGTTATTCATTCTACCAACCCATTCCATTTGATTTTCCATCTTTAGCTGTTCGGTCACGCCCTCACGATTTGCTATCTGCTCTACCAGCCGAAGAAACATATCTTCAGCCTGTCGGTTAATATCAGCAAGGTGGCTGTTCAGTTTGCATTTTGTGAGCAAGGGCGTATAAAAACATTTGCGGTGCACCTTGATATACTGCACCAATTTCGTTTCTTTCTTTTGTACTTAAATATATATGGTATTTTTCTCCTTTCATACTATTCACCTCGCTGTTTTATCTGATTTGATGATATATTAAAGGGGAAATTTTATCAAATATGCAAAAAGGTTTCTGCCCCTAACAGGGCAGAAGCCTTAAAAATTATGCGATTTTTAGGTTTAGTTGTAAGCCAAGTGTTACTATTTCATCTGTTGCAAAAACGGTTACTCGAAAAGTGCCGAGTCCCGAAACCCGCATAAATACTGATTTTTTCGGCACACCTAAACCAGAGGGAATTATTCCCACTCAATCGTTCCGATCGGCTTGGGGGTGAGGTCCATTACGACGCGGTTGATACCCTCGACCTCATGGGTGATGCGGTCGGTGATATGATGCAGGAGGGCGTAGGGGATCTCCTCGATGGTGGCGGTCATGGCGTCGGTGGTGTTCACCGCGCGGATGATTGCCGGCCAGCCCTCATAGCGCTTGCCGTCGCGCACGCCGACGCTCTTGAAGTCGGGCACGGCGATAAAATACTGCCAGACCTTGCCAGCAAGGCCGTTCTTGTCGAACTCCTCTCTGAGGATAGCGTCGGCTTCTCTCAGGGCGTTCAGGCGGTCTCTCGTTATCGCGCCGAGGCAGCGTACTCCGAGTCCGGGACCCGGGAACGGCTGGCGGTATACCATGCTGTGCGGCAGACCGAGAGCCTCGCCGACAACACGGACTTCATCTTTGAAGAGCAGCTTTACGGGCTCGACAAGCTCCATTTTCATGTCCTCCGGCAGGCCGCCTACATTGTGGTGAGCCTTTACGCCGTGGGATTCGAGGATGTCGGGATATATCGTTCCCTGTGCAAGGAACTCGATGCCCTCAAGCTTCGACGCCTCTTCGTCAAAGACTTTGATGAACTCGCCGCCGATTATCTTTCTCTTCTTTTCGGGGTCGCTGACTCCGGCGAGAAGATCGAGGAAGCGGTCGGTCGCGTCGATATAGACGAGGTTCGCGTCCATCTGGTTTCTGAAAACCTCGATGACCTGCTCGCTCTCGCCCTTGCGCATGAGTCCGTGGTTGACATGGACGCAGACCAGCTGCTTGCCTATCGCGCGGATAAGCAGAGCCGCAACTACGGACGAGTCAACTCCGCCGGACAGAGCCAGCAGGACTCTCTTGCCGCCGACCTGCTCGCGTACGGCAGCGACCTGCTCTTCGATGAACTTGTTCGCAAGCTCGGGGGTAGTGATGCGTTCCATGGACTCGGGACGTACATTACTGCTCATAGTTTGTTCTCCTTGTGAAATTTATTCCCATTCCACCGTTGCCGGGGGCTTTGTAGTGACATCGTAGACTACGCGGTTGACTCCCTTGACCTCGTTGGTGATGCGGTTCGAGACCTTTGCGAGCACATCAAACGGGATGCGCGCCCAGTCTGCGGTCATGAAGTCGTCTGTGGTCACTGCGCGCAGCGCGATAAGGCTGTCGTAGGTTCTCGCGTCGCCCATAACGCCGACGCTGTGGACGTTGGTGAGCACCGCGAAATACTGGTTGATGTCGCGGTCGATGCCGGCGATTTTGACTTCCTCGCGGAAGATAGCGTCCGCATCCTTGAGAATATTGAGCTTCTCCTCGGTGATGTCGCCGAGGATACGCACGGCAAGTCCGGGACCCGGGAACGGCTGACGCCAGACAAGATCCTCGGGGATACCGAGCTCGAGTCCGACCTTGCGGACCTCGTCTTTAAACAGGTCGCGCAGGGGCTCGATGAGCTCATCGAAATCGATGTGGTCGGGCAGTCCGCCGACATTGTGGTGGCTCTTGATGACCGCCGCGTCGCCCACGCCGCTCTCGATAACATCGGGATATATTGTGCCCTGAACGAAGAAATTCATCCTGCCGAGCTTCTTGCTCTCGTCTTCAAAGACGCGGATAAACTCCTCGCCGATAATTTTTCTCTTCTTCTCCGGCTCGGTCACGCCTGCGAGCTTGGTGAGGAAACGCTCCTGAGCGTTGACTCTGACGAGCTTCATATCAAAGCGCTCGCGGAAGATGTGCTCAACCTCGTCGCCCTCGTTCTTTCTGAGCAGACCATGGTCAACGAAAACGCAGGTCAGCTGCTTGCCGACCGCTCTGTGCAGAAGCACGGCGGCAACGGAGCTGTCGACTCCGCCGGACATGGCGCAGAGCACGGTCTTGTCGCCTATCTTCTCGCGCAGGTGCTTTACCTGCTCTTCGGCGAAGCTTGACATGACCCAGTCGCCCTTGCAGCCGCAGATATCAAAGAGGAATGTTTTGAATATCTCCTCGCCGTACTGCGTATGCATGACCTCGGGATGGAACTGAACGGCGTAGATTTTCTTCTCGTCGTTCTCCATCGCCGCGCAGGGGCAGTCGCGCGTGACGGCAGTCACTTTGTAGCCCTCGGGAGGGCTGCTGATATAGTCCGTGTGGCTCATCCAGCAGACGCTCGTATCCTCGGGGATATTTTTAAGCAGTCGGCTGTCCTTGCTGCGGGTCATATCTATCTTGCCGTATTCGCTCTTCGAGCCGCTCGTTTTGACAACGCCGCCCGCCATATATGCGATAAGCTGAGCGCCGTAGCAGATGCCGAGCACGGGGATGCCCGCATCGAGTATCTCGGGCGAATAGTGGGGCGAGCTCTCGTCATAGACGCTGTTGGGTCCGCCCGTGAATATTATTCCGACATAGCCCGCCGCCTTTATCTCGTCGACGGTTATGCGGCTGTACGGTTTTATCTCGGCGTAGACATTGTGCTCTCTGACGCGGCGCGCGATGAGCTGATTGTACTGGCCGCCGAAGTCCAGCACGAGAACTTTCTCATGATTGTCCTGCATGATATCCACCCTTTTTTATCTGACTATAATCTCTTCTCTTCTCGGTCCGTTGGAAACGAGCTTTATCGGCACGCCGATCTCCTTCTCGATGAAGAGGACATAGTCCTGAGCCTCCTTGGGAAGCTTGTCAAACTCTCTTATGCCGCGGATGTCGCACTTGAAGCCGGGCATGGTGACATAGACGGGCTTTGCCTTTTTCAGGCGCGAGGTGACAGGGAAGTCCTTTGTGACTTCGCCGTCTATCTCATAGCCGACGCAGAGCTTTATCTCGTCGAGATACGACAGGCAGTCGAGCGCGGTGAGCGCGACCTGAGTTGCGCCCTGAGCCTCGCAGCCGTAGCGGGTCGCGACGCAGTCAAACCAGCCCATGCGGCGCGGTCTGCCGGTCGTTGCGCCGTATTCGCCGGCGTCGCCGCCGTGGTTTCTCATCTTGTCCGCCTCTTCGCCGAATATCTCGCTGACGAATTCGCCCGCTCCGACGGCGCTCGAATAAGCCTTGGTGACGGTGATTATCTCCTTTATCTCATAGGGCGCGATGCCTGCGCCGACGGCGCCGAAGCCCGCGAGGGTCGACGACGATGTGACCATGGGATAGATACCGAAATCGGGATCCTTGAGCGAGCCGAGCTGCCCCTCAAGAAGAATATTCTTGCCGTTCTTGACAGCCTGGCGGATAATCTTGCCGGTGTCCGCGACATAGGGTCTAACCATCTCGCGAAGCTTCATCATGTGGTCGAACAGCTCGTCCACATCGAGAGTCGGCTTGTGATAGACATGCTCGAGCAGCAGATTCTTCACTTCGCAGACTCTTTCGAGCTTCTCTCTGAGATATTCCTCATCGAACAGCTCGCAGACCTGGAAGCCGATCTTCGCATACTTGTCCGAATAGAACGGAGCAATACCGCTCTTTGTCGAGCCGAATTTTTTATCCTTGAGGCGCTCCTCCTCATAGGTGTCGAGCATAACATGATAAGGCATCATGATCTGCGCGCGCTCGGAAACGAGGATATTGGGCTGCGGCACGCCTGCCGAAGTGACATGCTCGATCTCCTTGACGAGCTTCTCGATATCGAGAGCCACGCCGTTGCCGATGATGTTGACCGTGCCGGGCTGGCACACGCCTGACGGCAGAAGATGGAGCGCGAACTTGCCGTAGTCGTTGATTATCGTATGTCCTGCATTGGCGCCGCCCTGAAAACGAATGACCATGTCCGCCTGGGAGGCAAACATATCGGTAATCTTACCTTTGCCCTCATCGCCCCAGTTGGCACCCACAATTGCTCTGACCATACTTAAAACGCACCTCCGAAAAATCAAATACACTTAATTATATATTATCGCCCGCGCGGTGTCAATGAGCCGAAGGGCTCAAAGAGTCGAATTTTGCGGGTTCTCAATTGATTTTATTGGTTATTGTGGTATAATATAAAATGGTATAATTCAAAATCAAAATGTTTTCGCATTCGATATTAAAATCGCCTTTTTCGGCACACAATAATCACGAATATCTGTGAAAGGACTGTGTTAAATGAAGAGACGAAGATTTTTAAGCCTCGCGCTCGCGCTGATGCTCATTATTTCGCTGTGCGCGTGCAAAACGAAAGTTGTTGACGACAGCACAGACGCCACCCACGGCAACGCGCCGGTGACGGGTCAGAAGCGAGACGAGACAACGACTGCGCCGCAGACCACAAAAGCTCCGCAGACGACAAAAGCACCCGAGAACACAACTTTGGCGCAGCGCAAAACGGAGAAAGGCAAGCTCAACCCGAACACCGGAACGTATACGGGACTCTCCCCGCTGCCGAAGATAAAGCTGACCGCAACCGACCCGCAGAACACGCGCGGACTCTCGACTGCGACGGTCGGATACAGCTACGGCGTATCCAAAAACGGCGTTCCGCATCAAAACTCGACGAACGCGCAGAAATATTTCGACGAGAAGGGCTTCAACGCCGTCTCGATAGACATGAAGACGAAAGAAAAGGTTCTCTATCTCACCTTTGACTGCGGCTGGGAGAACGGATACACAACGACCGTTCTCGACATTCTCAAGCAGAAAAATGTGCCCGCCGCATTTTTCTGCACGCTCTCGAACATTAAAGCAGAACCCGGACTTATCGCAAGAATGATAAACGAAGGGCACATCGTCGGCAATCATTCGACAACCCACCCCGATTTCTCGAAGATAAGCCGCGAGAAGATGGCGACGGAAATCGAGACCTGCGACAACTACCTGCGCGAAAAGTTCGGCTATTCCTCGCCGTATTTCCGCTTCCCGATGGGGTCATATTCCGCCTCGGCGCTCGACCTCGTTTCCTCGCTCGGATATAAATCCGTGTTCTGGTCGGTCGCCTACGCCGACTGGGATGTCAACGACACAAAAGGCAAGCAGTATGCGTTCGACACCGTGACTTCGCGCCTGCATCCGGGCGCGGTTATCCTGCTCCACTCCGTCTCGCCCGACAACGCCGCCGCCCTCGGCGATATCATCGACTGGGCGCGCAAGCAGGGCTACGAGTTTCGCTCGCTCGAACAGCTGCCGAATTAAAGATAAAATAAAACACAAAACCGCCTCCGATCGGGGGCGGTTCAATCTGTCGAAAAAGTCTGTCATTGCACGGACTCAAGGCTCCCCTGTGTAAGGGGAGCTGTCACGGCTAAGCCGTGACTGAGGGGTTGTTGTAATGAAAGTTCAAAATACTCAGCATTTTGAAAAATTTTCCCTTATTCAGAACAATCCCTCCGGCGCTTTGCGCCACCTCCCTTTACACAAGGGAGGCTTCGATTTTTGAGAAACCACCAAAAATAGGTTTATTGACACAATCAACCGCCTCCGATTCGGGGGCGGTTGATTTTATGTTTGCTTGCTTTGCGCCGAAATCAGGCTTTTTTGATCTCTTTTTCCTGCGCTTCGTTGTGCGCCTTTATCGCGGCGGCTATCTCCTTGTCGTTATAGAAGATATAGACAACGACTGAAATCGCGACGAAAATCATAGCGACAAGCGCCGTGTTGCGCACGCCCGCGCTCGTTGCGGCTCCCGTGCCGTCCGCGCCCTTGCCGAGCAGGAGCGAGCACGCGATAACAACTATCGCCTGGCACATCTTGTTGGCAAAGTTGCGCGCGGCGAAGAACATACCCGCTCTGTTCTGACCGGTCTTTATCGAGTCATACTGCGCGAGATCCGCGAAGATGGACGAGGGGATTATGTTCGTTATCGCTATGGGCATGGCTATAACGAGTCCGATGAGTATCGCGAACGGCTTCGCGCCGATGGCATTGATAACAAGATTGTAGTTGAAAATAGCGCAGTAGAGCAGAACATATGTTATGCATGCGCCGAGCAGAAGCGGCTTCTTGCCGACCTTGCGCGCCAATATATTGACGAGCGGATAGGTCATTATGCCGACGCCTATTGATATAACCGAGACATATGTCACCCACTCGTCGCCGAGGTTCAAGAGATTTGTTATGTAATAGACCTCAGCGGTGTTGAAGAAGGTGAACGCTATCCACATGATGAGATAACCCACGGTGATTATCGCGAAGTTCGGATAAGAGACGGTCGCCTTGAGCGCATCCCAGATGGACTGGTGATATTCTTTCGGCTCGACGTAGTCCTTCTCTTTTATGACAAAAGCCGGGATGAGTGCGGCTATTCCGCCGAGCACGCAGAACACGATGAACGGAATGCGCAGAGCCCATATCTCCTCGATACCGTTTTTCATCAGTATGCTCTTTATCATAGATGTGCAGAACACCATCGCCGACGAGACGACATAGAGCAGGCTGACTACAGAATAGAGGAACACTCTCTTGCGCGGCTCGGCGACGACCTCCGCCTGAAGCGCGCTGTAGGGAATGTTGTAGAGCGTCGAGAACAGATAATAGAGAGCGAGCATCACGCCGACCCATATGGCGTTTATGACGCTCGAACCCGCCATAGGCGGGAAAAAGATAAGCAGGCAGAACAGACCGTAGGGGATAGCCGACCAGCGCATAAAAGAGATGCGCCTGCCGCTCTTTGCCTTGCTGTTGTCCGAGAGGCTCGCGACCCACGGGTCTGTAACAGCGTCGATAACCGTGCCGATTCCGCGGATTATCGCCATAGTCAGCGCGGCTTTCATAAAAAACTGCGGCAGAGTTGTGTTCGAGTTCGTGGGGATGAAGAAGGTCAGCAGGTATGTTGTAATAATACCGTTGATAAGTCCCCTTGCAAAATCTCCGAGGCACAGGGCAAAAATTTTGCCGTTTGTTATTTTTTTCATTGTTTCTCTCTCCTCTCGCCGTCTCCGGCTATTTTGAGAAATTTTTCGCGAAGATATTTTCTGAACAGCTCCGGCTCTTCGCTCAACGGGCGGTGAGCCGAGTTTTCAAACCAAATTAAATCTTTGTCCGGCGCTTCTATCGAATCATAGTAATTCTGAATCAGCGCCGCCGGGGTGTTTTCGTCGCGCCGCCCCTGGAATATATAATAGGGCATCTCAAATGTATGGAGCTGGGTGGTGAAATCGTAGTTGACGAGCGTCGGCCACATCTGCGTCAGGCAGAGCTTATAGCCTTTCGCCGCGCCGTATTTGTCTTTTATGCTGAGCTCCGTGGAGAGCAGCATCGGCAGGACGGTGCCTTTGAAGTAGCTCTCTTTTTTGACCGTGTGTCCGCCGTATTTTCCGAGTATGCGCCGCTGGGTCATGAGCCCCTCGAACACCGGCTTATACTGCCCGTTGACGGGCGGACCGACCTGTTCGAGCTTCGCTATGCTCTCCGAGTCGTTCGCCTCTTTCGCCTTTCTCATCGCAAAGGCATAGGACAGATTCTCGTTTTCGACTCCGTTGACGACCTGGCCGTAACCGATATATCCGGCTATCTTATCCGGCACGCGGGCGCAGGCGAATGTACCGAGCTCGGTACCCCAGCTGCCGCCGACGATAAATATTTTCTCCTTGCCGAGCGTTTTGCAGAGCCATGAAATAAGCTCGGCGCAGTCGGATATCAGCTGTTCGAGCGTCAGGCTCTCGGGGTCGCAGCCGAAATACGAGCCGCCCGTTCCGCGCTGATCCCACGCGACGACAGTGAAGTCGTCCGTCAGCCCGAAGCCGTCTTTAGCCATGTCGTGGCGGTTGGGCACGCCCGGTCCGCCGTGAAGAAACAGAATGACCGGATTTTCATTTTTCGTTCCCCAAATGTGAATCGTCTGTCCAAGCCCGCCGAGCGTCACGCGCTCCTTGCGGTCTATCGGATATCTGCCCACAGAAAACACCTCACTTGTATCAATAGTCTAATTGTAGCACCTTTCGGCGCGCAAACCAATAAAAAAATTATAAAGAATGGAGCCGCCCGAACGGACAGCCCCAAAATATAATTTAATTTGCTATATATTTGCTGTTTATCGCAGGCACATCGAACTCGCCATAGCATTTGAATCCGACGGCAGGCGAGCGGTCAAGCTCAACATAGAATCTGTAATACGGCGCAAAATACGCGTCCATGGGGTCTATTGAATAGACAAGCTCGACTTTTTTTATCTTCTCGCGCACGACCACGCCGTTTTCTATTCCGTCCGCCGAGCCGGAGATATATTCGCCGCCGAGCAGCAGCTTTTCGGCTTCTTTATATGATATTATCGGATAATCACCGAGCTTCTTTGCGCCGTCGACGGAACTGATTCTTATCGATTCAAGCCCGCCGTTTTCGTTTATATCAAAAAACACGCTCCCGAAATTATAGCTTTTTACTCTTTTCAAATCGCCGCCCGAGCCGTCATAGACGCGGTATTCCGCACTCTCCCCGCCGTTTATATCATAGTCGGAAGTGACGCAGAGCACGGGATTTTTGAAGCCGATTACAGAAGAATACTTTTCAATGAAGTACCCTGCGGCATCGCGCCCCGTGCCGTTTCCCGCAACAGGCTCGGAAAAGTTTATACTTACCCCGCCCGTCGCAAACGCCGATATCAAGCCGATGTCCGTCTCGGCTCTGACGGCGTAGAGCGAATTTTCGCTGACTACCCACTCGCATTCCGGGAGATTCTCCTGCGTCACCGACTTTATCTGCGCGCCTGATTTTTCGGCAGTTTTGCGCACGGTCGAGAGCAGCTCGTCATAGCTTAGCGACTGCGTGTTTTTGTAGACAGGCAGACGCTTCAGCTTCATCTCCGTGCTCCACGGGTTTCCCGTCGTGTATTCGCTTATGTCGCGCACAACAGGCGTGTGAGCGCCGGCTCCCTCGCCGGAAAAGCCCACTGTGCCGAGTGATATCTTTTGCAGCCTGGCGGGGCTTATCAGCCAATAGCCGAAGAACACCGCCGCGACTATGCAGAGGCACGCCGCCGCCGTCATCAAGCGCATGGGATAGCGCGGCGCTCTGTTCTTAAAATTTATTTTTTTCGGCGCGGCCTCGGCTATAAACCTGTCGTCAGCGCCACCTACGGCCTTCAATAAATCTTCTTTTTTCATACCGTAAAGCCCTCCTTTTCGATAAAAATCTTTAAGCTGTCCCTTGTTCGCTTGAGCGACATTTTTACCGCGCCCTCGGTCATTCCGCGCTCGGCGGCTATCTCCGATATGCCGAGCATATACCAGTAGCGCTGAATAAAAATTATTCGCCTCTCCCGCTCGAGAGAGTCTAAAAATCCGTTCACCGCCTCGCGCAGCAGAACGGTGTCCGCCTGCTGCTCGGTATTCTCGGCACTCGGTATACACTCCGACAGCTCATCAAGAGCGAGGGCAACATTCTTTTCGCCGCGTTTTTTCGCCCGGCGGGCTTTGAGCATATTCAGCGCCGAGTTTCTTGCTATCCTGCCGACATATGCTCCGAGATTCTCCGGTCTGTTCGGCGGAATAGAATTCCACGCGCCGAGCATGGCGTCGCCGACGCACTCCTGCGCGTCCTCGCGGCAGCGCACAACGGCATAGGCCACGGTATAACAGTAGCCCGAATATTTTTCCTCGAGCCGCGCCACGCTCCTCTCGTCGCGGGCGAACAAGCCGTCAATAAGCAGTTTGTCCTCCATAATTACCTCCTCTCCAACGACATCCGCTCACTCTTAAAGACAACAAAAAGGTGCTTTAGGTAACGCATGGGCTTGCCTTTATTTTTATATTATCATATATTTTGCGTTTTGAAAAGAAAAACGCCCCGAAGAAGCACTTCGGAGCGTCATATAAATTATATTTTATCAGCCGCCGAGATAGGCTTTGACTATCTCTTCGTTGTTGAGCAGATCCTGCGCGGTACCCTCTGCGGTTATTGCGCCGGTTTCGAGGACATAGGCGCGGTCGGAGATGGAGAGCGCCTTTTTCGCGTTCTGCTCGACGAGCAGGATGGTCGTGCCGGACTTGTGATAGTCCTTGATTATCTCGAACACCTGATCGACAAACAGCGGGGACAGACCCATCGACGGCTCATCGAGCATGAGCAGCTTCGGGTGGCTCATCATAGCTCTGCCCATTGCGAGCATCTGCTGCTCGCCGCCGGAAAGAGTGCCCGCTATCTGCGACTTTCTCTCGCCGAGGCGGGGGAAGCGGGTGCAGATCTCGTCGATATCCTCTTTTATCTTCTTTTTGTCCTTTTGCGTATATGCGCCGAGGAGCAGATTTTCATAGACGGTCAGCTCCTGGAACACGCGGCGACCCTCAGGCACCTGGCTCATTCCCATGCCGACCAGCTTATGACCGGGAATCTTGTTTATCTCGTTTCCGTCATAGACGACGGAGCCGCTCTTTATCGGAATGAGGCGCATGATGCTCTGCATCGTGGTGGTCTTGCCCGCTCCGTTTGCGCCGATGAGCGAGACTATCTCGCCCTGATCGACATGGAAGCTGATGCCCTTGAGCGCTCTTATAACGCCGTAATAGACCTGAAGGTCCTTGACTTCTAACAATGCCATGACTTTTCCCCCTTATTCACCGATATACGCCTTTATGACCTCGGGGTCACTCAGCGCGTCCTCTGTCTTGCCCTGCGCGAGCACTGTGCCGAAGTTGAGCACGGTTATCTCATCGCAAAGACCCGACACGAACTTCATGTCGTGCTCGATAAGAAGTATGGTCATGTCAAACTCGTCTCTTATGCGCCTGACTATGTCCATCAGATCCTCGGTCTCATGGGGGTTCATGCCCGCCGCCGGCTCGTCAAGGAGCAGCAGGCACGGATTAGTCGCGAGAGCGCGGGCTATCTCAAGCTTTCTCTGCTTGCCGTAAGGCAGGTTGCAGGCGAGGTTGTTTCGCTCGTCATAGAGGTCGAAGATGCGGAGTATCTCCTTTGCCTTGTCGCGCATCGCCTTCTCCGTCTTGTAGTGCTTCGGGAGGCGGAAGATGCTCGAGAAGATGTCGCACTTGAACTCGGGCTGGTTGTGCAGACCGACGAGAACGTTTCTTATCACGCTCATGTTGTTGAACAGGCGGATATTCTGGAATGTTCTCGCGATGCTCTTGTGGTTTATCTGCTCCTGGCTCTTGCCGCGGAGCTCTTCGCCGTTTAGGTAGAAAGTTCCGGTTGTGGGCTGATAGACGCCGGTGAGCATATTGAAGACCGTTGTCTTGCCCGCTCCGTTGGGTCCTACGAGACCGTAGAGCTGCTTTTTCTTTATTTTCAGATCGACATTCTCAACCGCTTTCAGTCCGCCGAAGGAAATGCCGAGATCCTTTGTTTCAAGAACATATTCAGCCATTTTTCTTTCCTCCCTTTTGCGGCTTGTCGGGGACATATTCCTTGCCCTGCTGCATATCGACAGAGAGGATTTCGTCCATGGAGATCTTTGTGGGAACGTTGCTCCACTCGCCCTTGTCGTCGCTGATATCCTCGGGCTTGCGCTTCTTGTCCGCGATGCGCGCCATGATGAAGCGCGGAGCGAGCTTCTCTTTTATGCGAGTGAACGCAGGTGCGTTGTTGAAGATAACGAGGCAGATAAGAATAAGCGCATAGATAAGGTACTTGAGCGCCGCGAGGTCGCCGGAGAGCTTGCTCTGGAGCTCGAAGTTGATTATCGTGATGAGCGCGGCGGAGACTATCGAACCGTTGATGCTTGCCATGCCGCCGAGGACGACCATGACGAGAATTTCGATAGAGTAGTTATACGAGAACACCGAATACTGGACGGGCGTGATGTAATGCGCATAGATAACGCCTGCGACGCCCGCGAAGAATGCGGAGAATACGAACACAAAGAGCTTGTAGAAAGTCACGTTTATGCCCATTGCCTTTGCCGCTATCTCGTTGTCGCGTATAGCGGTTATCGCTCTGCCGTGCTTTGAGCGGATAAGATTGTTTATCATGAACAGGACGATGAGCACGACGACGAAAGCGACGATATAGAGCGAGGTATCGTTCCTCGTATCGTACTTTATCGTGTTCGTGCGAAGACCCATTGCCTTGCCGAAAACACCATGCCAGCAACCGCACCGACGTGAAGGGTAAGAATGTAGTAGTGAGCGGTGCAGGAACCATCGGCAACCTCATAGCCCAGTTCTGCATTGCCCGTGGCGCCAAGAATGTACTCATTACCGATGTAAGCGACCTCCGCCTGGCTAAGGCTCGCGAATGCGGCATCAAGCATACCCTCAACATCACCAAGAAGACCTTGAAGGAGGCTGCCCAGGAACTCTTCGGTGAAGAAGGCTATCAGGTAGGTTTCGAGGTAGCAGGTGTAGAAGTTTCCATCCGTTCGCTGATGGAGACCATCGAGAAAGGTAGCGACATCGTTGTTGTGGCAGTCTTTGCCAAGGACCCAGCCCTCAGCATGTTCTATCTCGGCGAACATGAATTGAGACTCATCGGTTCAATGATGTATCGCCACGAGGATTATCTCACAGCCATCGATTACGTCAACAAGGGCATCGTCAACCTCAAGCCACTCGTAAGCAACCGCTTCGCCTTCGAAGAATACGATGATGCCTATAAGTTTATCGACACTCATCGCGAAACCAGCATGAAGGTTCTCATCGATTTCGAACAGAAACCTGGAGAGAAGAAGTAAAGAGATAGAAGAGAAGAAATATACTGCAAACGATTGCAGAAATTGGAAACGATTGCGGGAACGTTTGCAGAAAGTTTAGATGATTTTTCTTTGCGAAGGTAGCTGAAAAATGCTACCTTTGCAACAGAAATCAAGTAACATCTCTAACATTCTTAAAGTAAAAATGACAATGGAAAAGAAACAATCAGTAATAGGTATCGGTGAGGCACTCTTCGATGTGCTTCCAGAAGGAAAGAAGCTAGGTGGTGCTCCAGCCAACTTTGCTTACCACGTTTCGCAGTTCGGACTCGAGAGCTGTGCAGTTAGTGCAATGGGCGATGATGAGCTGGGCAAGGAGCTGGAGAAGGAACTCAACGATCACCATCTCAACTATCAGATAGACAAGGTAGCCTACCCTACAGGCACCGTTCAGGTTTCGCTCGATGCCAACGGCATTCCTTGTTACGACATCAAAGAGGGAGCAGCCTGGGACAACATCCCCTACACGTCAGCCCTGGAGAAGTTGGCAAAGAATTGCACCGCAGCCTGCTTCGGTTCGCTAGCTCAACGCAACGAGGTTTCCCGTAACACCATCTACCGCTTCCTCGATAACATGCCAAAGGAAGAAGGAATCCTCAAAATCTTCGACATCAATCTCCGTCAGGGATTCTATAATAAGGAAATTATCACCGAGAGCATCAAGCGATGCAACATCCTCAAGATCAATGATGAGGAATTGATTACCGTAAGCCGCATCTTCGGCTATCCGGGCATCGACCTGGAGAACAAATGCTGGCTCCTCTTGGGCAAGTACAATCTGAAGATGCTCATCCTTACCTGCGGTGTAAACGGCAGCTACGTATTCACCCCTGGCGAAGTTTCGTTTATAGAGACACCGAAGGTAGAAGTGGCAGACACAGTGGGTGCCGGTGATTCATTCACAGGCGCATTCGTGGCAAGCATCATGAAGGGTAAGAGCGTAAAGGAAGCTCATGAATTGGCAGTAAAGGTTTCGGCATTCGTCTGTACACAGAACGGAGCCATGCCGGTCTTGCCAAAGGAATTTACAAGATAAGCCCTTATTTGCCCAAATTATATGCAAATTATAATTATCAGTAATATATGGTTTAAGTAATTAGTTAACGTTTATAAGGTTCATAGTTAATTAGGTTTATTAGTTTATTTTGTAGTAAAACCATGAAAAGAATTGTAGTTATTGTTTTGATGATGGCTGCTTGCCTGGGAAACGCCCAGGCACAGCTCCATCTGAAAGCCAACGTGCAGAACAATCATCTGTGGCGTGGCATGGAAGTTTCCGACGGCATCGTCCTCCTCACCGACCTGAGCTATACGATGGTCAACGACCACGTTACCGTGGGACTTTGGGGAGGCTGCAACTCGGAAGGCTCCTACAAGGAGTTTAACCATTATCTGAATCTGAAGGCTGGCGGTTGGGGATTCGCCCTGTGGGACACCTACAACTTCTCCCCTGGTGCCACCTATAATAATAAGGAATACTGGAACTATTCTGCCCATACCACGGGCCGATTCCTCGATGCTACATTAAGCTACCGGTTTCAGGACGAGAAGTTTCCACTGCTCCTGAGCTGGTCAACGGTAGTCTTCGGACGTGACCGCAACAGCGACAATACGAAGCAGAAATATTCCACCTTCGCCTATGCGGAATATCCTATCTATCAGAAGGATGGCTGGAAGGTAGATGCAGGAGTAGGTGGAGCCTTCGCCCTGAACAGAGCTGGCGAGGATGCCCACTTCTTCGGAACCACGGCAGGCACCGTTCACGTATCGCTGCAAGCCACCCACGACCTCAAGCTCGGCAACTACACCGTTCCGGTTTACGCCAAGGGCATGTGGAATCCGCAGAGCAACGAGAGTTATTTCCAGATTGGAGCAGAAATCATCCGCTTCTAAATCTTCAAAAAACACAGAAAGTTTTATCATAACAATCGTCTAAACACAAATTCATTATGAAGATTAAAGATTTTACAACAGGTGTGCAGCACATTGGCATTCCTACCAACGACATCAACAAGACCATTGAGTTTTATCATGCCCTGGGCTTTGAGACAGCCCTCCGCACAGTAAACGGCACCGAGGAAGTAGCCTTCCTCCAGCTCCACAATCTCATCATTGAGACCTATCAGAACCATCAGGCAAAGATGGAATATGGAGCCGTTGACCACATCGCCATCGATGTAAAGAACATAGACGATCTCTTCCAGGTTGTGAAGGAAGCCGGAACATTCAAAATGTTGGATCAGCAGGTAAATGGTCTTCCTTTCTGGGAGAATGGTGTAAAGTTCTTCACCATCGAGGGTCCTAACAAGGAGAAAATCGAGTTCTGCGAGAAACTCTAATCCGCAGCTGACTTTTAGATAAACACAGATTAGCATAGCAATACAAGAGAAAGAGATAAAAATGACGAAAGTCCAGCTTGGAGCCTTTCAGAGAGAGACATCCGAGTTGGACTTTCTTTTTACATTTTCCTCAGGAGGAATATGATATGGTTTTCCCTGATACTTCAGGGATATTAATGATGCTCAGGCACAATGGCGAGATACACCAGATCATGGTCGGTGAGGTTCTCCATATAATGAGCATGGTTCATAGGGCAATAATGCACCTGTCCCTGTCGAACCTCCTCCACGGTATCATCATAATGGAAAGTAGCAGTGCCGCTTACCACATAGATAATCTCGCAGTTGCCCTCGTGAGTATGAAGACCAGTTGATGCACCCGGACGCAAGGTAGAATACATAATCTTCACCTTGTCATCCACATAGTTACGGGTGTCGAGTTTACCCTGTCCACCCTTGAAGCCCTCCAAATGAGCCTCAGCAATCTTTTCGAAATCTATTACCATCTTTATAATGTTTATTGTTTAATATCTATTGCTTACAGTCTATTGTCTGCTGTTTACTTGGCTTTTATGAATGAAGCCCTGCAGCTTACTTTGCTTTCGCAAAATACTTCCATAGCGGAGCCGCCATCAGGCTTTGCCAGATTTCTCCCTTCTCCAGCATTTCCATCACTTCTTCTCTTGAGAAGAGGCGAATCTCGATATCCTCAGCCTGGTCTAGATGCTGAACATCCATGCGCTCCACATCCGTAGCCAGATAGCAATGGGTAAGATTGGTATGAGTGCTCGGATTAGCCGAAATCGTCATCCACTTCTGCCAGTTTCCGCCTCCGAATCCAGTCTCTTCCATCAGCTCTCGCTTGGCAGCCGCCATCGGGTCCTCGCCCTTCTCTATCACTCCTGCGCAGAGTTCATTCACCGTCTTACCTATCGCATAGCGATACTGGCGCACAAATACGAACATTCCGTCCTTCGTGATGGCAATGGTGTTCACCCAATCGGGATATTCCAGCACGTAATATTCATCGATAATGGCTCCCGTAGGCAATTCCACCTTATCCACTCGTGCCGTGAGCCAAGGCTTCTCTATCAGATACTTCTGCGAGAGCGTCTTCCATTTCATATCTTTATCAGCCATTTTCTTACTTCATTTAAAAAACTGGATTTTCTTTATTTTAATTGATGGTGCAAAAGTACGAAAAAAGATTGAAAGGATAGAAATATTTCTATGAAAATGACAGTTTTTCATTTTTTTTGCCGTACTGGATATTGACAGCGAACACCTCAGCACCTTCGATGATATTGATAAGAATTGGCTGGAGAAGGTAGCAGAACTGTTCACCTGATTCCTTAATATTCATTTCCCTCTTGCTTGATCACACTCGGACCATCGATGAGTTCAGGCTGAGGGGCATTTCTGTTCACATCACCATATGCTCTGCCCAGATCACTCATCGTAATACTTATGTTGCGGTTCACGGGTCTGTCCTTATCTGAAAGGCTGTGAGAGAAGAGCCACTGATAGGTTTTCTTCAGATAAAACACGCGGGCAGGGGTACCGTGATTGGCACCCTTCCACCAGTCGTATATCAATCGGGTATCCTTGCCATCCTTCACAAGTTTATCAACCACAACCTTCGATTGCTTGACCGGTACTGCCCTATCTGCTGTGCCATGGATAATCCAGAAAGGCAAATTGCCCAATCCACTCACATCCTTATACGAACAGCCGCCACACAGCGCCATGCCGGCAGCTATCCTATCGGGATAAGTAGCACAGACATCCATGGTGCCATAACCGCCCAAACTCATACCCAAGACATAAACCCTATTAGAATCGCATGGGTAATTCTTTTTCACCCAGTCGAGCATATCCATGATTTTCTTCGGATTCCAGGCTCCTCCCGGATTCTGCGGAACGATGGTCAGCGCATCGATATCGCGCCCCTTGACGATGGCATCAAGCGGTCCGTATCTTCTCACCTTATTCAGATTCTTGCCGCAAAGACTGGCACCATGCAGAAAGATGATGACCGGTGTCTGTTCTTGCGAATAAAAATAATCTACCGGCGTATAAACCCAGAAGTTGTAACCTCCCGGAATCTCATCTTTCACAGCTCGCAGAAAGTCGTAAGCCGACATGCTGCATACGGAAAGACAGAATAATATAAACAAAAATATCTTCTTCATTTTCTTCCTTTTTTACCTGTTTAGTATCACGCTCCCTGTTTCATACCATGAACGTTCATCACACAAAAGTAAGTAAATATCAGCATATTACCAAATATCCTCCCTATATTTTTCTTTTTTTTATCCAAAAGAAAGATTCGTTTAAACTTCCAGGTAGAAAGATAAACAACGATTATTTGTGTTAAAAATCATAAGAATCACATCGGTTCGCATTATTTTTATTATCTTTGCATCATAACAAGACGTATAATAAATAACGCAGTGAAAAGCGTGTTTGAAACGGTTGTTGCAAAAACAGCCGTGCCCGA